>Ga0307377_10003806_pt1 | contig 16771 bp, 9 predicted proteins | sample TR3MG_FD_202535 | JGI IMG/M metagenome (GOLD analysis project Ga0307377, IMG submission 202535) | Soil microbial communities from Risofladan, Vaasa, Finland - TR-3 | ecosystem: Environmental > Terrestrial > Soil > Coastal area > Acid sulfate soil | place: Finland: Risofladan, Vaasa | collected... | reverse complement strand
AGAAATTGATCAAATGTATGGAAGGGTTGCTGATATTATACAAAAAGGCGTAAAGAATATAAAAGGTGGAGCATTTAAGGCTATGGGGGCTGGAGGTGATACTCTTAATAGTATTTTTGGAGATAAAATGGTAGAGGATATGAAGTTTGATCCTTTTAAGTATAATAATGAAGGTTTGCTTAAGACTTTAGAAAATAATGTGGATCAAAAACTTCAAGAAATGACACGTTCTGTGGATTCAAAGATTGATAATGTGATGTTTGCTATAGGGCAAATAACAGAAGAAGAGCTTTATAGAAGGAAGAAGGGTCGAGATATTGATAAGCAGACTGGAACTAAACGTGTTAAGACTGAGGCTTCTAAAGTAAAGGTAGCAGATTATCTTGGAGGACTTGTTCAAGTATATGAAGATGTTGATCCTCATGATGAAATGTCTCTTGTGGATGTTAGGGCAGCAGTTAAGGCTAAGCAGACTCGTCAGCAAGAAGCTAAAGTTTCAGAAACAACTGTTAAAGTTACTGAATAAAATATTATGATTATAGATTTTAGACAACTCGAAGAAATAAAGGCTCAATTTGATGCATTAGGGAGATCTATGTCTGATCTTTCTTCTGCGTCTAAGGGTACTTTTAATTCGTTGTCTGTCTCTATGGAAAAGCTTAATTATTCTTTAAAGAACTCTATACCTATTGAAGGCTTGAATAAATTAACAGAAGCTACTAATGAGATAGTTAAAAAGGTTTCTGAATTTACTAACCTAATAGACAGCTACCTTGGTAAATTTGACAATATTACTCCTGCAACCGATGCTCTTCTTATATCTGGGGATATTTTTAGAAAGCTTTCCTCGGATTTGTCTGAGATAAAGAACCATAAAGGTCTTGGTGGTGCTAAAAGGGGTTTCACATCTGGAGCATCTGGTGGATTATCAAAATCTGGTAAATCTGGTGGGATAAAAATTCCAGCATCTGTTAGAAAGACATTAGATTCGGCATCTAGAAATATAAATAAGTTAGCTTCTAAAATGCATCTTCCCGGTCCTGGGAATATGCTTAAGGGCACCTTATTGTGGATGGCATTTGGTTTTCAAGATGGGCAAAGATTAAAAGCTTTATTGGGTCAATCTGTTGATGTTTTGGTTCCCGCTTTTGATAGTTCGGTTAAAAAACTTGTAGACTCTGCTAGTGGGTGGTTAAGAGACTTTTCTGAGACTATGCACCAATTTTATGGCATGGGAAAGGATGAAGTTTTTGCTGTAGAGAGTGTATTTATTGCTGCAGGTGTTGGGATCGGTCAATCTATTAATAAAGTTGCAGATAAAAGTCTTGGAATGGTAGGACAGAATCTAGTATCTTATTCTTTTGCTCTTGATAAGATGTTTAATTTAGCTACTGGGACTTCTGCTAATAGTATGGTACATTTTGCTAAAGAGTTTGGGCAGTCTATGTCCGAAGCTAAAGACAGTGTTACCAAGATGTATTTCATGGGGAGGGAATCTGGATTAGGCGGAGAGTATTTTGTTTCTAATCTCCAGAAAACTTCAAAAGCTTTATCAGAACTTGGTATTTCTGTTGATAGCGTGTCAAACTTTTTGTTTACTATGCAGAATCGTTTAAGAGCTATTGGGGTTCCTAAGCACTTAGCTGGAAAAGAAGCTGCCCAAGGGTTGCAACAGATTTCACAGGGCTTAAGTAGTATGTCTGTTGATTGGAAGGTTCTATTAGGAGAGCAGTTATATGGAAAAAAGGATTTAGAAGCAAAACAAGAGTTTGAATACGGCTTGCTTCGTATGGTAGACAATCCAGAAGATTTTGAGGAGTATATAAGTAAGGTTGTAGATATTGTGAGGGAGAGAACGTCTAGCGAGGCACAACTTAGGGAGGTTCTTGAGAAAGCACAGGGTGGTCTAGGGCTTGGTATTTCCGGCGCTAGATCTGCATTACTCGCAAATAAAGCTGTAAAAAGTGGAGATACTTTTAAATCTGAAGACTACAAAAAAGAGATTAAAGCATTTAGGGAAGAATTAAAAGGGACTTTTGAAAGAGAAAAATCTAAAGAAAGCCAATTTAGACTAGCTTTTAATAAGATGATGCTTGGCTTAGCTAAAATAGGGAGAGGTCTTTTGGCTTTGGCTATTAACTTTATGACTCGCCTTTATTTAGCTATGAAGTCTGCTCCTGTTATTCTTGCTAATTTGTTTGCAGGTAAGTCCGGTCAACAGAATAATTTAAAGTTATTAGCAGCTATAGATAAACAAACTAGTAAGGATTTACCAGATATTTATGATGAAATGCATGGGGGTGCTGATCAGTTAGCTGATGGCGGTCAAGAAGCACTTGCGGGTGTTGTCGGAGAAGCTTTAAATACTATGGCTGATTCTTTTTCTTTAGATGCGTTTGGAGGTGCATCGGAAGAACCTAAAGTTCCTCGTGGTTCTGGCAAGGATCCTTATGGTCAAAGCCATTTGCAAGTAGTTAGGGTTCCTGTAGCTTCTTCTGGAGCATATGATGCTCCTCCTACGGAAGAAAAAGATCCTATTAATGATAAAAGTATGTTAGAGCATATTTTAGGCAGCAATGACAAAGCTTGGAAAGGTCATGGAGTTAAAATAGTCAACTATGGTGTTGATGATAGTGGAAACATAATGCTAGGTCTTATAGGCGATTGTCCTAGATGTGCTTTAGTTTTTGGTAGTAAGATGGCTGATATTACGTCTTCTTCAAGTCTTCCTGGAACGGGTGGGGTTTCCGATAATAAGGTTGAGGGTTTTATTCAAAGTGCACCTTCTCGCAGAAGTTTAAAAGCTGAAGATGTTTCTTCTTTGAGTGGTATTTCTGGAGAAAGTAATGTAGATGCTTTTACTCAAATGCTTTATACGGAAGGTGGAGTGCATCATATGAAAAATAATAAAAAGATAGAGAAAATAAATACAGAAAGAGGTCGTATGGAGTTGGCAGGAATTGGATTTACTGCTCTTAATCGTCTTAATAAAGGTCAAGGTAAAGATTTAAATGATATAATTACTAGCGGTCAAGGTTATGGTAAACAAGGTTATGGAAAAAAAGGAAGTGGAATTAAGCGGGAGTATGGGACTGATAGAGCGATACAGTCTTCTCATGATAAAAAAACTTATGCAAAAGTTAGACAGTTTGCAGAAAAAATACTTTCCGGTAAAGTAGCTAATCCTGTAGGCGGGGCTACAATGTTTGCTCACAATTTAAAAGGTAAAGCTTATGCGGGAAATAGTTATGCTCCTAAATTTGCTTTGAATAATAATAATAGAGTAGTGGCAGCTTCTGAGGGTGGGAATAGTGCTATTTTTGTAGAAAATAAAGGTATGGGGGCAGTTGATATTCCTCAAAAAGATGAAATTCTTAAAAAGTATAAAAGAGCATATGATAAAAAACATTCAAGTAGTCTGGATTCTGGTAATATTTATGATCCAGATGTGGAATAGGTAAGATTAATGGCAGTTTCGAACGATTTTTTCGAGTCTCAAAACGTTGTAAGCAACTTTGCACAAGTTATTGAGAAGGCATTTAATCCTTATGACGATAAGGCACTTAGAGTTCCGTTTTATTTGACATCTTCTTACAGGAAGCGTTTAAAGGTCCCTGGAGTCTCTATGATTATGAACCCTACCCAGGTAGCCTTTAGACAAGCTAAGAGGATTACGACACGAGATACGCACGCTGGGAAGGTTTTTTTCCATTGGACTAACTCTCTAGGTAGAAATAATGATATTTTAGGATTAGAATTCACTGGGAGAACTGGGAATTTGAATTTTAGGACAAATACATTATTTAATGGGATGTATGGAAGATATAAAACCCAAATAGACGGAAGAGGTCCTATAGAGTGGTTAAATAAGATTTCTAAGAATACTCGGGATGCCTCTGAATCTGGTGTTGCTGAGGTGAAATTACAAGGAGAGGGATATTCTTCTTCAGGCATTGCTAAATTGGCAAATTTTTGGAATTTATATGCATTAACTCGGGAGCCTATTGTAGATCCTAGAACGGGCGCTCCGGTTTATTATTATATAACATATAGTAGTCCTATGCTTGGTAATACTTTTATCACATTTATTGGGCATTTTAATAGAGTTATGGATTTTACAGATGATGCTAATGAGCCTTTTAGCAAGCAATATAGCTTTGGGTTTACAGCGTTGTCTTCTATTCCTTCTATGGATTATTTATACAATACTTTGACTAATAATTTACAAACAGTTTTTATAAACCCTATTTAAAAGGCGTATTATGACTCAGAATATAAACCAGCTCGCAGATTTGGGAAAGATGGATACAAACTATCAGCAGGCATTTCCTACTTCTAGGGTGTTTATTTATGGTGTTGAAGTTACTCGGGACGTTATTTCTATTAATATAAATCAATCTGGAGGCAGTATAGAAAGATCTCCAGGTACTTGTGCTATTATTTTGTCGAATATGCAAGACAAATATATGATAAATCATCATGATATGAGTTTGATCGGTAGAATGAAAGTAGAAAGAAATAATCGAGCAAAAGGATCAAGTAATACTAGTAAAAAGGTTTCTTCTATTTTATGTGATGTTGAAGATTTTGATATAATATATCCGTTAGGAGGAGGTCAGCCTGTTATAGAATGGTCTAGTGAGCAAGCTCAAGAGTTAATACCTCGCCTTCTTCTTGCGAATGATGAAGAATTATTATATCTTCTTGGCGCATATGGCTTTAATAATATTAGTGTTTCTGATGCTAGATCTATTGTAAGTACTTTAAAAAAGAAGTATGATGAGCTTTCTAAGAAATCTTCTTTAAATACTATAGTTTCTGGATCTTGGGACGAAGGTGATATTCCTTTTAATGTTAAGGGAAAGGTTGTAAGTGAGAAATTAAAGCATACTGTTACTTTTATTCCATATGATGATGATGTGTCTTTTTTGAATTCTGAAGACAAACTTGCGTATGATTATCCATTTCAAGAAGGTGATTGTATTTTTCACGCTAATGATCCTGTAAGGGTAGCTTTTAGGGACCCTTACGATCCTAGACGTTGGTATTGGATGTTTACAGGTTTTGTAGATATTTGGACTGAAAATGTTGGTGGGAATTTAGAATCTCAAGTTAGCATAACTTGTACTGATGTTACAAAGATGTTGAGATATTCTACTGTTCAGTTGAGAAATAGTGGTAGGGATCCTAATATTGAAGAGGAGATAGCTAAAATTACACAAAAAGGCGGCTCAACTCTTGAAAGTTCCGGATTGATACTTAATGCTTCTATTTTTTCAGGATTGAGGCTTCAAGAAATATTAGAGTTAATATTTTTTGGATCTCAGTCTACGGTGAATGTGTTATCCCTAAATCCTAAATTTTTTGAGTTATATTTCGATGTTGTTAGGAAAACACCGTTATCAGACAGTGAATTTTTAGACTTAGCAGTGAATGTTTTCGGAATGTCTGTTCCAGAAGCTATGGAAAAAGTTCCTTATGGGCTTGATTCTCTAGAGAACTCTTCTTCTGGTTTTTCTAAAGAAATAAAGAATAAAGTAGTATCTTATTTGCAAAAAAAGGCTTCAGGAAGGATTTCTAGTCTTGAGTGGCAGGGAGTTTCAACTCCTAGAGATGTATACTTTAAGAGGAAATCTTCAAAAGCTGGGGTTCATTTTTTTGTACTTGGTGATCCTACAAATCCAGATCCTTCTGAACTTGATAAAATATATGGTGCAGAATCTGTTTCTGATCTTTATGCTTGGAATGAGTATATACACCATAGAGTTAGATTATCAGATTTGGAGACTATGCGTAATAAGGAGTCTTTGAATACTCTGTATAATCCTGATTTTATTCAGTGGGACGGTCCTGATGCAGATATTTCTGTAGACCAAGTTATTTCTAGGATAGGAAGGGATATTGAGAGCTATCCAGTTGGGCATGGCAGGGTATTTTACTTTGCTCCTCCATATCTTTCAGATTTGACAGCAGTAGGTATAATGGATCGTGGTATAGATGCTGGGGTATGCGCTGCAGCACACTCTACTTTTGCAGATAGGCTTACTCTTCTATATGATGTTGTGGATTTGATTGATTGGAGATTTTACGCAACACCTAAGGGGGATATAGTTTTTGAAATTCCTTTTTATGATCATGAACCTGGTGATTTTTTTAAGCCAAAACAACAGAATGCGGATCTGTCTGATACTTATAAAGAGAAATTACAAAGATATGAGGATATTTTTCAGAAACAATATACCGGAAAATATACAGTCGCTGAGGCAAAAGAACTTACAGATTTGACATTTGAGTTCAACACTTCTAACGAGAATCTAATAGATTTTAACAAATCTTTAAGTAATGATGAATTCGATTATTCTAAAGAATTTGTGATAAGATTAGAAGATCAGAGCGGTTTTAGTAATACTTTTTCTGATAGAGGACTTACTACAGTTTATGGATTTTTAGTGAATTATGTACAAAGCATAGAAGGTGCGAATACTGATGCTTTAAAACCTTTTGCGTTTGTTTATGATAAGTCCTTGATTCCTATCTTAGGAAAAAGAGTTAGTGTTGGGAATTTAAAAGGGTTTATTGCAAATATGGAGGCAGGGAAGTTGTTTTCTGCTTTGGAGCTAAATAGGAAAAATGCTGAAGCTAGGAGTGCCTCTATAGATACGATTCCTAAATTTAGTTTGATGGTTAACAGACCCATTTTGTGGCAATATAGAAATTATTATGCAAATATTGTAAGTCTCACACACAGTTTGTCGTATAATAATGAAGCAACCTCGTCTATTGATATAAATCAAATCAAGGCATGGGGCGGTGTATTTGATGAAAAAGGGAATCCTGTGTACAAGCACTTTTATGATAGAGACAGACCTTTTGACTTTGCGGATTTGTTGAGTAAATCGGGAGCTAAGTCTAAAGACGGTAACTCGGGTAATAAGTAGGAGAGATATTTTTATGGGTATGAGAACTGTTATTCCTGGTGCTAATACTTTTAGAACTCAGACAGCTAGTCATAATGCTTTGTTCAGAGCGATACACAAAGCTAGGGTGACTGCGGTTAATCTTGAGTTGGGAACTGTTCAAGTTCAGTTAGAGAAAGTACCATATACAACGGAAGCAACAATGCCTCTACTCGGCATGTCGCTTCCTCCAAGCTCAACGGGGAATCGTGAAGCTGACTTTAAAGCTTCTTCATGGGGCAGGTACATACCTCAAATTGGTGATATATTATTGGTGGGATTTGGGTCTGATGGAACTTTACTTTCTTTAGGGTATAGTGCTCTTTTCTATAAAGGGCTAGCATATAAGGAAGAATCAAGCGAGGATACTGGAGGTTTGAATTGGGGGGAGACTATTGGAAAACGGATGAAACCTGGGGATTGGGATTTTAAGTCCGCTAGAAATTCTAATTTATATTTAGGAGATAGAGCGAAGCTTAGTTCTGGTCCTAATTCTATAACTGTGAATAAGCCTACGTCAGATATTACTATGACATCTCCTTTATTTATAGAGAAGTCTGCAGTGTCTGAGTTTAGATTTGGAGCAGTTCGTAGGAGAGAACTTCCAACCGATCCTGAAGAAAAAGCAATAATGTCTTCTAGAAGCACACAAGCTCAGGAGAGTTCTACTATTATTCGTTGGAACAACAGTACCCCAACGGGAGGTTTGTTAGTTGAATCTTCTATGGGGGATGTTATTGAGGATTCTGTAAGTGGATCTGCTTTACGTACATCCTCTCAAAGTAAACCAGTTAGGCGTTATTTTACAGCTAATGATATAACCGGCATAATTACTGCGTATGAAGAGTCTGTGGATTCTATGGGCAATTTTGAAGTAGCTTCTGATTTAGCAACTAATTTTACTTGGGATACTATTCTATCGAGTTGGGAGATTAGCAATCTTTCTACGAAAATAGAATCAACTTCTACAATTGAATTAACAAGTGATTCGACAATGACTTTGACAGGAAATGGCGGAGTTGTTGTAGATGGTTCTTCCATTAAACTGGGGGGATCAAATGCTTCTCAACCTTTTGTACTTGGGAATAAGTGGCAGGAATTTGCTAATGCTTTAGTAGTGGCTATTGTGACACATACTCATACATCTTCAGCTCCTACTGTAGAAACTACCACTTCAGCATCTCTAGTAGCACAACAGGCAAATTTTACAGCAAAGATAACCGCAGCTTTATCAGCTTTAATTAAAGGGGCATAATGACTACCGAAGCTCAGATTCTTGCTACTTGTGTGATGAATTGGTTATATGCCGCTACATCGGCGGTATTAAAAGCTTTAAGGGCTTTGTTAGAGGGACTATTGATTGCAGTAGATGCTCAGATACTAAAAGGTCAATTGTTAGTTGCACAGTATGAGCCTTCTAGGTATGCTGAGGAGTATACGTGGGGAATATACGAAGCTCTTATAAATAAACTTAAAACCGGAATGATGGCTGGTTTTAGAGAATTAGGACCGGGAGCTGATCTTTGTCCTCAATTTTATCAATATATTACTGATCCTCAGTTAGCTCTATTGGAAGCTACTTTGGATTCTTTTTCTATTTACAAAGATAGATATTCTAGTACGGTTTATTATTTGAATGAATTGAACATAAATGTAGAGCATTGGGAGTTAGTAAAACTTCAGATAAGTGCTACTTTAGATGTTTTGGATGATGCTTTATATTATAGACTTGTAGTTGAAGGTGTAGATAATACGTAGTTTGAGGTTACAAACATGGCAAAAACTTTAAAATTTCAGAATGGTGACATTGTTAGGGAGTATACGAATGTGGGTTATCAGACTATAACCGATAATCAAAAGCTCAAACAAGATGTTGCTAATATATTGACAACTGCAGTACGGGAATCTACGGGATTAGGTTGTGGTCTAGAGGAACTTGTTGGGGATGATTCTGACAATCCAGTTAATTCTCATGCTACATTTCCTATAATTTTTGATTTTCAGACGAGAGTTCGGATAGGGTTGCAGAGATTGAAGGAAGCTCAAAGAGAATACTTTTTTCTACAGCGATCTCCGAAAGAGCTTATCTATGATTTTTCTCCAGCACAGCTTTGGAGAGATACTTCTGATCCTAGAAGTATTCAATGGAAAGTGGATGTTTTGACTGAAGATGGTAGTACTAGTTTTTCATTAAACGGATTAGTGAGGGTTTAAGATGCCAGTTGATAGACTTACTGCTGAAGTATTTGCAGATCAAATTGCGGAGGGTGTAAATACTCGGGATGCTACGTTGGATACTAGGGTTGGTTCAGTTCGAGATTTATTCATAGATCCTGTTTCTGAAGTTTTGGAAAATCAAAACGAGAGAGTTGTTTATTTGAATAAGCTCCTGAGTTTAAAAAATGCTAATTCTCTAGTTCCAGACGATGTAGACGATATTGTATTTAACGAGAATATGGTTCGGTGGGGCGGATCCAGTGCTATAACTACTGTTTCTTTTGCTAGAGACACGCCTCCCATTGCGGACATAACTGTTCCAATAAACTTTCCAGTAGCCACAGGAGTTAATCCAGTTAATGGTGTTTCTGTAGTTTTTAGAACGATAGAAACAAAGACTATGTATGGACCTCTTTCGGTTCCCTCCTCTCAGTATTATAATGCAGATACAGGTAAATATGAGTTGGATGTTCAAGTTTCAAGTATAACTCAGAATACTTCTGCTCAAGTAGGTGCATATACTATTACTCAATTCCGTAGACCTTTTTCAGATTTTAGTTCTGTTTATAATAAAACTGCGACTACTTCAGGTACTGGGATTGAGACTAACGCAGAACTGGCTATTAGGCATTCTTTACATATTGCAGGATCTCAGCTTTCTACTCCAACTGGTATAAAAAGTGCAATATTAGATAATGTTAGTTCTGTGGAGGACGCTTATGTAGTGTATGGTGGGGATGCTTATCTTACAAGAGATTTAGAAGATGCAGGGGCAATCGACATTTGGATTTTAGGGGAGTCTCCTCTGAGTCGGACATATGTTACGGTTTACAATGGTACATATACACTGAATGCAGTTGATTTCCAACCTGTTATGTACATAGATTCTGTATCATCATTTGCTACAGGTATAACGTATACAAAAACAATAGATTATGAAGTAGTGACGGGTATTGGTGAGTATGCGTATAGTAATCAAGCTCAAGACGGAATTAGATGGTTACCGGGGGGATCTCACCCTGATATTGGGGAGGATGTTGTTATTGTTTATAGATATAATGCATTGATGAATATTCTTGATGCTTATTTTAAACAACCTCAATTTTATGCTATGGGATCTGATAGATTATTTAGATGGGCGCAACCTCTTACTATTATTATAGATGCGAATCTAAAAGTTCGTTCAGGTAGTCCTACTCAGGTGCTTAATACTGTTAGAAACGCGGTATATGAATATATCAATGCTTTGAAATTGGGCGAAAATTTGGAAGAGTTTGATATTGATTCTGTAGTTTCTAAAATATATGGAGTGGATAACTGGACATACAATCAATTAAGTATTGAGGACGTAACGGGAGTTTCAGATATTGAAGTAGATCCTAATTTGTATGCTAGAATTTTACTCTCTAATTTTGTAATAAATTTGGTGTAGAAAATGAAGTATTCTAGATTTATATATCAAACATCGGTTCTTTATGGATATTCTTTAACTTTTGGTGGGGTTTCTCCGGATACAGGACCTTCTACAGGTGGAGTAGCTTTTACTTGTACAGGTCTAGGCTTTGATTATCAAGCTTTTAGCGATACTTTTACAGGGGTTATACTGGATTTGGCAAAGTGGACAGATATTTCTTCTGGTACAGGTACTATTACAACGGGAGCTTCTAATCTTCAGCTATCTACTGGGGCTACGTCCAGTTCTGTTGCAGGTATCAGTATGAACTCTACCTTTTATGAAACACAGTATGAAGCTAAAGTTAACATCCCTTCGGTAACAGCGTATCCAACTTCGGAAGTATCATTATTTACGATACAATATTATATTGATGCTAGTAATTATGGGGACATGTCTGTTTTATTGGCTACTGATGGATCTGTTACTTTAGAGTGTAATGTCTATAAGGGAGCTGTTTTAGTATCCACATATTCAGAAGATTGGACTTTAGGGGTTTCTACTTTTAAAATCCTGGCTTGGCGAAATAATTTGTATTTTTATGCAAATGGGTCTTTATTTTTTCGTAGCCAGCATTTCACAACTGCTACTGTTGGATATTACAATTTCTTTGTAGAGAATAAATCTGCAAGTTACAATGTTTACAATACTGTTGTGGAGTATATTATAAATAGACCTTTTGTTGTTTTTGGAGATACGCAAGTAGTGCCTGATGTCATATTGGTAAGTGATACTAGAATTAGGGGGCTAACTCCTCCAAGTATAGACACGTATGGTACAGAAGCGGCATATGCGGGTTTAGTAGATGTTAATGTCTGTATTAATAATGTGGAAACTCAAGCTAATGCCTATGAATATTACTATCTTAAAAAATTGGTAGTTTTGCAAGAAAATCAATTTGATATTCTGCTAAGTGATATTACAGAGGATACAGTGAGAACTCCAGAGCTAGTTACTAGAGGTTTAAAGTAAATGTCTTTTCCAACAGCAGATAGATATGCAGACATAATAAACTCCATTGTGGGTGGAAGTTATTATGAAAACCTCGGAATAGTAATACCTTATAGATCTGGAAATACGTCCTTTCGATTAGAGACTGATCAGGCAAGTACAGAATTTGGTGTTTATGTTAATGAAGTATTTGCAGGTAGTATTTTTTCAGATGTTGAAGGTAACGTTGTTTTATCTCGACATTTGCCTAGAGGTGAAGTTGAGATTACGCTTTTAAGCAGTGGCGATGGTAGAAGTATTTCAGCATACCTTTCTGTAAGGGATTATGCAATTTGGTTGGCATCATATGCTGATGTTTTGGAAGATATAGATGACAATATAATCCAAACTAGAAATAATGCTGCAATTGAAACGGCTGAATTAGAGGCTTTGCAAGATGTTTTTGGAGCACCTATCAGTACTTACGCAGATGTTGGACAAGGTTTAGACTCTTATCGTTGGCAGATACATGAGCTTAGACAAGCGTATCGTGATAGTGGGGGCAGATTTCGCGGAGTAGAGGATGCTGTGGGTGCGTTTACACAGGTTACTCCCTTTGGATATAGTAGACGTAAGTGGGGTCCTAATTGGGTTTTGGACCAGTCTATGTTAGTTAATCACAGGTTTTTAGACAGGGGTCATACTGTAGACGGTTCAGGTGGAACGATTACTGGAGTTACTTATGTAAAGGTAGAACCGGATGTTGTTTCTAATCCAAGTACTCCTCACGATCTGGCTTGGGACAGCACTAATTTAGAGTTTACCTGGACACCTGATGGATCTTCCGGACCTGCTGTCTCTGTAGCAGATGGTCTTATTTATTTGCCAGGACCTTCTTCTACTTTGAGAGCATTTGCATTAGGTAGAGATATTTCTGTAACTCCTTATACAATTGGTGCGACTAATAATATGCTATACCTTAATATAGATGGGTTAGGCACTATTGCTGTTCAGCTTGTAACCGGTCTTCCAAATCCTACTCCTACACAGGTTTTTACAGATATTAATACTGCTTTAGCTGCAGATACTGTAAGATATGGTGTCGCTTATAATTCCGCAGCATTATTATATAATGGAAAATTGCTCATAGAATCTCAAGCTTTTCCAGGATCTGTTTTTATAGAAAATGGTATTAATAATGCAGCGCCAGAAATATTTGGAGTTAAACCTGGAGATTTGAAGTGTGACGATACTGTTATGGACGGGGTCACTATACATGAAGCTCTTGGGGATTATCCAGATATTTCAACAGATGTTGCTATACAGCATTACTATGATGACACTTTACCCATACCTCATTCTATAAGGTGGAAGTCCCCTGGAGGGGCTTATATTGCTTATACAGATCTTGAGGAAGACGGTGAGTATACCTTAACAGATTCTTTGGGAAATACTCTTAGAATTCATGTCTGGTTAGATGATCTCAATACGCAAGCTGGAGTTCCTCTTACTGAAGAAGAAACGTTTTCTTTTGGATTTAGTAGATTAAATAAAACATTAGAGCAAACTCAAGGTTTGTGGATTGAAGTTATAAAAGATGACCTTCCGGTTGTTCCTACAAACGATACTGTACTTGTTGTAGATGATGTTTCAGACGGTTATCCGGAAACTCCAGATAACTGGTTTATTGATCCATATGCAACGGCTGTGACAGAGTTTAGACCTTCTAGAATTGTAAGCGGAAAATTAGGAGACTATGAACCTTCCTCTGCTTTTGGGTGGAGAGTAGGTGTTCCTGCTGTAACTGATGTAGATATTATAAGCCATGTTCATAAGTTTCCTTTAATAGTAGAAACCCCTCGTGGCAGTAATTTTCCTCAAAAGGGACCTGGTATGTTTTATGATTATGAGGGTTTTGAGGCTAAGTTCTCTGCTTGGTTAAAGGGTATGAATGCCGGTGCAGTATTTGCATTTTTAAGTTTTTCTTTTGACGGTGGAGATAATTGGGTTTCTGGATCTTTAACGCCAATTGCAGCAGATATTGGAGGAAATGATTACGAAGATTCCACTTATGTAGAATTTTCTACGGTAATTCCTGCAGAATTGCTTTATAGGGAGACTGTTCCTTTAACTTGGGAAGATTCTGGTGTTTTAGTAAAAATTTGTTTTAGAAAACCTGGTATGAATTTAGATGTTCTAATAGAAGGACCTTCAGTTTCTATTAAGTATATTTCATCTAGAGCATTAGGTAATGCTACAGTTGCTAGGAGTAGGCATAGGCAGTATTTTGGTGAGTTATTATGGTTATGGGCTCCAGAAGACTTAGTACTTCAGGAAAAAAGATATTTAGGATTGCAGCATAAGGACATTGCGCCTTCTGCGCTGTTTGGTGGAATTAAAGTCACTGTAATTTCTGATGATACACCGGTTGGTTTTGGTTCTTTTGAGTATTTGTATAATTCGGTTGGTAATATAAGGAAAATAAGATGGCAACCTTATGGTACTGCATATGCGCCGGGAGTTGGGTGGGTTTCTATTTCTAGTTCTGGTACTTATTGTATGACCGCGCCAGACGCCTCGTATTTGGACGTAGAAGTTACTTATGATTACTTACCTAACTTGACGGGAACTATGCCTGTAACGTCTTCTAAGGCTCTCCAGGTAACGGACGCTACAACTGACCAAGGTCATGTTAGAAATATTTCTCCTGCGCATTCTTCAATTGATATATTCGATATAACTGAGTATGATTCAGATGGAGATCCTTATAACTTAAAAGGAGCAATAACTGAAACTGATTTTTCATTTTGTGGTCTTATAAATTGTGAAATTCAGAAATCAGATCCTTTTAAATATTCCTATATATATCCTGAATTCGAGCCCGTTACTGGGGAGGAGCTTACTTTTAGTCTTGTTGGTATAAATTATGAAGCTACATTGGAATATTATTCAGATGAAGATCAGGGAGAAGCAATTCTTTATGAAGACGGTCTTCCTGTTCCAAATGATATGTGGTCTTTTACCGATGAAACTACAGTTTCAATTCCACAGTCTTGGTTTGTTAGTGGGGATTTAGATTCTTCTGCTACTTTTACCTTAGATTATAACCTGTTATATCAGGTAACTACTACTGTCCTGGATTTAGGTGTTGATTATCAGGATTATTCTTGGCTATCTGATTATTATTTATGGCAGAGGCTTGACAAAGAGCAGGACGATTATTATACAGAAACTCCGTTGTATTTTAATATAACGAACTATAGAGCGAATCTTACAAATCGTTCGAATGCTAATAAGGCGACATCTAATTTAATGGTGCAAGAATCTACAGGAGTTAGAGAGATCCCCAAAAAGTTTTGGAGATTTATAGATGATAGAACTGTAGAGATTACTGCAACGTATTTGGTTAATGGTCAGTATTATTTGAAGCATTATGAGCCAAGGGTTTACGAGAGAAGTAATATAAGTGTCATATTTGAATATAGATCTGCAACAACAGCAGGTGGGGTGGAATTAGCTACTTGGGCAGAAGTCGAGAAAAACGATTTAGTTGAGACAAGACAGTCTCCTGGGCACAGGTTTCATCAGTTGAGATTAACAGTATCAGGTATTAGAGATCTTAGAGACTTTAAAGTCAGGTCTTTGGTACTAAAAGGTTTACATTTACATGGTAGTTCGCCAAGCGTTCAAGGTTTGACGAATGTATGGACATATTAGGGGAGATAATTCATGGAAGGTTCGCTTTATCCAAATGGTGTTTTAGTTGATCGAACGGCTCTTCGTAGAACAGAAACTACAAAGGCGGATCAAATTGTAAGGTTACGAACAGATGTGACGTCTAGGGGAGTTAGAACAGGTGGCTCTGTAACAGTTAATTCATTAAATAAAGATAGAATAAGTATTAGTGAATTTACTGGATATACACCAAGGGGGGATTATATATCGGAAACTAGTGCTAAGTCGAATTATGCACTAGCAGATTATACTGCTAGTGTTGTTAACGTTGTTTGTGCTGTATATACTGAAGACCTTACACATAATCAACCTCATGAAACTAATGGGCTGACATATCCTACTTTTTCGGAAGGTGCATACCGAATAAGGGTATATACTCAAGCGGATTTTGATAATCCCGCTGTACTATCTTCTACAGATGATAATCTAGATAATGATGCAGTAGATCGATGTTTAATACTTGCTAAAGTAACTGGAAATGGTTCTGCTATTCTTGTAGATTCTGATATTGACGATACTTCTGCATATAATAGTGTTTTATATACCAATCCTGTACAGTTAAGTGCTATTACGGGAGTTACAATTCTATCAGTAGACCCCGATTGTCCTACAGGAACAGGAACGATTACTTTTGATGATACGGCTGCCCCTACTTATGCTTTTTATTGGACATCTCCCGGAGGGATAGTATCTGCAGTAGAAAATGTTACTACAGATTCGGTTGTTACAATTACGGATGGATCTGGTTATTGGATTGAGCTGCAGATTATTATATCTCAACTTCCTATAGGTCTGGCGGCACTTTATCCAGAGACTTTTTCTGTTGTAAACTTGTATTATCAAGAGATTCCTAGATTTACAGGGGAGGATAGCTATCATAGAAATTTACTAGGAACGGGGATTGTTACAAATCATAATCCGCATGGGATGAGTATAGATGATCTTGCTAGTGAGGACTTGCCGCAATTAGAAGAGCACCAAGATGTTCAGCATTGTAATGGTATCTGGAGAGGAAGTAATGCGGCTATTTTTTATGGTACTATAGGGACAGGTACGGCTTTAGGGGATACTTTGTACATTCAAGCACCTCCTGCGGGTTCTTTATATTATGTAAACGGTAATAAGCAAGAAGATGTGTCCCCTACCAGTATTATTTTTGATTCTACTAATTTTTCAAGTGGATATTTAGGATCAACCGCTAAGGAGGGTGCTAAATACTATGAAATATATGTAGATAATAATGAGGTTTTGATTCCTCATCTAAGATCTGAATATCCGGATCCAAATATTTCTCCTCGTTTAGTTACTGGTACGTGGATGATTGGGATGTCAGAAGGGCACCCGGCAGGTGCGTATGATTTTTCTCTTTATATAAATCCGGCGCTTACTGCTTTTACTGCATCTTGGGGAGGCGGAGAGGCTTTTATCGGCGATATGCCTTCAGTAAGTGGTCTTTCAGGTCAGGCGGTTAGGTTATATT
>Ga0307377_10003805_pt1 | contig 16773 bp, 15 predicted proteins | sample TR3MG_FD_202535 | JGI IMG/M metagenome (GOLD analysis project Ga0307377, IMG submission 202535) | Soil microbial communities from Risofladan, Vaasa, Finland - TR-3 | ecosystem: Environmental > Terrestrial > Soil > Coastal area > Acid sulfate soil | place: Finland: Risofladan, Vaasa | collected... | reverse complement strand
GGGCTAAAATGGATAAATTTGTATTCATGAGCGGTTTGGTTTTTGAGAGATAATAAACTTAGCAGTAAATGCGTAGTTTTCCAACCGCTCTTTTTTATTCGATTTTACTTATTTTGGACAGACCTGAGTACAAATACTAATTAAACTCTATGAACAATCAACCTTATCTCGACTTAATAAAGAAAGTACTTATAGATCTTAAACGGGTCGATCAAACTGAATATTGGCCCGTAAAGTCCAATTTTGGAACCAGGTTCTTAGAAAATGCGCTTTATTTATTAAAGAAAAAAAGGGTTAAACTGTGTCATGTGAGAACCTATGAATTATCTGACAGAATTGAAGGGAGGGATTGCCCCAGGTACGCTGATACAATGATAGGCCTCAGGAGACTGGAAAACATAGAATATTGTTTTAATGAGATTATAAGAAATAATATACCCGGCGATTTTATCGAAACCGGGGTATGGCGGGGAGGAGCAACTATATTTATGAAGGCATTACTGAAATCCGCAAATATTGAAGACAGGATAGTCTGGGTAGCTGACTCCTTTGAAGGTTTACCCAGGCCAAATAAAAAGTACCAGGCAGATAAAGACAGTACTTTTCATAGCTGGACTGAATTAGCTGTCTCACTGGAATCAGTTAAAAATAATTTCAACAAATATGGACTCCTGGATGAAAATGTCATCTTTCTAAAGGGCTGGTTTAAAGATACCCTGCCAGTAGCACCAATTACAAATGTTGCATTATTGAGATTAGATGGCGATATGTACGAATCAACATGGGATGCTTTGATAAATTTGTATCCGAAGCTGTCAGTTGGAGGATATATCCTGATTGACGATTATAATTCTGTCTCAAATTGTAAAAAGGCAGTTGATGATTACAGAAAACAAAATAATATCACCGAAGAAATTCAAAAAGCAGATTGGTCAGGTGTTTTCTGGAAAAAACTCAAATGAAAAAAATTCTCATCTTAACAAAACCATACGGGCAAACAAGTAACAGTTTTTTTCAACACATTCATCTGGATTCTTTCTGTAAAGAAAATGGGATTACTTTCTATAATCCTTTCCTGAGAAAAAAGTATATGGATTATCCTGGTTTAAGATCAGATTTTGCTCATGAAACAATAAATTCATTAATCCTGTTTTTCAAACTGACTCATTTTTTAGACCTTTTTAGAACCAGGCATTTTTACATTGACGATCCTGATAACAAAACCACAATTTTGAATAGTAGATTATTATTTTGTGATGGCTGGCTTTTCAGGAGTTTTGATACAACAATAAAATACCGGGCATATTATCAGAATTTGTTCAACCCCGATATAAACAAACAATATCTAAATCAGATTTATCTGAAAAAAGAAAATAGTGATGAGAAAATCATTGCTGTTCATATAAGGAGGGGTGATTATAAATACTATTCAAACGGGATTTATTATTTTAGTGATAATGTTTACATAAATTATATTCAGCAATTAGTTACATGCTTAAAGACAGATCATTATAGGATAATATTGTTTTCAAATGATCCGTCTTTAAATGATGAAGAATTTAAACAGAAATTAATAAATGTATTATTTCCCAATGAATGTGAAACTACGGAACAATTTCTAATGTCAAAATGTGATTACATTATCGGCCCGCCCAGCACTTTTTCATTATGGGCAAGTTATATTGGAGAAACGCCATATTATCATTTTAAAGATGCTGATGATACAATTTCTTTAGATAAGTTTTCTGTTTGTAATGGTTAAATACATTTCAGGCTTAAATAATCAAAAATTTACTTCTTTTATTAAATTTCATAAGTGAATTACTTCATTGAAAAAACTCTAAGGTATCCTGCAGTTACCTATTTTTATCATAAAATGAATCCATCTTCTTCATATGCTCAGAAAAAGGAGGATTCAGTGGCAGAATTATTGCTTGGGAACGTGAAAAGATTTATTGACATCGGTGCAAATGACGGAATTTCTGGCTCTAATACCTTCTTATTTGCGTTAAAAGGAGCCCATGGATTATGTTTTGAACCGGTTCATGAAATATTTAAAAGACTATCTGACTTATACCGTTTCAATTCAAGGATTATTTGCATTAAAGAGGGCATTTCAGATCAGCAAAAAAAATACGAAATCCGCGTGGATGGTGTTATTTCGACTATTATTGAAACCGAGGATCCCGTAAATAAGGTTTGTTTAAAGAAGTTTATGGATAAAAATTCACTGAATGAGTTAATTGAAGTAAAACCATTGTACTACCATATTGAAAGATTTCCTTATTTTAAAAACGTTGATTTGTTAAGCATTGATGTGGAAGGACATGAATTGAACGTAATTAACGGGATAAATTTTAAACAGGTCAGTATAAAATGCATTATTGTGGAATCCCTGGGAGGGAAGACAACTAATTATAATACTATAGAAACAATCCTGAAAAGTAATGACTTCATTCCCGTTTTTACAAATGAATTAAATACATTCTTTCTTAATAAAACTGTTATAAATAACACGATTATTGAAACTATATTATTCAGGTATAGTGAATATCGTTCCCTGTTATGAGAGGTATTGAAATCATGTTAACAAAATGAAGGTTTTATTACTTGGTGGTTTTGGATTTATAGGCACCAATATTCTTAAGCATATTGATAAGCATTATCCGGGAAAATATTCAGTAGTGGTTTTCGATAAGTTTCCTGTTCATCCTTACGGAGAATCTTTTGATTGTATTGATTCTGTTCATACAGGCGATTTTGCAGACTCTTTCTCAGTAAGATCTATTATGAAAACTAATAAATTCGATTTAATTATACATTCGTTGAGTTCTACCGTTCCTGTAACTTCAAATAATGCCCGTTTCGATATAGAATCAAATCTGATTCCAACAGTGGAACTGTTGAATATGATGGTAGAATACAACCAGAAGAAGATCATTTACATTTCATCAGGGGGGGCTATCTATGGAGAATCTGACTCAAACCGCAAACATAAGGAATCCGATGAGGCTTATCCTCGTAGTTCTCATGGTGTAGTAAAGCTTGCAGCAGAAAAATATTTGTTTCAATATGTTTTATTGTATAAGATTCAACCGTTGGTTTTGCGTTTGTCAAACCCTTATGGTCCTTTTCACTATTCTAACAGACAGGGCATAACCAATGTGGCAATCTCTTCTGCGTATAATAATAAGGAATTTGAGGTATGGGGGACTGGAGATGCTCTTAAAGATTATATTTATATTGAAGATTTTTGCGGGATTCTTTTTCAGTTATTAGAGAAACAAATTACTAATAAAGTAATAAATATCGGTAGTGGTCAAGTGCTATCCCTTAATGAGATATTGGCAGAAATAAAGATATTATATCCTCAATTCTGTTGGAAATATACTACAGCAAATATTTTTGACATCCCCCATTTTGAACTTGATACATTTGAGCTTAGAAGTATTATTGGCGACTATACATTTACTGAATTTAGAGCTGGTTTAAATCTTACTAAATTGTGGTTGGAGAATCACCAACCAGGTTAATTCAATTGGTATTATCAGTTTTATCTTCTCTTTTTTAATTTCCTAAGAATAAATGAATCCAAAGTTATCTGTAATCACAATTAATTTCAATAATGCTATTGGTTTAAGACAAACTATGAAAAGTGTTTTAGAGCAGACATTTACTGATTTGGAATACATTGTTATAGATGGCGGAAGTGCTGACGGGAGTGTGGAGGTAATTAAGGAATTTGAACATATTAAATTTGAAATTAGTGAATCAGATCCAAAGATTAATGTCAACATTCCTTTTCAATGGATAAGTGAATCGGATAAAGGAATTTATCATGCTATGAACAAGGGTATAGCTCTAGCTAAAGGAGAGTACTGTTTTTTTATAAATTCAGGAGATTATTTTGTTTCTCCTAATGTTGTTAAATCTGTTTTCTCGGAAGGCCCTGAAGAATCTATAATCTTTGGGAATTTAATAATAGGCTTAAACAATAAAATTACAGGAAAAATCAGAGGAAAATCGACACTCACATTTTTTGATTTGTACAAGAGTAACGTTGTAAAGCATCAATCGGCATTTATAAAAAGAAAATTGTTTGAAGTATATGGTTTATATAATGAAAATTTAAAAATAGTTGCTGATTGGGAATTCTTCCTGAAAACACTGGGTTTTGCAAATGAAAGCTATCGTTATATGGATATTGATATTGCTTATTTTGACAATGATGGGATAAGCAGTAATGCAGGGAATGTAACAATAAATGAGCGCAATCATGTTCTTCAAACAATAGTTCCTCCGATGATCTTACCGGATTACAGACAGTGGGAACGATATAATTTTCTGATTCCTGTTTTTCGATATAAGCCATTAATTTTTTTACTTCGGGTAATTGCAAAGTGTACTAAAGAAATTGAAAAAATCAGGGGAATAAAATGATCCCAAAAACAATTCATTATTGTTGGTTTGGACCTAAACCATTACCTAAATCTGTGATAAGCTGTATAAAGTCCTGGAACGCCCAGCTTCCCGGTTATGAATTGAAATTATGGAATGAAAATAACTCTCCTATGGACATTCCTTTTGTCAGTGAGGCATATAAAGCCAGGAAATACGCCTTTGTAAGTGATTATGTGCGTTTCTGGGCATTATATAATTATGGCGGAGTATATCTGGATACGGATATGTTCGTTATCCGATCTTTTGATGGCTTCTTAGAGAATGAATGTTTTTTTGGATGGGAAACTCCGGAAAAGGAAATAATAAGTTGTGGCGTAATTGGCAGCACAAGAGAGAATCCTTTCATACAACTTATTCTAGACTCCTACAACAGAGTAAAATTTGATCTCAAAAATAAAGACAGCATCATTGTTACTCGTCACATTTCAAGGTGCTATGAAAAATATACGGGGAAACATCAAATCAGATTATATGATTTTGATTTTTTTTATCCATTCCCGTATGAAGAAAAAGAAAATGTTCGAAACTACATGAAATTTAAGACAAAACAAACCCATGCTATTCATCTTTGGAGTATAAGCTGGGGAAGTAGTAAAGACAAATTCATTGAACGTTTGCTGTATCATTTAAAAAATATTATCTGGTTCAAATTTGGGAAAGTATTCAGTTCATAAGGGGTATCTACACATTGATTAACATTGCTGAATGAGATCATTGATTCTTTTCTTTGTAAAGCTTAAAAATCTTTTCTTTGGAATATTTTTTAAATGTATTTATGTTGGACAATATACAACTAACAGAAATTATGGAGATGCTTTGAATTTGTTATTGCTAAATAAGTTGTTTTCAAAAAAAGGATACAAAATTATCCCTAAAAGATATATTTTTAGTTCATATTATAATTGTAAGGAAAATTTACAATTTATAGGAAGTGTTCTTGGAGAAGCAAATAAAAACAGCATTATATGGGGAACAGGAGCTATAAGTAAAGATGTAAAAATAAAAGAGCATCCAAAAAAGGTTTTAGCTGTGAGAGGCCCATTAACACGTAATTTATTGCTTGATCAGGGAATAGAGTGTCCTGTCGTTTATGGTGATCCTGCTCTGTTACTGCCTCAGTTTTATAATCCGTCAATTGAACCGGTTCACAGAACAGGGCTTATACCGCATTATGCGGATCAAAATAAAGATATTGTTAAAACACTCAAATCAGAAAGTAGTGTCCATTATATTGATATTTTACTTTCTCGATCCAGACTGAAACAATCCATCTACAAAGAATGGAAATATTTTATAGATGAAATATGTTCATGTGAAGTTATACTCTCTTCTTCATTGCATGGATTAATAATAGGTGATGCCTATAAAAAACCAACTTTATGGTTAAAATTTGGAGATGATGTACTTGGGAATGACTTTAAATTTTATGATTATTATGCATCTATGGGGATTAATTCAGAAGAAATAAAACCAGTAAGAATTGAAGAAAATCATTATTCCATAAAAGAATTGTATAAAAATGCAACATTAAAGCCAGTCGAAAAGGTGAATATGAATCTTTTTCTGGAAAGCAATCCATGGAAATAATTTTAGCAATTCACAAAAAGAAATTTCTAAAACATTTATAAATAATTAATTACAAAGAGCCGTTTAAAATTGTTTTCAGGTACAAATGCATAAACGAAAATCAGTTTTACATTTTCTGTGTTATTCGCCAAGAATCTATTCAGGTTTAGACAGATTTAATCTTCTGTTGGCTGAAAAGCTTGTAGAATCCGGCCTCTTGCCAGTGTATATTTTTTTTGATTCTTTGGAAGATGTTCCGGAAATAAAAATTGAACTGGAAGCAAAAGGAGCTAAGGTTGAGATGATTAATTCTGATAATAAATTATCTGTATTAAAAAGCCTGATTCTTATTTTTTTTAAATACAAACCGGGGATAGTACATGTTCATTTTGAAAATTTTATACAGATCTCAGTTGCATTTCTATCGATCATTTTTAACTCCAACTATTATGTTACTTTTCACTCAGAAATTTCACCATTTAAAATAAATGAATATAAAAAGAGGAAAGGTATTTTAAAAAGGTTGCTGCTTGCCTTATATTACAAATTTCTGAATTTTACTGCTAATAACATCATTACTGTTTCCGATGAAGTTAAGAAACAGTTCCTGGCCTTTGCAATGTTAAATAAGAATAGCTCCAAGGTAATCTCTTTATATATGGGGATTGTTATAAATGTCAATAAGATGACGTCACAGGAGATAAGAAATAAATTAGATTTACCCCAGAACAAAATTCTGATTTTAAATATTTCTGCAATAGAACATTTAAAAGGTATTGATATTGCGCTTAAAGCAATGAAGATCCTTAAAGAGCATTACAAAATTGAAAATTTCATTTTTTGTCATATTGGAGGAAACAGATCACAAGCTAAAGCGAATATTCAATATTTTGAAGGTTTAAAAGATCTGGCCAATGCACTGAATATTGCTTCAAATGTTATCTGGTTGGGGAAAAGAAATGATATTTCAGAGATATTATCTGCATTTGATATTTATGTGCATCCGTCCAGAAGGGAGGCAATGGGTTTTGCAAATATGGAAGCAGGCGCTCAGTCCTTACCTTTAGTTGGTTCAAATGTTGGCGGAATACCTGAAATTATTTTTCATAAGGAGAATGGATTTTTATTTGAGAGTGAAAACATAAACCAATTAGCTTTTTATTTAAAAGAATTAATTCAGGATGAAAAGCTTCGGAAAGAAATGGGGAAAAAGTCTTCTGATATTGTTAAAAATGAATTCAATATAGAGAAACAAACTGAGAAACTGCTGTTTATTTATTTAGACAGATTTAAAAAACATACCAGCAATTAAGATAATAAATGAGGAGAGAATCAATTTATTGGATAATTGTTCTGATAACATTTGTCGTATTTTTAATTAAATTCAGAAGATATCCTATTTTAATCCTGATTCTTTTTTTCTTTTTCGAAGGCCTTTTCACTTATTATGGACAATATACCTGGAATATTTATAAAATATTTTTACCTGTTTTCACCTTCTTAATAGTATTACAGAAAAAGAAAGAAATTAAATTTGCAAAGAACAAATGGCTGATTTATTCATTTGCATTTTTTAGCCTCTGTTTTGTTATATCTTCACTTATCAACAGGGATTATATTTTATTATTTCTGAACCAGTACTCCCGATATTTATTGCCATTTCTATCATATTTATTAATCATAGCTTATAATAACCAGGGTTGGGATTTCAATACCTATAACATTTTATTAAAAAAAATATTAAATCTTCAGATTTTCTTTTCTTTCGTGAATTTCCTATTAATGGGAGTCCATGAAAATATTGTAGGCTCGGTAAGTTCAAATGGAGGCTCAGCGGCAACAACAATACCGCTCCTGGGGATCATCTTTATTTGGTTTATAAACAAAGGGACATTGAAAAGAAATGACTGGATTTATATTTTCTTATTAATATTTATAGGATTTGTAAGTGCCAAAAGGGCAATTTGGATTCTTTCACCAATTTTTTTGATGTTACTTATTTATTATATTCCACATAAAAAAATCAACAGGAATATTTTTATTATTTTACCACTACTTCCCTTAATCCTGTATTTTGGGATCAGGCTTAATCCGACCTTTAATAAAGAAGGGAAGATTTGGGGAAGTTTTGATTTGAATTATTTCTATGATTTTACAATGAATTATACCTTCGGGGATAATTCTGATGATGATGATGTCAGAGTCGGAAGGGGAGGGGCTACTTTATTAACCATCGAAAGTATTTTCAGTAAGGAAAAAGAGATAACATTTTTCGGGAATGGATTATTAAATATGTATTCATTTGGTGATGACAGCAGAGAGGAAAATCCTGATTCTCCTATTTTGATCAGCAATTTAAATAGTATAACTATGGCAACAGGACTTTTCCAAAATTATTATACAGGAGGCATTTTTGGCGTACTTAGCTTTTTAGCTTTCATGAGTGCTTTGTTTTTTACTATAAAAAACAAAAGAATCAGAAATGTGTTGATTTTGGCCTTTTTATGGGAATATTTATTTTACGCTAACAATATAATCAGAACACCCGCATCATCCTTTCTGTTAATTTATTTGATTATCTATTCCAATGAATTCATTAATCCCGGAAATGGATCAGCCAAAGTTGTTAATAGTTTATCCTAATCAGTTTGGTTACCATACTGACACTTTTAAATATTGTGAATATTTATGTTACAAATATGGTATTACCTATATCTGTATTGACCAGGGATTTGAGAGGATGACATTACCCGGAATAAATATAATTTATATTCCTTTTCATTCAGGAAAAATAAAAAGGTTAATTATGTATTTCCTTACTGTTTTTTCCGTTTCAAAAAAAGTCAGATTTAACGTAATTTTCACTGTACAATTTAAATTTTGCTTTTTAATAGGCCTGTTCTGCAAATCAAAGCTTAAAATCCTGGATTACCGTACTGGTGATCTGAGTCATAATTCATATAAAAGATCCGTTATAAACTTTTTAATGAAATTTGATTCTTATTTTTTCAATAAGGTTTCTGTTATTTCCGAGGGATTAATAGAAATACTGCATTTAAGAAAGGATGAGACATTAGTATTACCCCTTGGAGCGGATGTGTTATCATCCAGGGAACGATCTTATGACAGAATGGATCTGTTATATGTAGGAGTAATTCATATAAGGGATATTCATAAAACCATTGAGGGCCTGGCCATCTTTTTAAAATCAGATAAATCTTCCGGGGCACTGGTAAGTTATACAATTATAGGTTTTGGGACACGGCAGGATATAAATTTGATCCAGGATACTATCCGCAATCTTGGATTAAATAGCATCGTGAAATTTTTAGGCAGAAAGAAATATTCTGATTTATATCAATATTTTGACAAATGTAATATTGGAGTTTCCTTTATTCCAATCACTCCTTATTATGAGCATCAACCTGCAACCAAGACCTTTGAATATGCTCTTTCCGGCTTATTCAATATAGCAACAAATACCTATGTGAACAGGCAGGTAATAAATGAAAGTAATGGTATTTTATGCAATGATACTCCTGAGGATTTTGCTAATGCATTAATTGAGTTTTATGAAAAGAGGCATCTTATAGACGAAAAAAAAATCCGGGATTCTTTGATGGATTTTCATTGGCAGGCAATCGTAAAAAATAAATTAGAACCTTTTTTAGAAATTAACTAAATTTTCAAAAATTGCAGCTTTTCGAGACAAGTCTGGTAATTAAAATTTCTGCACTGGTAAGATTTATTATTATTAGAATCATTTTCTTCCGACGTGTAAGAATTGAACGTATATCTTACATCGGTAGAAAATTAAAATTAGTAATATCAAAAGGTGCTACACTTTCAATCAACGGAAAGATAAATATACGCGACCATGTCGAATTGCAATCTAAAGGCATTATATCTATTGGTAACGGTTGCGGTATAAACTCTTTTAGCCGGATAATTGCTCTTGAAAAAATAGTTATAGGTGATAAGGTTTCAATTGCACAATTTGTTTCAATTCTGGATCATGATCATAGTTATGATATGAAAAACGGAATTATGGATATGTCGCGTTATAATACAAAGCCCATAGTAATTGGAAGTAATGTATGGATTAGCGATAAGGTTACTATCACAAAAGGTGTTAATATAGGTGATAACGTTGTAATTGGTGCAAATTCCGTGGTAACAAAAGACATTCCTTCCAATTCATTGGCTGCTGGTATTCCCGCAAAAGTTATTAGAATACTTGAATGAGTTAAAAATTAGTTTGTGCTGAAATTTTACATTATAAAAAATACGGGTGCCTGGATGATGGATGAATTACTCGCTTTTGCTGAGCAATCAAAATTCAACATACTGTTTTTAAGAAAACAAGAAGCATTCTATGATGATAAAATAATATTATTAAAAGAAAAAGGAATAAATATTATTTACCCGGGAAATTGGAAAAACATTTCATTCCCAAAATTATATTTCTGTTTTTTATTTACAATCAGACATTTAAACTGCTTCTTAAATCTCCATAGTTTTGTTTATGGCGTAAAAAGCATGTCCTGTTTTTTAAAAACCAATCTGCAAATATTTAATAAAGAAAAAATCAGTTTACATTGCCAGTTTGCCACACAGGCTTCTATTGTAGGATTAATGTACAAGGAGTATTTTAAATCAAATATCTCATATTCATTTACCTATCATGCTTACGATATTTATGTAAAAAATTTTTGGTTCAATACATTAGCTTTAAAAGCTGAGAGATTATTCAGTATCTCAAACTTTAATGTAAAATATGTATTTGATCATTATACTATTATGGATAAATCTAAAGTATACTATTCCCCATTAGGTATTTTTCCTCCTCACGATATTAGTTTTGGTAATTATAAATCTGATGCACTAAGAATCGGATTTTTAAGTTATTTTGTAGAAATGAAGGGGATAAACTATTTATTACCAGCTATTAAGGAACTTAGAAAACTAAAATTTAAATTTGTCCTTGATATTGCAGGAGATGGACCTCTTAAGGAATACATGATTTCATATGTGGAGAAGAATAGTTTAAAAGAAAATGTTGTATTTCATGGGCTAATCAAAAATGGGGAAAAAGATCTGTTTTTTCGAAATCTGGATTTATTTATTCTTCCTTCAATATCCAAAGGTATGGAAACGGATGGCTTACCTGTTGTTTTGATGGAAGCTATAAGTTACGGTTTACCAATTATCAGTACTAATATCTCCGGAATACCTGAAATATGTATAAATGATTATAATGGGTATTTAATTAACCAAAAAAGTGTTGAAGAAATTGTTAGTTCAGTAATTAAGTTTAGTAAAAACTCAAACCACTGGGCTGATTTTTCTAAAAATTCACTAGAGATCTCCCAAAAGTATAATATAATATCTAATTCGAACCAAAAGCTTAAAATGTTAGGTTGGAATTAGTAAAGTAAGTCTTGCAATTCCCAATCTAAACTCATAAGTCATCGATTGCCAATTTAAATGTGTGGAATTTGCGGTATAATCCGCTTCGATAATAATCCTGTTCAGGAAGACCTAATCCGGGAGATGATAAAGATAATGAAACATCGGGGTCCTGATGATGAAGGTGTATTTCTTGAAAATCATGTTGGATTTGGTTTTGTCAGATTGAGTATCATTGATCTTACAGCGGCTGGGCATCAACCCATGTTCTCACATGACCAAAGATATGTGATTGTGTATAATGGTGAGATTTATAATTATATTGAATTACGGGAAGAATTAGCTAATGAAGGTTTAATTTTTAAAACACAAACCGATACAGAGGTCTTATTAAACTCATACATTCATTGGGGAGAAGATTGTCTGAATCGTTTTAATGGGATGTGGTCTTTTGTAATATACGATAGAGCTGAAAAAACAATTTTTGCATCCCGTGATCGTTTCGGAATAAAACCCTTTTACTATCTGCAAACCAGTGATTTTTTTGCCTTTGCATCAGAAATTTCCCCTTTGCTAAGCTTATTGCCCTCAAAACCAACTCCTGATTACAAGAGTATATTTGATTATCTCGTTTTTAATCGAACAGATCAAACTGAACGAACCTTTTTCAGTGAAATAAGAAAACTTCAGCATGGGCATAAATTTAAACTTGATTTTAATCTCCCGCAGCTTAGGGGGATTATAGGCATTCAAAAGTGGTATGATTTAAAAGAAAGAGTCTCAAATACAATGGGATTCAAAAGCCCAACAGAATATAAAGATTTGTTATCTTCTGCTATCGGATTGAGATTACGAAGCGATGTTCCCGTTGGTGTCTGTCTGAGTGGCGGCCTTGATTCGTCAAGTATTGTATCAATCTTGCTTAAGGATTTTAACAAACAAGATCTTGCTACCTTTTCTGCAGTTTACAGAGAAGGGCAAACCGGAGATGAAACCAGTTATATTAATGAGTACAAACCACTTTTAAAGAACATGTTTCGAATAATTCCTGATGCAGCTTCTCTTAATGAAGAACTATCCGAATTTATCAAAGCCCATGCTGAGCCAATCTCATCTACCAGTCCATATGCGCAATTTAAAGTCATGCAACTGGCTAAAAACAAAGTAGTAGTAACCCTCGATGGTCAGGGAGCTGATGAAGAACTGGCCGGTTATCATTATTTCTTTGGCTTTTATTTTAAGGACTTGCTTACTCATGGGCGAATAGGTAAACTCCTGTATGAAATAATTTACTACATAGTAAAACACAGAAGCATGCTGGGAATAAAAAGTTTTATTTTTTTCCTGTTGCCACAGAGAATTCGAACCAGGGTCAGGGTAAATGAAAAGGGATATTTAAATACTGATTTTGTAAACCAATTTAAGGATAATAACTCAATTGCCGGAAATCTTTATGGATCAAAATGCTTAAAAGATGCATTGATGGACCACTTTAAATACAAACTGGAACACCTTTTAAAATGGGAAGACAGAAATTCCATGTGGTTTTCCCTCGAATCACGTGTTCCTTTTTTGGATTATCGACTTGTGGAAAAATCACTTGCAACTTCCGGGGATTTGAAAATAAACAAGGGAATGACCAAGTTCATATTGAGGGAGGCAATGAAAGGGATATTACCTGAGAAAATTCGCTTGCGTCGGGATAAAACAGGATTTGGAACCCCTCAGGATGAATGGCTTAGAGAGCCGACATGGCAGGGAATTGTTAAGGAAATTCTGGACAGTAGTTCATTCAAAAGCCGGAATTTAATTAATCCGATTATTGCACAAGAGAAATATCAAAAACATCTGTCCGGGGAAATAAATATTTCAAAAGAAATATGGAAATGGTTGCATTTGGAATTATGGTTCAGAGAATTCATTGATACTAAAAATTTAGCTCCTTCAAACAATTGAAAATCTTAATTGACATAGGGCATCCGGCGCATGTTCATTATTTTAAGAATTTCATTAAAATTATGGAATCAAGGGGACATTCTTTTTTTGTCTCAGCACGAAACAGGTCAATAATTTTTCTCTTACTGGGAAAATATAAGATACCATATTATAACAGGGGTAGAGGTATAAATGGAATTATTGGCAAACTTTTTTATTTATTGATCGCTGACATGAGACTTATAAAAAAAGCTGCAAAATTTAAGCCGGATATTTTCCTGAGCTTCGCTTCGCCCTATGCAGCACAATCTGCCTGGTTTCTTAAAACCCCGCATATAGTCCTGGATGATACAGAACATGCCCGCTTTGGGCACTTTTTTTATCAGCCATTTTCGGAAGTATTTTTAAATCCATCCTGTTTTCAAAAATCTTTTGGTAAAAAGCAAATCCTTTTTAACAGCTATTCGGAACTATTTTACCTGCACCCGAATTACTTTACTCCGGACGCTGATATACTAAGACATTTAAATATCCCGAAGAGTCAAAAATATGTGATACTTCGTTTTGTATCATGGAAGGCCAACCATGATATCGGTCATTCTGGAATAGACCTGCAAACTAAAAAGGATCTGGTAACCTCGATAATTGCAATGGGTTATAAGGTATTTATCTCCTCAGAATCTGAACACGAAGACCCCTTTTTTGATGATTACATGATTAAAATATCCCCTGATATGATTCATCATGTAATGGCATATGCTCACCTTCTGGTAACTGAAGGTGCTACAATGGCTTCTGAATGTGCTATGCTGGGGACACCTGCAATTTATGTAAATTCGCTTGATGCAGGCTCTCTCAGGGAGCAAGAAGACAAATATCAGCTACTTTATGGTTTTCGTTCGTCTTTTGGTGTTATTGAGAAAGTTACAGAAATACTTGTTTTACCATATATAAAAGAGGTTTATCAGACACGAAGAAAGAAAATGATTTCCGAAAAAATTGATCCAACAGCATTTATGGTTTGGTTTATCGAAAACTATCCCGGAAGTGTGAGGGTTATGAAGGAGGATCCTGGATATCAGGATAGGTTTAAGTAGGAATCAGGGACTAGGGATTTGGGATTAGGAAATATAAGAAATATGATATTATGACATTGAAGACGCATAAGGATTTAACTGTTTGGCAGGAGAGTATGAAACTTGTAAAGGAAATTTTTGGTTTGACATCTAAGTTTCCTAAAGAGGAAGTATATTCCATTACTGCTCAGATTAAAAGGGCTGCAATCTCCATCCCGTCAAATATTGCAGAAGGTGCTGCTCGTGACTCAAATAAAGAGTACATCCATTTTTTATATATCTCATTGGGATCAGCTTCTGAACTTGATACTCAGCTAATCATAGCCAAAGACCTGAATTTCCTAAACGAAAAAGATTTTGAAGAAATAATTGAGAAGCTAAACAATATTGGAAAGATGTTATCCGGTCTCATAAAGTATCGCCAATCAAAACTCTAACATGCTGATTATTAGAATAAAAATGACGGACTTTCCTAATCCCTTTATCCCCGAGTAACTACGAAGCCGAACAATTCCACCAAATTCTTCAAATACTCGAAAGTTGTGTGCCCCCAAAAGATGCAACCTTTTTTATTATCTTACAGTCTTGTTTTCAATCGCATTCCACCTTCGCAAATCTTTTTATTAAAAGAGTTTGCTACGGCGCACGGAGTGGCTATTGGTTATTTTACAACTAGAACAACCGGACATGGTAAAGTCAATAACATCTGGAATGAATAGTTCTATTAATAAGAAAGCAAGAAGATTATTAGCTCTGTTTTCACTGGCAACTTTATCATTTACAACCTCTTTTGGTATTGTTCCAAATTGGGTTACCGGGACTCCAAATGTAACTCCTCACGTCTATTCCCTGGATTTCGAATATGGAAGTGATCAGGTTGGTAAAGTATATGTAATTCTAATTAATGAAAACTGGCTACCTATTCCTCCAAATCCTGCCCCACCTCCTCCAACATCAGATGCTGTTAGAACTGCAGCTAATAATTCGTCAGGAGGCAGAATTTCAGTCTGGAAAATTAATGTTCCTCTTGCAGATGTAGGTTTTAAATTCACCATAAATGCGATTAATCAAATAGGTGGCAATATTAACTTAATTCCCGATCATGATTATACTTTTTATTTTGTAGCAGAAGATGCAGATGGAAATTTACAGGCAGCTCCCACCAGGATCTATCAGAGAACCCTTCCCTGTACCAACATCAATATCCTCACCGGATTTTCTCAAACATATACCTGTTATACCATTGACCCGGCCAGAATACCAACTGCCAGAATCGCTGTTGTTATTGATGATCCTTCTGCATCGAGCATATTTAAAGGTACCAAATGGGTTTTTAAATGGGGGGATGGTGATACCACTACTTATATCTCAGCAGCCGATAACGATATCCCTTCTTCCGCATTAAGATCACATCCTTACCCGGAAAAAACTTCATGTAATTATAGTATAGAACTCTCAGTAACAAATCCCTGCGGAAAAACAATGAATATAGGTTATACCGCAGTTGTTCACGGGAGAGATATACCTGATGACGGGGACGGTATCCTCAGTATTGTAAATAATGCTACAAACAGCTCAGTGGTGCAGATTTGCGAGGGATCACAGACAATTATTACTTTGCGCGATAAAAGCACATGGAACTGCCAGGGTGTTGCCCTTCCTAACTCAGATACCAGGAATATTGAGTGGCTCTATGGACAGGATCCATCTGGAGGAATTGAAAATACAATAACTGGAACGGTTAAAGTTGGCGTTCTTGATGCACCACAGGCAAGCGGCAGGATCACTCCTTCACCATACGGACCAAGTTCCCAGAGTGAAGCAATAACCATCCCTGAAACAGCCCTGCCAGGTGAGTATTTCAGGGTATATCTGAAAAACTGGAACAAATGTAACTGGAACGATCCTGATTATGTTTCAACATATGTGGATATTGAGGTAGTAGCATCTCCTGATGCCCCGACCGCTCCTTCACGGATCGTTTGCCCTGATGACGACAAAACACTTGAGGTGAAGAGTGTGCCTGTTGGAACCATTACATGGTATTCCGATGCGGATCTGACAACTCCAGTAGGCACCGGACTTACATACACACCAACAGAAACAGCCCCTGGATCCTATGATTATTATGTTACTGACAGGGAGATCTCAGGCATTCTTTGTGAAAGCCCTGCAACAACTGTGACCTTACAGGTAAATCCCAAACCCTATACACCGACTATTTCAGGTCCGAAAAAAAATGACATCTGTTACCCTTATGATACATATATTATAACAGCAAAAATAGCTGTCGGAGGTCCTCCGATAACCGGATACCAGTGGTTCA
>Ga0307377_10003803_pt1 | contig 16787 bp, 14 predicted proteins | sample TR3MG_FD_202535 | JGI IMG/M metagenome (GOLD analysis project Ga0307377, IMG submission 202535) | Soil microbial communities from Risofladan, Vaasa, Finland - TR-3 | ecosystem: Environmental > Terrestrial > Soil > Coastal area > Acid sulfate soil | place: Finland: Risofladan, Vaasa | collected... | reverse complement strand
CTATCGGAGGGTGCGCATAGTCACTCTATGCAAGCCCGACGAGAGGCGCAGCCTATGGATGAGAGCACAATCACAGCCCAAAGATTTCTGCGGCCCACGCTCCTAGGAGCGTGGGCGGTAGAAACGTTCGCGGCGAAAAGTCCTCTGCGCGAGGACAGTTTTTGGTGATTTGCCGGCCCATAGTGGTTCTATGGGCCAAAAAGCGACGGAAAAATGGACCGCGCGGAGGGCTTTGCAGCCCGAATGGCTTCTACCGCCCACGCTCCTAGGCTCAGTGTGCAACCGTCGCCGCCGCCGGAGCCGCCTTGTCCGCGACCGAGGCGACGCTGAACTTGCCGCCATACGGCAGCACTTCGGCAGCCAGCTTCGGATCGGCCTTGATCAGGCCGACCGCATCGAACAGGATGTGCGCGGTTTCGTCGAGTTCGACATCCTTGGCTTTCTTGGCCTCCTTCTCCAGCTTCAGTTCGGTCTTCAGGCTGCGCTCGTCCGCGTTGAGGCCATCGTCCATGACCTTGTCCTCGTCGCTCAGCAGCGCGTCCGTGCCGTCGATCGCCTTGTGTCGGGCGCGGAACCCGGCCTGGATCGCATCCTGCTTCTTGCGCTCGGCCTCGCGCGTGGCAAGGTTCAGCGAGATCGACGTCTTGTTGCGCATGATCTTGGACTGCGCCAGCTCGTCGAGCATCAGTTTCCACGCCGGTGACTTGGCCACGCGCGCGTCGTGCATTTCCCGCAGTTGCGGCAGGTACGCCTTGAGATCGGCTACCGGCTTGTAGTCGGCCGGCGCAATCTGGGTCCAGGGCAAGGCATTGTCGTAGGTGGATTCGCCGAAATCCTTGTCGTCGCCGTTCTTCGGAAATTCGATGTCCGGTGTCACGCCCTTGAGCTGGGTGGAGCCGCCGTCGATGCGGAAGAATTCGGCGATGGTCATCTTCAATTCGCCGAACTGCGGCTTTTCGCTGCTGCCCTGGGTGTAACGGTCGAGATCGACCAGGTTCTGCACGGTGCCCTTGCCGAAGGTTGGTTCGCCGATGACCAGTCCGCGATGGTAATCCTGGATTGCCGCCGTGAAGATCTCCGATGCCGAGGCGGAACCGCGGTTGACCAGCACAGCCATCGGGCCGCTCCAGGCCATGCCCGGATCGTCGTCGCCCTCCACCTCCACATGGCCATTGGCGTCGCGTACCTGCACCACCGGCCCCTTGTCGATGAACAGGCCGGTCAGCGAATTGGCCTCGGCCAGCGAGCCGCCGCCGTTGTTGCGCAGATCCATGATCACTCCCTGCACACCGGCAAGCTTGAGCTCGCCCAGCAGCTTGGCGACATCGCGGGTGGCGCTCTTGAAGTTCTTGTCGCCTTTGCTGCGTGCGCCGAAGTCGGAGTAGAACGTGGGCAGCTCGATCACGCCGATCTTGCGGGTGACGTCGCCATCCTTGATGGTGACGATCTTCTTCTTGGCCGCCTGCTCCTCGATGCTGACTTTCTTGCGCACCAGGGTGACGATCTCGTGCTTGCCGTCGAGGCCCGACTCGCCCGGCAGGATCTCCAGGCGCACGACGGTGTCCTTCTTGCCGCGGATCAGGTTGACGACATCGTCCACGCGCCAGCCGACCACATCGACGATCGGCCCCTTGTCGCCCTGACCGACGCCCACGATGCGGTCGCCCACGTGGATCTTGCCGGATTTCGCGGCCGGCCCGGCCGGCACCAGCTCGCGTATCAGGGTGTATTCGTCGGGCGTCTGCAGCACGGCGCCGATGCCTTCCAGCGAGAGTTTCATGGCGATGTCGAAATTCTCCGCCTGGCGCGGACCGAGATAGTCGGTATGCGGATCGGTGGTTTCGGCATAGGCCGTCATGAAGGTCTGGAACGCATCTTCGGAGTCGAGTTGCTTCACGCGCTCTATGTAGCCGGAGTAGCGCTTCTCGAGGATCTTGCGGATTTCCGCATCGTCCTTGCCGGCCAGCTTCAGGCGCAGCCAGTCGTTCATGGTGCGCTCGCGCCACAGCGTATCCAGCTCGGCCTGGTCCTTCGGCCACTTGGCATGCTTGCGATCGAACGTGTAATTCAGGTCGGCGGAAAAGTCGAAACCTTTCTTCAACAGGCCGCGGGCATAGTTCATGCGTTCGACCGCGTGCTGCAGGTAGAGGTTGAAGATCGCGAACGGAGCGGACAGATCCTCGTTCCAAATCGCGTCGTCGAACTTGGTCCTGAGCGGCGCGAACTTGTCCATGTCGGCCTGGGTGAAGAACACCTTCTCGCTGTCGAGCAGCTTGAAGTAGTCGTCATAGATGCGCGCCGACATCGCATCGTCGAGCGGCTTCGCGTCGTAATGGAAGCGGGTCAGGAAGCGCGCCGACAGCTGCGCCGCCTGCGCCTCGGTGGCGGTGGGCTTGAGCGGCCACACCGCAGCTTTGCGATGTTGAGCGTTGGCTCCGAGGTCGGCTGCCGACTGCGCATGGACGCCGGTAAAGGTGAGAGCAAGCAGCAGGGCCAGCAGGTGACGGAATTTCATGGGTTCTCTCAGGTTGACTCGGTGACGCCGGCTGCATGGGCCTGCAGGTCGGCGTGATAGGACGAACGTACCAGCGGACCGGAGGCGACGTGATGGAAGCCCATCGCCTCACCGGCTGCGCGCAGCGCATCGAATTCTTCGGGAGTCCAGTAGCGCACTACCGGATGGTGATGCGGCGTGGGTTGCAGATACTGGCCGATGGTGATCATCTCGACGTCATGCGCGCGTAAATCGCGCATCGTCTCCAGCACCTGCTCCATGGTTTCGCCCAGGCCCAGCATGATGCCGGACTTGGTCGGCACCTCCGGATGCTGCGCCTTGAAGCGCTTGAGCAGGTCCAGCGACCACTGGTAATCGGCGCCGGGGCGCACTTCGCGGTACAGGTGCGGCACGGTTTCCAGATTGTGGTTGAAGATGTCCGGCGGAAAATCCTTCAACACCTCGAGCGCGCGTTCCATGCGGCCCTTGCCGCGGAAGTCGGGCGTGAGGATCTCGATCCGGATCTGCGGGCTGGCATGGCGTACGGCGCGGATGCAGCTGGCGAAGTGCTCGGCGCCGCCGTCGCGCAGATCGTCGCGATCGACCGAGGTGATCACCACGTAACGCAGGCGCATGTCGCGGATCGTCTCGGCCAGCCGTGCCGGCTCCTGCGGGTCCGGCGGCTGCGGGCGGCCGTGCGCCACGTCGCAGAACGAGCAGCGGCGCGTGCACACCTCGCCGAGGATCATGAACGTGGCGGTGCCCTTGCTGAAGCATTCGTGGATGTTCGGGCAGGAGGCTTCCTCGCATACCGTGACCAGCGCACTGTCGCGCAGGCGCGATTTCAGCTGCTGCACGGCGTTGCCCTGGGGCAGCCGCACGCGAATCCAGGACGGCTTGCGCAGCGTCGGCACGTCCGTGTCGAAGCCGGCGCGATTGCGCGCAATCTTGTCGTTGCCCAGCTGCTTTTCGGCCGCCGTGCCGGTCACGACGCTGATCGGAATGGCTCTGGAGGATGGATTTGTTTCGCTCATCTGCAACAACCTAGACCGCTATGCGAGCGGGGAGTTCGGGAAGAAAAGGGGCGGCCGGCTCTGCCGTGAAACCGAACTGGCGGCAAAATTCGCCGATCAGCACATCCTCGACAGCGGCCAGCTGCGACGGACCGCCCAAGTCTAGCACCTGCGTGACCGCCAAACCCTTGTAACCGCAAGGATTGATGCGCTGGAACGGCTCCAGATCCATGGCCACGTTGAACGCCAGCCCGTGAAAACTGCAGCCGCGCCGCACGCGCAGCCCCAGCGCGGCGATCTTGGCGGCTTCGACGTAGACCCCCGGCGCGCCCTCGCGCCGCGCCGCGCCGATCTGCCAGTGCTGCAACGTATCGATGATGGACTGCTCGATCTTGTCGACCAGCTCACGCACACCCACACCGAGCCGGCGCAGGTCGATCAACGGGTAGGCAACGATCTGGCCCGGACCGTGGTAGGTCACCTGACCGCCGCGATCCACCGGCACCACCGGAATATCGCCCGGCGTCAACACATGCTCCATCTTGCCGGCCTGGCCGAGCGTAAACACCGGCTCGTGCTCCAGCAGCCACAGCTCATCGACCGTGTCCGCCACCCGGTTGTCGGTGAACGCGCTCATCGCCCGCCACGTCGGCTCGTACGGTTGGCGACCCAGGCGGCGGATTTTCAGCGGCAACGACATGAGGTGTGACCTTGGAACGGATGCTGTAGGAGCGCACCCTGTGCGCGAATGCTTTTGTTCGAATGTCGGCAAAGAGCATTCGCGCACAGGGTGCGCTCCTACAGCGTATAACGAATATCCGCGCTCTCGCGCAGCGCGGCATGCGCCGCCTCGTATTGCTCGCGGTTTTCGCAGCGAAAGCTCACCGTGACCGAGACGAAATTGCCGGCGCCGGAATGCCGATGCCGCACGCTTTCGTGCAGCACATGCAGGCCGGCGCGCTCCAGCAGCTGAGGCACATGGGTCGGCAGGTTCGCACTGGCATTGCCCACCGCGGTGATCTCGAATTCGCCGGGGAACTGGAACCCCTTGCCGTCCTGCTTCGCCTTGCTGAAGTCGATCGGTTGCATCAGCCGATGCTCGCGGCCTGTTGTGTGTTGCCCTTGCTGCTGTGGAACCACAGCAGGATGCTGTCCCACAGGCGCGAGAAAAAGCCGCCCGGTGGCGCATCGCTCAACGCTATCAGGGGCACCGTCTGCACCGGCTGACCGGCCAGCGTGACGCGCAGCGTTCCCACCTGCTGTCCTTTCTTGAACGGGGCGATCAGCGTGGCCGGGATATCCATGCTGGCCTTGAGTTTGCCGTAGTCGCCACGCTTGACCGTGACCAGCACATTCTCGGCAACGCCGATCGGCAACTGGTCCGCCTCGCCCTTCCACAGTCGCGGCGTGGCCAGTGGCTTGCTGGCGTCGTAGAGCTTGTGCGTCTCGTAGAAGCGGAAACCGTAGTTGAGCAGCGCCATCGCCGAATCGGCGCGCGCCTGCTCGCTGCTGGCGCCCATCACCACCGCGATCATGCGCTCGTTGCCCTGCTGGGCCGAGGCGTCCATGCAGTAGCCGGCCGCCGCGGTATAGCCGGTCTTCACGCCATCCACCGAGGGATCGCGCCACAGCAGCGTGTTGCGATTCGGCTGGGTGATGCCGTTCAGGGTGATCTGCTTGATCTTGGAAACCGCGTAGTCGCCCGGAAAGTTGTGGATCAGCGCGCGGGTGAGGGTGGCGATGTCGCGCGCCGACGAGTAATGGTCGTCGACCGGGTAGCCCGAGGCGTCCGAATAATGCGTGTCGGTCATGCCCAACTGCTTGGCGTAGGCGTTCATCAGGCCCACGAAGGACTGCTCGGTACCCGCGGTGTGCTCGGCCAGCGCGATCGCCGCATCGTTGCCGGACTGCACGATCATGCCCTTCAGCAGATCCTCCAGCTTCACCTGGCTGCCCAGCTTGAGGAAGCTGGTGGAGCCGTCGGTGCCGGCGCCACCGGCACGCCAGGCGTGCTCGCTGATGGTCACCATGTCGTCGGGGTGGATGCGGCCGGCGGCGATCTCGGCCGAGACCACGTAGTCGGTCATCACCTTGGTCAGCGAGGCCGGTGCGCGGTGCTCGTCGGGGTTCTTCGAGGCGAGAATCTGGCCGGTGGCGTAATCCATCAGGACCCAGCTTTCGCCGTCCACCACCGGCGGCGGCGGCACCGGTGCCTCGGGCATCACCGGACGCGGTACCGGCGTGGGATAAGGCGGCGTCTGGGCCACGGCCATGCCGAGCAGCAACGAGGCGGCCGTCAGGGAAATCAGCATGCGGCGGAAACATTTCATCGTGATCTTCAGTCCAGTTTTCGGGTGCCCGGCAAGCACGGGCACATGCGTGATAAATACCGCTCAGTCTACCGCGACCTGAGGGCGAGGCAGACCCATATTCTCGATCCGGACGCTGACCTGGTCGGCCCGCTCAAGGCCAGGCAGCGGCCCGACACGCACCCGGTGGACACGGCGTCCATTGATCACGGACTCCGTTTCCGAGACCGGCGCAATGTTGGCCCGACGCAGGCGCCGCACCATCAGATCGGCATTGTCCGCGTCGGAAAATGCGCCGACTTGCAGGTAGATTTCCGAATGTGCGCTTGTGACCGCCGGCGGCGGCGGCAGTTCCCCGGCGAGCTGGTCCGGATCGATGCCCTGTACCTCGACCCGGCCGACACCTTTGGGCCAGATGCCGATCTTCACCGCAGCCGCATAAGAAAGGTCGATCACCCGGCCGCGATGGAACGGACCACGGTCGTTGACCCGCACGATCACGCTTTTGCCGTTTTCCAGATTGGTGACGCGCGCATAGCTGGGCAGCGGCAGCGTCTTGCTGGCAGCGGAATAGGCATACATGTCGTAGTTTTCGAGGTCGGATGTCTTGTAGCCCTGGAACTTGTTGCCGTAGTAGGAGGCAAGCCCGCGCTCGTCGTAACCGCGCGCACTGGACAGTACGTGATAGACGTGCCCACGCACGGTGTACGGCGACTTGTTGCCGTACAGCGAGCGCGGCTCGTTGCGGGGTATCGGCTCGGCCAGCGTGTCAAGATCCGGCGGCGGCCCGCCCGGCACGCTGTCCGTGCTGTCCCGGTACCGGCTTTCCTGCGGCTTGTTGATGTCGTCATGGAAACCGGCGTTGCGGCCACCGGCAGTGGCCGCGGGGACAGTGGCGTGTCCGTGCGAGGCAGGCCGCGTCGGCCGTGGCCGGGAAGCACCGCACCCCGTCAGCAGCAACGCCGCGGCCAGCATTGCCGCTGCGGCCGCCCACTTCATCGGCCGACATCCGCCTGGGCAACGTCCGCCTGACGCACTCCGGCATCGATGGCTTGCGCCAGCTGGTCGACCGCCATCGCATACAACGGGCTGCGGTTGTAGTGGGTGATGACATAAAAATTCTGGAAGGTGAACCAGTACTCCGGCCCGTTCGCGCCCTGCAGCGTCAACAGGCTGCTGGGCTGTGCGGGCGATAGTGCGCGCAGCGGTGCATAGCCCCATGCTTCAAGCTGCTCCAGCGGCCACTGCGGGGCAGCATCCGGCACCGTGATCGGCTTTGCCGCCGCATCGGGCTGCGCCCGTGCCGCCACCGGACCGCCACGGACCCAGCCGTGCCCGACCAGGTAGTTCGCCACGCTGGCGAAGATGTCCGGCAACGAGTTCTTGAGGTCGATACGGCCGTCGCCGTCCTCGTCCACCGCGAAATCGCGGATGCTCGAGGGCATGAACTGGCCCCAGCCCTGCGCGCCGGCATACGAGCCGGTGAGCGTGTCCAGCGGACCGCCCAGCCGACTGTCCGGCAGTTCCAGCAACGTCTTCAGCTGCTCGCGGAAAAATTTCGCCCGTGGCGGGTAGTGCAAACCCAGTGTCACCAGCGCATCGAGCACCCGATAGCTGCCGGTGTTCTGGCCATAGCTGGTCTCCACGCCGAGGATCGCAACGATGTACGCCGGCTCCACGCCGTACTGCCGGCCAACCTGCTCCAGCAACGCGCGGTGCAGGCGATAGAACGCGATGCCGTCATCGACGCGCTTGTCGGTGAGAAAGATCGGCCGGTAATCCTTCCACGGCTTGCTCTCGGCCGGCCGGTTGATCGCATCGAGGATTCCTTGCTGCATTTTCGCGCCATCCAGCAGCGCGTTCAGCGCCACCGGATCCTTGCCGGTTGCCCGTGCCACTTCGCGCACCAGCTCGGCCTGGCCGGGGTTCGTCGCCGCCAGTGCCGGCGTCAGCGCGGCAACCAGCAGCATCGCCAGGATGGCGAGGAAACGGACTGGACGCGGCACGATGGTGGCTGTCATTGAGGGCTTCGCGTGCAGAAAACGGTGTCGGCAAAAGCCTAACACGCACACCCCGTCGGTCAGGCCCGCTGGCGGGCAATACCGGCATGCCGGGTGATGCCGCATTCAGTCGTGCATCTTGCGATGGGCGTGGATCGACATCAGCACGCCGAAACCGACCAGCAGTGTCACCGCCGAGGTCCCGCCGTAGCTGATCAATGGCAATGGCACGCCCACTACCGGCAGCATGCCCGCGACCATGCCGCCGTTGACGAACACATAGACGAAGAAACTCATGCCGAACGCACCGGCGAGCAGGCGCGAATAGGTGTCGCGCGCTTCCATCGCGATCCACAGGCAGCGGCCGACGATGAAGGCGTAAAGCGCAATCAGCGCGGCCACGCCGACCAGCCCGAATTCCTCGGAAAACACCGCAAAGATGAAGTCGGTGGTGTGCTCGGGCAGGAAGTCCAGCCGCGATTGCGTGCTGTGCTGCCAGCCCTTGCCGAAGATGCCGCCGGAACCCACCGCGATCTGCGACTGGATGATGTGCCAGCCGTTGCCCAGCGGGTCGGATTCCGGATTGAGCAGGGTCAGGATGCGATCGCGCTGGTATTGATGCATGAAGTGCCAGGCCAGCGGGATCATGCCGGCCACCGCGCCGGCCAATGCCCCGATGCGCCACCACGCCATGCCGGCCAGGAACAACGCGAACACGCCGGCCGCCGCGACGAGCACGGCGGTGCCCAGATCCGGCTGGGTGACGATCAGGCCGACCGGCATCGCGATCAGCACGGCGACTGCCGCCATGTCCTTCCAGCTCGGCGGCAGCTGGCGCGGGTGCAGATACCAGGCAACCATCATCGGCATCGTCAACTTGAGCAGCTCCGATGGCTGAAAGCGCATCACGCCGAGATTGAGCCAACGATCGGCACCGCGCCCTTCGCCCAGCAGCACCACCAGTACCAGCAGTGCCGTACTGCCGACGTACAACCACGGCGTCCAGTTGCGCAACACGGATGGCGGAATGCGCGAGATCAGCAGCAACAGCGCGCCGCCCAGCGCGAAGCGGCCGGCCTGACCGCCGACCAGGGCGAGGCTGCCGTTGCCCGCACTGTACAGCGTGACCAGCCCGACCAGCGCCAGTGCCAGCAAGCCGATCGCCAGCGGCACATCGATCCGCGGCCGGGTCATCACGCGGCGAAGGAAGCGGCGCCAGCGCATGTACAGCACGGTGATCATGGCGTGGCTCCGGTCGACCTGGACACCGGGAATTTCCCGGGTTCGCCAGCCGTGGCGGCTGCGGAAACCGATGAGCTCGATGACGGCAATCTCTCGCTCCCCTGAATGACGCCGCCATGAGCAGCCAGCCACGCATCGAGAATCTTGCGCACGATCGGACCGGCATCGGAGGCACCCCACGCACCGGATTCCAGCAGCGCCGCTACCGCGATCTGCGGATGGTCCGCCGGGGCATAGGCGACAAACCATGCGCGATGGCGGCTGGCCAGATATGCCGTGTTCTTGTCATTGTTGTAAGCCGACGTGGTCCGCGAAAAGCGTTCGGCCGTGCCGCTCTTGCCGGCAATCAGGTACGGAAAGCCATTCGCCAGCCCGGCACTGTGGCCCGTACCCTTGGCACCGTAGATCACCATCTGCATGCCCTTGTTGATCGCGTCCCAGTCCGCCGGGTTGCGGATCAGCGACGGCCCGCTGGGTGGATTGGACAGCGGTTCGAGTGGCGCATCCATACCAGCCTGGGTCGCCATCACCAGCCGTGGCGCATACGCTATGCCGTGTCCGGCAAAGGTGGCGATCGCGTGCGCCAGCTGAACCGGCGTAACCGCCCAGTACCCCTGACCGATGCCGGCGATCACGGTCTCGCCCGGGTACCACGGTTGCCTGAAGTGTGCCGCCTTCCACTCGCGTGACGGCAGCACGCCGGACGATTCGCCCATCAGATCGATGCCGGTGGGACGACCGAAACCGAACTTGCCCATCCACGCGCTGAAGCGGTCGATGCCCATGTCCAGTGCCAGCTTGTAGAAGTAGGTATTGACCGACATCTCGATCGCCTGCGCCAGGTCGACCCGCCCGACGCCACCGCGCACGTCGTCACGATAGCCACGCTGCTGCCCGGGAATGTAGAACACGCCGGTGGAGACGACCGTGTCCTCGGGCGTGCGCAGCCCCGTCTCGAGGCCGCCCAGACCGATCAACGGCTTCACCGTGGAACCGGGCGGATACACGCCGCGCAGCGCGCGGTTGTACAGCGGCTTGTCCGGATCACCGGTCAGCGCGCTGTAATCGGCCTGGCTGATGCCGTTGACGAACAGGTTGGGGTCGAAGCTCGGCACGCTGACCATCGCCAGCACCTGGCCATTGCGCGGATCGATGGCCACCGCAGCGCCCGGCCGGCCGTCGAAAGCCGCCTCGGCGGCCTTCTGCAGGCGCACGTCGATGCTCAGGTACAGGTTCTTGCCGGGCGTCGGCGCGTGCGTTTCCAGCACGCGCTGGGTGCGGCCGTCGGCATTCACCTCGATCAGTTCGTAACCCGGTGTGCCGTGCAACACGTCTTCATAGGACCGCTCCAGACCGCTGCGACCGATGTGGCTGGTGCCCTTGTAGCGCACCGGATCGAGTTGCTGCAGGTCATTGGCGTCGATGCGGCCGACATAGCCAATCACATGCGAAAAAAGTTTGCCGAACGGATAGCGCCGGATCAGGTAGGGCACCACATCCACGCCCGGAAAACGCCAGCGGTTCACCGCGAAACGGTCGATCTCGTCTTCGGTCAGGTGCATCTTCAACGGCACGCTCTCGAAACGCTGGCTATGCGCGAGCAGTTTCCTGAATGCGTCGAGGTCGTCCCGGCCCAGCGGCACCACCTTGCCCAGCTGCGCCAGCATGGCGGGCATGTCCTTCACCTGCTCGGGCACGACTTCGAGCCGGAACGCAGGCACGTTGTCGGCCAGCAGCACGCCGTTGCGGTCGTAGATCAGCCCGCGGGCGGGCGGCAGTGCACGCGGCTTGACCCGGTTGTTCTGTGACCGGGTGACGAATTCGGCGTGGCGCATCACCTGCAGGAACGCGAAGCGGCCAACCAGCAGCGACAGACCAAGCAGAATCAACACGAATCCCGTCAACGCGCGTCGACGGAAAAGTGCGCTCTCGCCGCGGTTGTCCTTGATCGATCGCCGGATCTTCATCGGTTACTGGATGCGCAGGCGCGCGCGCAGATCATCGAACAGCAGGAACAGGAACGGCCACAGTGCAGCGCCGACAAACGGCGAGATCCACCAGCTGCCCGGCGGCAACGATCCACCGGCCAGTACGCGCACGATCAGCAACAGGATGCGATCGTTCAACAACAGTACCAGGACGGCAAGGGATTGCTGCCACATCGGGAAAAAGCGCAGGCGCGAGCGAAAGCGCAATGCAATGAAAACCAGCGCGCACAACCGCAGCGCCTGTTCGCCCAACACCACGCCGTTGAGCAGATCAGCACCAATCCCCACCGCGAATGCCAGACCCAGGGTGACCCGATCTTCCGACTCCAGTGACCAGTACAGCAGACACAAGGCGGGCCAATACGGTTTGAACGGCTCCAGCACGAGCGGCAATGGCACCAGCATCAGCAGCAGCGAAAACACCAGCGTGCCGAAGAACAGCCATGAACCCAATCGCTGCCGACTCATCGCGTTACGCCGCCAGGCATCGACGGGCGTGTCGGTCCGGCTGCCGGCGGAACTGCCCGACCGGCGTTGGCAGCAGGCTTGTCGCCAGCACCCGGCGCCAGGTCACGGGGTGGCCCCATCGGCGGCAACAGGGCCGGCGGTCCGTCGGGCTCGGCCTGATCATGCAGCAGCAGCACCTCGTCGCTGCGATTGAGATCCGCGGCCGGCCGCGCCTGCGCCACCATGAACATGCCGGTGGCGGCGGTGGCCACGGTGCGGATCTCCCCGACCGGGAACCCCGGCGGAAAGCGCCCGCCCACGCCAGAGGTCAACAGTTGGTCACCGACGCGCACGTCTGCCGCCAGCGGAATGTCCGGCAGGGTAAGCTGCTCACCGTCGCGCGAGCCATAGGCCACCGTGCGCAGACCGGAGCGTGCGATCACTACCGGAATCGCGTGCGCCGGATCGGTCAGCAGCATCACCACCGATGTAGTCGGAAGTACCTCCCTGACCTGGCCCATGACGCCATGAGCGTCGATCACCGGCTGGCCCGGCTTGACGCCGTCACGGGCACCCACGTTCAGGGTCAACCGATACCGGAACGCTCCCAAGTCCACGCCAATGACCCGCGCCAACTGCACCTTCAGCCCCAGGCTGCGACGGGTATCGAGCAACTGCTTCAGCCGCTGGTTCTGTTCGGCAACGGCGGCCATCTGGTTCAGCCTGGCGTTGGCCAGCAGCAGATCCTCGCGCAGGCGCTGGTTCTGCTCGGTCAGCTGCTGGCGATCGCCAAAAGCCGAACTCAGCATGTGGATTCCCACGGCCGGCAGCCCGGCCAGCCGATAGACCGGCTCCACGACCACCGCTGCGGTGTAGCGCAGGCGCCACAACCAGCCATTGCGCTGATCGAGCACCATCAGCACCATGGCCAGCGCGAGGTAGACGATCAATCGCAGCGTGCCCGCAGCATTGCCAGCGAACAGAGGCGAGGATTCGTCGCGTGTGCGCGCCATGATCGCACCTCGGATTACGTCTTGTTATTCGGGCGAAAAGAAGTCGCTGCCATGCTGATCGATCAGCTCCAGTGCCTTGCCGCCACCACGTGCCACACACGTCAACGGATCGTCTGCCACCTGCACGTGCAGGCCGGTCTCCTCGGAAATCAGACGATCCAGATCGCGCAGCAATGCACCGCCACCGGTCAGCACGATGCCGCGCTCGGCAACGTCCGAGCACAATTCCGGCGGTGTCTGTTCCAGTGCCGACTTCACGGCGGCCACGATGCCGGCGAGCGGCTCGTGCAAGGCCTCGAGAATCTCGTTGGAATTGATCGTGAACATGCGCGGCACGCCTTCGGCCAGGTTGCGACCGGAGATCTGCATTTCCTTCACGTCGGACTGCGGGAATGCGCAGCCGATTTCCACCTTGATCCGTTCGGCCGTGGATTCGCCGATCAGGGTGCCGTGATTGCGGCGCACGTAATTGATGATCGCCTCGTCGAAGCGGTCGCCGCCGACACGCACCGACTGCGAATAGACGATGCCGTTGAGCGAGATCACCGCCACTTCCGAGGTGCCGCCGCCGATGTCCAGCACCATCGCGCCACGCGCCTCGTGCACCGGGATGCCGGCGCCGATCGCCGCAGCCATCGGCTCCTCGATCAGGAACACGTCGCGCGCGCCGGCGCCTTCGGCCGATTCCTTGATCGCGCGTCGCTCGACCTGGGTGGAGCCGCACGGCACGCAGACCAGCACACGGGGGCTGGGCCGCAGGAAGCGGGACTTGTGCACCTGCTTGATGAAGTGCTGCAGCATCGCTTCGGTCATGGTGAAGTCGGCGATCACGCCGTCCTTCATCGGCCGCACCGTGGCGATGTTGCCCGGCGTGCGGCCGAGCATGCGCTTGGCCTCCGTGCCGACCGCCGCGATGGTGCGCGGACCGCCGGGGCCGCGATCCTGACGAATCGCCACCACCGACGGCTCGTTCAGGACAATGCCCTGACCACGCACATAGACCAGCGTATTGGCCGTGCCGAGATCGATGGAGATGTCGTTGGAAAAGATCCCGCGAAACTTCTTGAACATGGGTCCGCCGTGAGTCGGCTTGGCTTGAAAGCAAGCTCGCCAGTCTAGTCAGCGTGCCCTGCATGCGCAAGGGCGCCGACGTTAAGAAATCCTTTCGCAACACCACCATAAGCGTGTTTTTTGCGCCGCTGCACGAGCAGTCAATAGTCCCCTCCGCTGGGCCGCAGAGGAAGCGCCGGAAAGGAGGTGAGGTCGCCATGGCGCACAGATGGCGGTAGGATTCACGTCTTTGGCGGAAGCCGCCGAGCCGGCTTCCGCCCTGCCGCTCAGCGGCAGCCTGTTCACTCATCACCCGGGACCCCCGCACATCATGTCTGCCGTTATCTGCGGATCGCTGGCCTACGACACCATCATGGTGTTCCAGGACCAGTTCAAGAATCACATCCTGCCCGATCAGATGCACATCCTGAACGTGTCTTTTCTGGTACCGGCGATGCGCCGCGAATTTGGCGGCTGTGCCGGCAATATCGCCTACAACCTCAAGTTGCTGGGCGGGGATCCGTTGCCGGTGGCGGCCGTCGGTCAGGACTTCGCGCCGTACCGCAGGCACATGGAGCAATGCGGTATCCGGCTCGACGGCGTGCGCCAGTTCGACGATCAGTTCACGCCGCAGTGCTTCATCACCACGGATCTGGACAACAACCAGATCACCGCCTTCCATCCTGGCGCAATGTCCAGCGCACAGGAAAACCACGTGCGCGATATCCCGCAGGTCGATTTTGCCATCGTCGCTCCGGACGGTCGCCAGGCGATGTTGCAGCACGTGGACGAATTTGCCGCGCGAGGCGTGCCGTTCATCTTCGATCCGGGTCAGGCGATGCCGTTGTTCAACGGCGACGAATTCCGTTCGATGATCGAGAAATCGACCTATGTGATCGTCAACGACTACGAATCGCAGCTGCTGCAGACACGCACAGGATGGGACACCGCCGAGATCGCCGAAAAGGTCAGCGCCTACATCGTCACCCATGGGCCGCGCGGTTCGGTGATCCACGTTGGCAACGAGACACACGCTATTCCGCCAGCGCGCGAGCGCCGGATCGTCGACCCCACCGGTTGCGGCGATGCTTATCGTGCGGGCCTGATGTTCGCCATCATGCGCGGCGAAGACTGGCCGACCGCAGGGCGCATGGCATCGCTGATGGGGGCGCTGAAAGTGGAGCACCCCGGTACCCAGAACCAGCATTTCACCTACGCCGAGTTCGCCGCCGAATTTCGCGACCAATTCGGTTACGCGCTGGATTGAATGCCCCCTGCCCACCCCTCCCGTGCGAGTGGGGGAGGGGAAAGCCTTCGTCCTTGCGCCCACCTGCTGCAATGCAACGTCAGCGATGGCTCACATGCCGCGACTTCAACGCCAACCGGCTTGAAGCGCGTTCACTCGACACGAAACCCCATGGTTGCATTCACCGCGTCCTGCCAGCCGCGGTACAGGTGTTCGCGGGTGGCGTCTTCCATTTTCGGCCGGTAGCTGCGCCCCTTCTGCCAATGCTCCGCGAGCTGTGCACGACTCTGCCAGAAGCCGACCGCAAGTCCTGCCAGATAGGCCGCTCCCAGCGCGGTGGTTTCCTCTATCTGCGGACATACCACCGGTACACCAAGCATGTCGCTCTGGAACTGCATCAGGAAATCGTTCGCGACCGCCCCTCCGTCGGCACGCAACTCGAGCAGCGCAATGCCGGCATCGGCCTCCATCGCGCCCAGCACGTCACGCGACTGATAGGCCATCGACTCCAGCCCAGCACGGACAATATGTTCCCTGCTCGTGCCGCGCGACAGGCCGAACATTGCCCCGCGCACGTCACTGCGCCAGTACGGTGCGCCCAGACCGACAAATGCCGGGACCAGATACACCCCATCGCTGGAAGACACGCTTTCCGCGCAGGCCTGCGAATCACAGGCCTGCGTGAGCATGTGCAAACCATCACGCAGCCACTGCACCACCGAGCCGGCGACAAAGATGCTGCCTTCCAGTGCATATTCGACAGCGCCATCCAGCTCCCAGGCAATCGTGGTCAACAAGCCATGCCGCGAAGGCACGGCCTGTGAGCCGGTGTTCATCAGCATGAAACAACCGGTGCCGTAGGTATTCTTGGCCATGCCCGGCGTGAAACAGGCCTGGCCGAACAAGGCCGCCTGCTGATCCCCCGCCACGCCGCCAATGGGAACCTCGCAACCAAAAAACCGCGAGGCGGCGGTATGGCCGTAAATCTCACTGCTCGAACGTACCTGCGGCAGCATGCAGCGCGGAATATCCAGCATGCGCAGCAGCTCGTCGTCCCAGCGTCGCGCATGGATATCGAACAGCAGCGTGCGTGCGGCATTGCTGACATCGGTCACATGCAGTTTGCCATCGGTGAGGTTCCAGATTAGCCAGCTGTCGATGGTGCCGAACAACAGCTCGCCGCGTTCCGCGCGTGATCGGGTGCCTTGGACGTGATCCAGTATCCAGCGGATCTTGCTGCCGGAAAAATAGGCATCAATCAGCAGGCCGGTCTTCGTGCGCACCAGGGGCGCGTAACCTTCATTTTCCAACTGCTCGCAGATCGTCGCGCTTTGCCGTGATTGCCAGACGATCGCGTTGTAGACTGGCTTGCCGGTGCGGCGATCCCAAACCACCGTGGTTTCGCGCTGGTTGGCAATGCCGATACCCGCGAGCTGGGCGACATCGAGATGAGCCAGGTCGAGTGCCTCAGCCACCGTCGTCAGCACACTCGTCAATATCTCTTGCGGATCGTGCTCCACCCAACCCGGCTCGGGAAAAATCTGGCGGAACTCGCGCTGCGCCGATCCTGCGACACGACCGGCGCGGTCAAACAGCATCGCACGCGAACTGCTGGTGCCCTGGTCGATCGCGAGGATGTACCTGGTGTGCATGGACTGCATGGCCCGTTTCGCTCATCGAGCACCATGGCGCAGGTTAGCAAACATGCCGGTTCCCCGTAGCGGCCCGGAGCGGGCCACCCGCCGGCGCCCAACAGAGGCATCACGCGCATAAGGTACGTCCCTCCCGGCATCGCACGGCGCATGGTTGCATGGGCCGACCGCCGTGGGGGTCCACCCTCTGGGCGAACGCTTTACCGACCAAAAAAAAACGCCCACCCGGTGAGGGGAAGGCGTTGGTGTGAGGCCCCTGGCGGTGACCTACTCTCGCATGGCAAAGCCACACTACCATCGGCGCATGCGCGTTTCACTTCTGAGTTCGGGATG
>Ga0307377_10003802_pt1 | contig 16790 bp, 17 predicted proteins | sample TR3MG_FD_202535 | JGI IMG/M metagenome (GOLD analysis project Ga0307377, IMG submission 202535) | Soil microbial communities from Risofladan, Vaasa, Finland - TR-3 | ecosystem: Environmental > Terrestrial > Soil > Coastal area > Acid sulfate soil | place: Finland: Risofladan, Vaasa | collected... | reverse complement strand
TGTGCGTCTACCAATTCCGCCACCTGGGCACAACAAGGTGCGCAATTCTATAGGAAACAAGGATTTTGTCAACGCAGACACCCCCCAAACGTAAGCCCGCCGCACGCTCTGCGCGCGATCCGCACTACGCGCGCGAGGCGCAGCGATACGAGCATCCGCTGCCGAGCCGCGAGTTCATCCTGGACACTTTGGCGAAGGAAGGGATTCCGGTGCAGGAGGAAGACCTGCTGCGCCTGCTGCACATAGAGACGGACGAGGCCGACAGTTTCCGCCGGCGGCTGCGCGCGATGGAGCGCGAGGGCCAGATCATGCGCAACCGCAGGGATGCGATCCTGGTGGCGGGCAAGCTCGACCTGGTAGCCGGCCGCATCGAGGGGCATCCTGACGGTTACGGCTTTCTCGTGCCGGATGAAGGCGGGCCGGACATGTTCCTGTCCGAGAAAGAGATGCGCAAAGTGCTGCACGGCGACCGCGTCATGGCGCGCGCGACCGGCGTGGACCGGCGCGGGCGCCCCGAAGGCGCGATCGTGGAAATCATTTCGCGCGCCAACACGCGCCTGGTCGGCCGTCTGCACAAACCGCACGGCGTCGCTTTCGTCGCCGCCGAGAACCGGCGCATCAGCCAGGATATCCTGATTCCGCCCGGCGCCGACATGGGCGCAAAGCCCGGCCAGGTGGTGACGGTGGAAATCGTGGCCCAGCCGGACAAGAACGCTCAGCCGGCCGGGCGCATCGTCGAAGTGCTGGGCAACTACGCCGACCCGGGCATGGAAATCGAGATTGCGCTGCGCAAGCACGAGCTGCCCTACGAATTTTCCAGCGCGGCGCTGCGCCTGACGGAAAAACTTCCGGATGAGGTGCGCCCCGGCGACGCGAAGGGGCGCGAGGACCTGCGTGCGTTGCCGCTGGTGACCATAGACGGTGAAACGGCGCGCGATTTCGACGATGCCGTGCATTGCAGGCGTGAAGGCAGGGGTTTTCGCCTGTGGGTGGCGATCGCCGACGTGAGCCACTACGTGCGCCCCGGCGATGCGCTGGATACGGCTTCGCGCGAGCGCGGCAATTCGGTGTATTTTCCGCGCCGCGTGATTCCGATGCTGCCGGAGAAGCTCTCCAACGGCCTGTGCTCGCTCAATCCGAACGTAGACCGCCTGTGCATGGTGTGCGAGATGAGCGTGGATGCGGCGGGCGAGCTCGGTCCCTACCGTTTCTACGCCGCGGTGATGCGCTCGCAGGCGCGCCTGACCTACAACCGGGTGGCGGCTGCGCTCGGCCTGCAGCCGCAAAAAGGCGAGCCGGTGCCGGCGCCGCTGCTGCCGCATCTGCAGGATTTGTATGCGCTGTACCACGTGCTCGCCAAGGCGCGCGAGAAGCGCGGCGCCATCGATTTCGAGACTATTGAGACGCAGATGCTGTTCGACGATCAGGGCAAGATCGAGAACATCGTGGCGACGCAACGCAACGACGCGCATCGCCTGATCGAGGAATGCATGCTGGCGGCCAATGTCTGCGCTTCCGATTTCCTGCATAGCCGCAAACACCCGGCGCTGTACCGCGTGCACCAGGGGCCGACGCCGGAGAAGCTAGAGGCGCTGCGGATTTTTCTCAAACAATTCGGCCTGGATCTGACCGGCGGCGACAGCCCGCACGCAAAGGACTACGCCAAGCTGCTCGCCAGGATCAAAGGGCGTCCCGACATCCAGCTGCTGCAGACCGTGCTGTTGCGCTCGCTCAAGCAGGCGCAGTACAGCCCGGAGAACGTCGGCCATTTCGGCCTCGCCTACGAGGCCTATACCCATTTCACCTCGCCCATCCGGCGCTATCCGGATCTGGTGGTGCACCGCGCGATCAACGCCGCGCTCGCCGGCAAGAGCTACAGTCCCGGCGACTGGGAAGAACTGGGCGCGCACTGCTCCATGACCGAGCGCCGCGCCGACGAGGCGACGCGCGACGTCGAGTCCTGGCTCAAGTGCTATTACATGCAGGACCGCATCGGCGAGGAGTTTCCCGGATCGATCAGCGCGGTCACCGGTTTCGGCATCTTCGTCGCGCTCGACGGCGTATATGTCGAAGGCCTGGTGCACATCTCCGAGCTGGGGGAGGACTACTATCATTTCGACGCTGCCCGCCACCAGCTGCTGGGCGAGCGCACCGCGCGGCGCTTTCGCCTCGCCGACCGGGTGAAGGTGAAACTGGTGCGCGTGGACCTGGATTCGAGCAAGATCGATTTCCGGCTGGCCGAAGACGAAGCGCCGAAGAAAGCGAAAAGGCACAAGCCTTGAGCGGCACCAGCTTCATTCACGGCTTTCACGCCATTACCGCGCGCCTGCGCCTGGACGCGAAGAGCGTGCACGAACTGTATTGCGACAGCGCGCGCGCCGACCCGCGCATGCGCGACCTGGTGAAGCTCGCCGAGAGCCTGAAGCTGCGCGTGCTCCAGGTGGACACGCGGCGACTGGACGGCATGGCGCCGCCGGGCAGACATCAGGGCGTGGTGGCCAGGGTGGACGCGCTGCGCCGGCACGTTTCCTTGGACGACCTGCTCGACGAGCTGAAGGAGCCGCCGCTGTTGCTGGCCTTGGACGGTGTGCAGGACCCGCACAACCTGGGCGCCTGCCTGCGCGTCGCCGATGCCGCGGGCTGCCATGCGGTGATCGCACCCAAGGACCGCGCGGTCGGACTTTCGGCGGCGGTGATCAAGGTGGCGAGCGGCGCCGCCGACAGCGTGCCCTATATCGCGGTCACCAACCTCGCGCGTACGCTGCGCGAGCTGAAGGAGCGCAACATCTGGGTGGTGGGTGCGGATTCGGGCGCGAGCGAGGACCTGTATGCGGCGCAGCTGCCCGCGTCGCTCGTCTGGGTGCTCGGCGCCGAAGGCGAGGGCTTGCGGCGCCTCACGCGCGAGACCTGCGACCAGCTGGTGAAAATCCCGATGCTGGGGCAGGTCGAAAGCCTCAATGTCTCGGTCGCGAGCGGCGTCGTGTTGTTCGAATCGCGCCGCAGGCGCGGGGCGGGGGGACGAACCCGCGCAAGCTGAGAAATATTTGCCTTGAAAGGCGCTTTCCCTTTATAATCACGCGCTTTTCGCTGATTGCCGGTTTTTTCCGATCCGGCCCACCTTGCCTCACCGCTACGCATGACGGGAGGCTCAACCCATAAGGAGACTGCATGCGACATTACGAAATCGTATTCATCGTCCATCCCGATCAGAGCGAGCAGGTGCCCGCGATGATCGAGCGCTACCGCAGCACCATCACCGCCCGCAAGGGTGCGATCCACCGCCTCGAAGACTGGGGCCGGCGCCAGATGACTTTCCCCATCGCCAAGATGCACAAGGCGCACTACGTGCTCATGAACATCGAATGCGACCAGGAGACCCTGGACGAGCTCGAGCATTCGTTCAAGTTCAACGACGCCGTCCTGCGTCATCTCACCGTGCAGATGAAGGCCGCGGTTACCGCACCTTCGCCGATGATGAAGGAAGAGAAGTCGCGCTCGGTACTTAATGCCGAGGCGCCGAAGGCGGCCGAGGCTCCCAAGCCGGCTGAAGCGGCTGCCGCGGCGCCCGCGCCCGCTGCCTGAGCAGATTGGACAATCAGTTCGTGCTGTCCGGCAAGCTGATCGAACTCGACGCCCTGCGCCATACGCCCGCCGGCATCCCGGTGGTCAATTTCAGGCTCAGCCACGCGTCCGAGCAGATCGAGGCCGGCGCCGCACGCGCGGTGCAGTGCGAGTTGGCCGGTATGGCCTTCGAGCGCGAAGCGCGCCTGATGGCGGCGGCCAAGCCGGGAATGCAGGTGAAGGTCACCGGCTTCCTGGCGGGTAAGAGCCGCGAGAGCAAGCAACTGGTATTGCACGCAACCAACATTGAATTCGTAGAAGGAGTTTGACATGCCACCACCAAGAAGAGGGGCCAAAGGCAAAGGCAAGGGCCGCAACGACAAGAAAGACGACAAGAAGGGCGGGCGCCAGCTGTTCAAACGGCGCAAGTTCTGCCGCTTTACCGCGGAGAAGATCGAGTGGATCGATTACAAGGACATCGAAATCCTCAAGGACTTCGTCAACGAGAACGGCAGGATCATCCCGGCGCGCATTACCGGCACCAAGGCCGGTTATCAGCGCCAGCTGTCCACGGCGATCAAGCGCGCGCGCTATCTCGCGCTGCTGCCTTACACCGATCTGCACTGAGGAGCGCCCCGATGCAAATAATACTGCTGGAAAAAGTAGTCAACCTCGGCGGCTTGGGCGACGTGGTCAAGGTAAAAGAGGGCTACGCCCGCAATTTCCTGATCCCGCACGGCAAGGCCAAGCGCGCTACCCCCGAGAATCTCGCTGCGTTCGAGGTGCGGCGCGGCGAACTGGAGAAAGCGCAGAACGAGGCGCTGGCCACGGCGCAGGAAATCGGCGCCAAGATCGACGGCCTGACGGTTCAGGTCACACGCAAGACCGGCGTCGACGGGCGTTTGTTCGGTTCGGTCACCACCCACGACATTGCAGAGGCGCTGGAAGCGCAGGGCTTCGCCGTCGAGCGCTCCGCCATCCGCCTGCCGGAGGGACCGTTGAAACAGGTCGGCGACAGTTCCATCGCCATCGGGCTGCATTCTGACGTGGTTGTGCACATCACCGTCTCGGTTCTGGGCGAGGCGACAGAGTAAGGGGCAAGCCCTTGATTAAAAAAGGCCGGGGCTCCGGCCTTTTTTATTTGGCGCGGCAGGGCCATCATCCCACTTGCCGGCGGCGCACTGCTGGTAGAATTTGAATTCGACTGAGACTCCCTCATGGCCCAAGCAAATCCCCAAATCGCCAACGATCCGCAACTGACACAGCTGCGCGTGCCGCCGCATTCGATCGAGGCGGAGCAGTCGGTGCTGGGCGGCTTGCTGCTCGACAACCAGGCGTGGGAGCGCGTCGCCGACATCCTCGCGGAGAGCAACTTTTACCGCGACGATCATCGCCGCATCTACCGCCACATCGGCAAGCTGATGGAGAAGAACCGGCCGGCCGACATGGTCACGGTATTCGAATCGATCGAGCAAAGCGAGGACAAGGACAAGACCGGCGGGCTCGCGTATCTGGGCGCGCTGGCGCAGAACACGCCGTCGGCGCACAACATCCGGCGCTATGCCGAAATCGTGCGCGAGCGCGCGATTCAGAGGAAGCTGATCGAAGTCGGCACCGGCATCGCCGACTCCGCCTTGAACCCGATGGGCAAGGAAGTGGCCAAGCTGCTCGACGAGGCCGAGTCGCGCGTGTTCGAGATCGCCGAGGCGGGGGCGCGCGGACATCAGGGGCTGATCGAGATCCAGCCTATCCTGGCGCAGGTGATGGAGCGCATCGACATGCTCTATCACCGCGACAATCCTTCGGACATCACCGGGCTTGCCACCGGATTCGACGACCTCGACCAGAAGACTTCCGGGCTGCAGCAGGGCGACCTGATCATCGTCGCCGGGCGCCCGAGCATGGGAAAAACCGCGTTCGCGCTCAATATCGCCGAGCACGTGGCGGTGAACGACCGCCTGCCGGTGGCGGTGTTCAGTATGGAAATGGGCGGCTCGCAGCTGGCCATGCGCATGCTCGGATCCGTCGGCCGGCTGGACCAGATGAAACTGCGCACCGGGCGGCTGACCGACGAGGACTGGAGCCGCCTGACCGATGCCGTGGGCAAGGTGCACGACGCGCCGATCCACATCGACGAGACGCCGGCATTGAACTGCCTCGAGCTGCGCGCGCGCGCGCGCCGCATGCACCGGCAGTACGACGGCCTGGGCTTGGTGGTGGTCGACTACCTGCAACTGATGTCCTCGACGACCAGCGGCGAGAACCGCGCAACGGAAATCTCGGAGATTTCGCGCTCGCTGAAGGCGCTGGCGAAGGAGTTGCACGTTCCTGTGGTGGCGCTGTCGCAGCTCAACCGCGGCCTGGAGCAGCGCCCGAACAAGCGCCCGGTCATGTCCGACCTGCGCGAGTCCGGCGCCATCGAACAGGATGCCGACGTGATCCTGTTCATCTATCGCGACGAGGTCTACAACCCCGAGTCGGCCGACAAGGGCAAGGCCGAGATCATCATCGGCAAGCAGCGCAACGGCCCCATCGGCACGCTGAACCTCACTTTCATCGGCGAGTACACCCGGTTCGAGAATTACGCGGATCCGGGTCGGTATTGATCGGGATGCGCGCGGTCCTGGCGTAGCTTGACCGTTTCCACTGCGCGCAATTGCGAACCCATCTGGAGGCCTTATGGCTGAACCCGTATCTCCGCAGAAAGCCCCGTATGTCCTCGAGCTCGCTCCCGGCGATTACTGGTGGTGCGCCTGCGGCCAATCCAAGAATCAGCCGTTCTGCGACGGCACGCACAAGGGCGGGCCGTTTACTCCGGTGAAATTCAGCGTCGACAAGGCCGAAAAAAAAGTGCTGTGCGGATGCAAGCACACGCATACGGCGCCGTTTTGCGACGGCACGCACAAAAGCCTTTAGAGCGCGTAAGACGCCGGAGCCTGATCCGTGCGTCGAAAGGGCGACTTTCGGCGCGGGTCAGTGCGCGGCGGATGCCGATTGGCTGTTCGCGTCGGGGCCGAGCAAACGCTCGATCAGTGGCGCGACCTTGGGGCCGGTCCAGTTGGTCTCTCCCACGAGCCGGTAGCGGATTGCGCCCTTGCGGTCGATGACATAACTTATCGGCAGCATGTCGACGTTCCAGCGTTTCGCCGCCGCGCCGTCGCGGTCCATGAGGACAGGCAAGTCGATGAGTTCCGAATCGAGGTAGGCGGCGATCTTTTCCTCCGATTCCATCAGATTCACCGCCAGGACCTCGAATCCTTTTCCGGCGAGTTCCGTGCGCAGCGTCTGCATCGAGGGCATCTCCTCGCGGCAGGGCGGGCACCAGGTCGCCCAGAAATTCACCACAACGACCTTGCCGCGGTAATCGGCCAGCTTGTGCAGCTTGCCTGTCGGGTCCCTCAGCGCGAGCGCAGGGGTCGCGCCGCCGGTCCAGGGCTTCAATTCGCCGCCATGCGCTGCGCCCGCCCAAAGCAGTAAGCCGCACAGCGCCAGCAGCGCGGCGCCGATTTTGGCGTCGGCACGGGCCGGAGCGCTTTGCGTACAGACCCGTGATGAAGCCTCGCGCCCGCCGCTCACGCAGTGATTTCCTTCGCATCGATCTGATATTTGAAATGCTCCGGATCCAGGCTGTCTTTGCGGCCGAAAGCGGTCTCGCACTGCGGGTACATGAGAAAGGCGATCTTAGCGCCGGTACTCAGCGGGAGCTGTATTTCCTGCGCGCAGTTGTAGGCGAGCCAGTTCATTTCCCATGCCCCGAACAGCTTGGCGCGCGCGAGTCTCACCTTGGCGTCGAGTATGGACAAATTGCCGGGCGGCTCCTCCAGCATGACTTTGCGCACATCCGCCGGGTCGACCGGAACCCAGCCGAAAGCATGGCTGTAGAATTCGGCGCGGCAGTGCTGCGCGTGCGTGATATCGCTGCTGCCGGCGCCGAGGCTCTTGTAGCCCCATTGCGAAGGGGCGACGCGCACGCCGTAGACGTCGCGCGCCGGGACGCCGACTGCGCGGGCGAGGCCGACAAACAGTGCGCTCAGGTCGGCGCATTTCCCGCCCAGATTGCCAGACTCCAGCATGGCCTTGATATTGCCGATGCCGCAGCCGCGCGTCTTCGGGTCACGGTAGGTATTGTTGACGATCCATTCGTAGATGGCGCGCGCCTTATCGACATCGGTGCGTGCGCCCTTGGTGACCTTGGTCGCCGTGTCGCGCACGATGCCGTCGGTAGGGATGTCCTCGGTAGCTTGAAGGTAGCGCGCAAGCACCGCCTTCTCCGTCGGCGCGAACTTGCCCGGATGGGTCCAATCGACTGCACGATCCCGGGTGGCAAAACGACTCACGACCTCGATTGCGGGCCGCTCGGTGCCGGCTTGCCAGTGGGCATAGAGCATAGCTGCATCGTATTTGGCAAGCGGAACCACCGCGGCGCCGGCAGCGTTGCCGCTCCAACTGTTGTCGAATGCCCTGAACCAGTCGCGATCGGCGGCAAGGGGCAGAGGCAGCCATACCCTGGTCACCCCTTCAGGTTTTGCCACCTCGATGCGCATGGTGACCTCGAAGCTGCGCCAGCGCGTGCCCTTGGCCCAGGGAGCGCTTTGCGCCCGCGCCTGGCCGGACAAGGTGCCCAATGCGCCTGCTGCAGAAATGGCGGTGGTGGCTTTGAGAAAGCTCCGACGATCCATGATGCCTCCTTTCATGACTGCGTATCTGGACAACCACTTCAATGACATGGATTTTTCGGATAATTCCGAGCGGGGGATTATAAGGGACCTGCGGCGAATGGGAGCGCATTTGCCTTCGCACCGGCGCTGCCCGCGCCAAAGCGCAAAATCGTCTCCGCCGGCCGCGATTTCCCGCAGCGTAGCGGCTACAGCACTCGCTGCCGACCGGTGTCACGATCAGCGGAACCGCCAACGCACCTCCGCTGATCGAAGTTACGAGCAGCGGAAGAGCTAAAGCACTTCCGCTGCATGGTCCGCCAGCCGCGAGCGCTCGCCGCGCTGCAGGGTCACGTGGCCGCCATGCGCCCAGCCCTTGAAGCGATCGACGACGTAAGTGAGGCCGGATGAACCTTCGGTGAGGTAGGGCGTGTCGATCTGGGCGATATTGCCCAGGCAGACGACCTTGGTGCCGGGGCCCGCGCGCGTGATCAGCGTGCGCATCTGTTTGGGCGTGAGGTTCTGCGCCTCGTCGACGATCAGGTATTTATTGAGGAAAGTGCGGCCGCGCATGAAGTTGAGCGACTTCACCTTGATGCGCGACCTGATCAGGTCGCGCGTCGCTGCGCGCCCCCATTCCCCGCCCTCGTCGTCCGATTTGTTGAGCACGTCGAGATTGTCCTCCAGCGCGCCCATCCACGGGTTCATTTTCTCTTCTTCGGTGCCGGGAAGGAAGCCGATGTCCTCGCCGACCGGCACGGTCACGCGGGTGATGATGATTTCCGAAAAAATCTTGCTCTCCAGCGTCTGCATCAATCCCGCGGCCAGCGTCAGCAGGGTCTTGCCGGTGCCGGCCTGGCCGAGCAGGGTGATGAAATCGACCTCCGGGTTCATCAGCAGATTGAGGGCGAAATTCTGCTCACGGTTGCGCGCGGTGATGCCCCAGATATTGTTTTTCTGGTGCGAATAGTCCTTGATGGTTTCCAGCACCGCCGTGCGCCCGCTTTGCTCGCGCACGATGGCGTGCAGCGGATGCTCGCTCTCCTGGTAGACGAATTCGTTGACCAGCAGATGCTGGCACAGCGGCCCCTTTACGCGGTAGAAGGTGCGCCCTTCCTTTTTCCAGGATTCCATGTCCTTTCCATGCTGGTCCCAGAAGTCCGCCGGCAGTTCGCGCACGCCGGTGTAGAGCCGGTCGATGTCTTCCAGCACCTTGTCGTTGAAATAGTCCTCGGCGGCGAGCCCCAGCGCGCGCGCCTTGATGCGCATGTTGATGTCCTTGGACACCAGGATCACCTGACGCTGCGGCTGCTCGCGCTGCAGCGCCATCACTACGCCGATGATGTGATTGTCCGCCTTGCCCAGTGCGAGCGATTCGGGCAGCGCGCTGTCAAGCGCCTGGGTCTGCAGGAACAGCTTGCCCGTGGCGAAATCCGCTTTGTGGCGCTTGAGCGGAATGCCGGCGTCGATCTTGCCGGCGACGCCGCTGACGATGTCGTCGAGGTAACGGCTCGCCTGGCGCGCGTTGCGCGCGACCTCGGACAGGCCCTTCTTGTGGCCGTCGAGTTCCTCCAGCGTCATGATCGGCAGGAACACATCGTGCTCCTCGAAGCGGAACAGGCTGGTAGGGTCGTGCATCAGCACATTGGTATCGAGCACGAACAGCTTGGTCAGTGACTTGCTCGATTCGGCACGCTGCCTGCGTTTGGTCATGGGTGGATCATCGGTGATTTCATTGAATACCGCATCCCTGTCCGGGAAACCCTGGTCAAGTTCGTTTCGCATTAAGAGCTTCCTCCGGCTCGGGGGATATACGCCCCGAAGGTCTCGATCCCCCTCGAGGGGAAAGCCCCCTCAGGGGACAAGGGGGCCATGCCCGCTTGTTCATATCATGTTCAGAGGGTTTTAACAAAATCCAACACCTCCCGTACATGACCTGGAACCTTGACGCCGCGCCACGCGCGCAGCAGCATGCCCTCGCGGCCGAGGACGAAGGTGCTGCGCTCGATGCCGCGCACCTGTTTGCCGTACATGTTCTTCATCTTGATCACGCCGAACTGCGTGCATACCTTCTCTTCGCTGTCCGCAAGCAGGTCGAAAGGAAAGCCGTGCTTCGCCTTGAAGCCCTCGTGCGATTTGAGACTGTCGCGCGAGATGCCGTAGACGCCGCAGCCGAGATTCTGGAATTCCGGATACAGGTCGCGAAATTGCACGCTCTCGGTGGTGCAGCCCGGCGTGTTGTCCTTGGGGTAGAAGTACAGCACCAGAAACTTGTCTTTGGCCTCGGAGAGGCGGAAGCTGGTCCCGCCGGTGCAGGGGAGGGAAAAATCGTCAACCTTGTCTTCTTGTTGCATAAATGTCGTGGACCCGTGGGTGACCGTCCGCCGATATTGTTGATGAATCGGGGTGGGAACGCAACCTTGATCGTAAGTATCTCAGGCGAGAAAGCTTTCCAGTTGCTGCACGACTTCTTCGGGCTGCTCCTCGGCCAGGTAATGGCCGCAGTCCAGGGCCTGGCCCTGAACTTCACGCGCGACCGCGCGCCATTCGGCGAGGCAATCGAAGCGCTGCTCGATGACGCCGTGTTTCCCCCACAGGGCGAGCACCGGACACGCCAGCCTTTTCGTGGCGTCTGCGCTGTCGTGTTCCAGGTCGATGGATTCGGCCGCGCGGTAATCTTCGCAGCTGGCGTGAATCGCGGCCGGGTCGGAAAAGCAGCGCAGGTATTCGGCCATGGCTTCGGGGGCGAACGCTTTGAGGCCGCCATAACGCCGGCCCATCTGGTACTTGAGGAAAAACTCGGGGTCGGCGCCGATCATCGTTTCCGGGAACGGCGCAGGTTGGATCAGCAGGAACCAGTGAAAATAGGCCTTGGCGAAAGCGCGATCGGTGCGCGCGTACATAGATTGCGTCGGGCAGATGTCGAGCACGGCGAGCTTTTTTACGCGCTCGGCATGATCCAGCGCGAGCCGGTGCGCGACGCGGGCGCCGCGATCGTGGCCGACAAGGTGGAACTCGTGGTATCCCAGCGCCTGCATCAGCTCCACCTGGTCCAGCGCCAGGGCGCGCTTGGAATAGTTGCTGTGATCGGGCAGACCGGCGGGTTTGGACGAATCGCCGTAGCCGCGCAGATCCGTCGCCACCACGGTGTAGTGTTGCGCCAGGCGCGGCGCGACCTTATGCCAGATGCAGTGCGTTTGCGGATAACCGTGCAGTAACAGCAGCGCCGGTCCCTGGCCGCCGTGTACGAGATTGATCGTGGCGCCGCTCACCGCTATTTGTCGGCGTTCGAATCCGGGAAAAAGCGCGCTCATTGGACTGCCCTATCGCTTCGCGCCAAGGCCGTATCGAAATTGCGGCCCTCGGCGCGGCCGATCGGGCTCATTGGATTACCTTGGCGCTTCGCGTCAAGGTCGCGTCAAAAATGCGGCCCTCGGGGCGGCCCATCCGGCTCATGCGAGAAACTCCTTGCCTTGCAACGCGAGCGTGCCCGACCTGCCGGGGATTTCGCCCATGATCACTTCGTGCCGCGGCAGCGCCTGCGGCTTGAGCGTGGCAAACAGGTCGCGCGTGCGCACCAGCTCGTAGCCCATGGACTTCCAGCCCGCGAGCAAAGCGTCGAACACCGGCAGCAGTTTCATGCCCTCCAACTCCGCATGCAGGGTGTAGACATGGCCGCTCGGCAGGGGGTCCTGCGACAGCTTGAGCACATGATCGGCTACGTTGTCAGCGGTCAGCCCGTCGACGCCGATCAGCTCATCCAGCGTGGGCAGCGTGGTAGGCAGTTGCGGGCAGGCGATGATTTCGCCGCGCCAGATCGGAATAAAAGGACAGCGGCCGCGCGTATCCGAGCAGTAGTCGAAGCCCAGGCGCTGGGTCAGGCGCAGCGCGTGCAGGTTCGTCTGCCAGCCGGCGGCGCCATGGGTGCGCGCGGGTTCGCCGAAGATTTCCGCAAAGCGCAGGTAGGCCGCACCCATTTGCTCGCCGGTCCAGCGCTCGTTTGCACCTGCCACATTATCCTGCCACTTGACGTGGTCCCAGGTATGAATGCCCACCTCGAAGCCCGCGTCGCGCGTGCCGAGCAGGACGTCGGCGCAGCGCTTGCCTATGTCGGGACCGGGCAGCAGCGTGCCGTAGAGCAGGGTCTTGATGCCGTAGTGCTCCAGCACCGAGGTGCGCGCCACCTTCTTCATGAAGCCGGGTCGCAAGGCGCGCGTGATCGCGCGCCCGGTGTGGTCCGGTCCGAGGCTGAACAGAAACGTCGCGCCGGCTTGGTGCTTTTTCAGGATTTCGACCAGCCGCGGCACGCCTTCGCGCGTCCCGCGATAGGTATCGACGTCGATTTTCAGTGCCAGTTTCACGACGACTTCCGTCTATCTTGCCGGGGCGGGAAACGCGGTGCGCCGCATGGGACAGGTCGTTCCTGTGGGCGCGAAGCCGCGGCGGCGAATCGGCGCGCGGTCTGGTTCAATCTACGAGGTGGCGCGCTTCGGCGACATGGCTGCGATAGAAGTCGAAAATGTGCTTCATCGCCTGCTGCATGTTGATCCTGGGCTTCCAGGCGAGATCCTTGCAGGTGTTGGTGATTTTCGGCACGCGGTTCTGCACGTCCTGGTAGCCTTTGCCGTAATACTGCGCCGAGCTGGTATTGACCAGCTTCACCTTCTTCGCATGGCTGCGGTATTCGGGGTATTCGAGCGCCAGTTTCAGCATCATCTCGGCCAGTTCCCTGACCGAGTAATTGTTTTTCGGATTGCCGATGTTGTAGATTTTTCCGCTCGCCACATGCGCCGGATTGTCGATGATCTTGAGCAGCGCGTCGATGCCGTCGTCGATGTAGGTGAAGGCGCGCTTCTGCGTGCCGCCGTCCACCAGCTTGATGTTCTCGCCGCGCACGATATGGCCGAGGAACTGGGTGATCACGCGCGAGCTGCCTTCCTTGGGGGTGTTGATCGAATCTAGCCCCGAGCCGATCCAGTTGAACGGCCGGAACAGCGTGTAGTCAAGGCCCTCCTGCATGCCGTAGGCGTGGATCACCCGGTCCATCAATTGCTTGGCGCAGGAATAGATCCAGCGCGGCTTATTGATCGGGCCCAGCACCAGCTCGGAGGACTCCGGATCGAACTCGCCGTCGCGGCACATGCCGTAGACTTCCGAGGTCGAGGGAAAGACGACGCGCTTCTTGAACCGGACCGCGGAGCGGATGATGGGCAGGTTGGCTTCGAAGTCCAGTTCAAACACCCGCAACGGCGCTTTCACGTAGGTCGCGGGCGTGGCGATCGCCACCAGCGGCAGCACCGTGTCGCACTTGCGCACGTGGTATTCGATCCATTCCTTGTTGATGGTGATGTCGCCCTCGAAGAAATGGAAGCGCTTTTCGTCGAGCAGGTCGGAGATGCGTTCGGTCTGCATGTCCATGCCGTAGACTTCCCAGTCGGTCGCGGCGATGATGCGCTTGGACAGGTGATGGCCGATGAAGCCGTTGACGCCGAGTATCAGGATTTTTTTCATTTGGTCACGCAGTGGTAAATTGTTTTTGGGCGAACGCTGCCGGATCGAGCGTCCCGTTCTGCGCTTCGACTTCCAGCAGGCGCAGTACCCTGCCGTCGCCGCAATCGGCGAAGTACGAACCAGCCTCGAAATATAACCCAGGTGCGCCACTGCGAGGGCGCTTATTTGGCTCGAGCCGGGTGCGCAGGATGCGCAGGATCATGCCGCCGAGCTGGGTGAACGCGCCGGGATAGGGCGGCGCCACGCCGCGCACCAGATTGTGTATCTGCTGCGCGCTCTTCGCCCAGTCGATGCGGCCGTCCTCGGGCTTGCGCCCGCCGTAATAGCTGCCCTGGCTGAGGTCCTGCGGCGTGATGCGGGCGGTGCCCGCGATCAGCCGCGGCAGCGCGCGCGCGAGCACCTGTTCCGCCGCTCGCGCGACCTTGCCGAATACCTCGGCGGCGGTGTCCTCCGGCCCTATGGGCACGGCCTGCTGGTCGACGATGCCGCCGGCATCGGGCTTGGCCACCATCTCATGCAGGGTGGCACCGGTTTCGCTCTCGCCCATGATCACGGCCCAATTGATCGGCACGCGCCCGCGGTAGCGCGGCAACAGCGAGCCGTGCATGTTATAGGCGCCAAGTCGCGGCAGCGCGAGCAGTTCCGGCCCGAGCATATTGCGATAGTAAAAGGAGAACAGGAAATCGGGATGCAGCGCGCTGATTTGCGCAATGATCGCCGGCTCGTTCGCGTTCTCGGGTGTGATGACGGGCAGGCCGCGTTTGCGTGCGAGTTGCTCCACGCTGCCGAACCAGATGTTTTCGTCCGCGCGGTCGCGGTGGGTCACCACCAGCGCCACCTGCACTCCCTGGGCCAGCAGCACCGACAGGCAGCGCACGCCGACGTCGTGGTAGGCGAAGACTACGGCCGAAGTCATGGGCGGCGAGTTCAGGGGCAGGCGGCGAACGGCGGGTTCACCTCAGGCCGCGCCGCTTTCGCGTTCGCCGGCTGGCGCGGCTCGCAGCAGCGCCGCATCCTCCGCGCCTTGTTCCAGCACCGCCTGGATCAGATAGCGCGGACGCTGGCGCACCTGCTGCGAAATGCGGCCCACGTACTCGCCCAGGAGGCCGATGCCGAACAATGCGATGCCGAGCAGAAAGAAAACGATGCCGAACAGCGTGAATACGCCTTGGACCTCCGGGCCGATGAACAAACGTCGCAGGGCGAGGTAGGCCACGAACAGGATGGAGAGCAACGAAATCAGCATGCCCGCGAGCGAGTACATCTGCAGCGGCACCAGGGAAAACGCGGTCATCAGGTCGAAGTTGAGCCGGATCAACTGGTACAGCGAGTATTTGGACTCGCCCGCCACGCGTTCCTCGTGCGCGACCTCGATTTCCGTCGGGCGCTGGGCGAAGGTGTAGGCCAGCGCCGGGACATAGGTGTTGAGTTCGAGGCAGCTGTTGATCGCATCGACGATCTCGCGGCTGTAGGCGCGCAGCATGCAGCCCTGGTCGGTCATGCGTATGTGCGTAATGCGCTCGCGCACCAGGTTCATCGCCTTGGAAGCGTGGCGGCGGAACGCGCTGTCCTGGCGCATGCGGCGTATGCTGCCGACGTAGTCGTAGCCTTCGTCCATTTTGGCGATAAGGCGGCCGATTTCCTCGGGGGGATTCTGCAGGTCGGCGTCTAGGGTGACGATGCGCCGGCCGCGCACCTTCTCGAAACCGGCCATGATCGCCATGTGCTGGCCGAAGTTGCCGTTGAATAAAATCACCCGGGTGACGTCGGGGCGCTGCTGGAATTGCTCGCGCAGCAGGGCGGCGGAGCGGTCGCGGCTGCCGTCGTTGACGAAGACGATCTCGTAGGGGATGTGCAAGGCGTCCAGCGCCGGGTACAGGCGCGCGAACAGCGCCGCGAGGCCCTGTTCCTCGTTGTAGACCGGAATCACCACCGAGAGCTCTATGTTCATCTTCCGACGTTCAGTTCCCGATGTTCACTTCTTGTTGTCGCGGACGACTTCGGCGACGGCTGCGCAGACGCGGTCGACGTCGGCATCCATCATAGCCGGAAACAGCGGCAGCGTTATCGTTGCAGCGCCGATGCGCTCCGCCTGCGGGAAGTCCCCCGGATTGTAGCCGAGTTCGCGATAGAGCTTGAACAGGTGCATCGCCGGATAATGCACGCCGACGCCGATGCCGCGCTGGTGCATTGCCTGGATGAATCCGCCGCGATCTATGCGCATGCGCTCCAGCGGCAGCAGAACCTGGAACATGTGCCAGTTGCAATTGGCGTAGTCGGCCAGCGGCAGTTCGCAGCCCAGGTCCGCATCGAAGCGTTCGAAATAGCGCCGCGCGAGCGCGCGGCGCCTGGCGGTAAACGCCTCCAGCTGCTTGATCTGGCCCAATCCGATGCGTGCGGCGACGTCGGTCAGATTGTGCTTGCCGCCCGCGACCTCCACTTCCTGGCCGCCGTCGGGGAGGCGCACCACGCCCTGCAGGCGCAGCCGCGTGCACAAATCGGTTTCGGCGGGGTCGGTCAGCACCAGACAACCGCCTTCCGCGGTGGTCATATTCTTGTTGGCGTGAAAGCTGATCGCCACCAGATCGCCGAAGCTGCCGATGCGCCGGTCGCCCCAGCTGGCACCCATGCTCTGCGCTGCATCCTCGATCACGCGCAGCTTGCGGCGCCGGGCGATGTCATACAGCCGGTCGCGGTCCACCGGCAGGCCTGCCATGTCGACCGGCAGCAGCGCGCGGGTCCTCGGGGTGATCGCGGCTTCGATGCGCTCGAGGTCGATGTTGCGCGTGAGCGCATCTGCGTCCACGAATACCGGCCTGGCGCCGGCGCGCAGGATCACGTTGGCGGTGGCCACCCAGGAAAGCGGCGTGGTGATGACTTCGTCGCCCGCCTGCACGCCGGCGACGGCCAGCGCGATCTCCAGCGCTCCCGTGGCCGAGCTCATCGCCCGCACCGGTCGGTCGCCGAAATACTGCGACAGCTCCTGCTCCAGTTGTTTGACGCAGGGGCCGCTGGTGATCCAGCCGGAGCGCAGCACCTCTGCCACGCCCGCGATGGTTTCCT
>Ga0307377_10003798_pt1 | contig 16804 bp, 16 predicted proteins | sample TR3MG_FD_202535 | JGI IMG/M metagenome (GOLD analysis project Ga0307377, IMG submission 202535) | Soil microbial communities from Risofladan, Vaasa, Finland - TR-3 | ecosystem: Environmental > Terrestrial > Soil > Coastal area > Acid sulfate soil | place: Finland: Risofladan, Vaasa | collected... | reverse complement strand
CAATACCTAGCTCTAAAAGAATAGATTGAACTAAACCCTAGTAAATCTTCATTTAAAAAAGCACATTGACCATAAAGATCTTCAGGAGATTTTGTAATAGGAGAACCTGTTAAAATAACTCTATACTTTGCAAGCTGACCAATTTTAATACATTGTTTTGTTCTTTTTGTAGACATATTTTTTATAATAGTAGACTCATCAATACACATTAAACTTTTTCCTGAGTAAACAAATTTATCAGCAACTTGAGAGCCAAGTTTTGTAATGATACTTTCTACGTTCATAATTAAAATTTTTAATTTATTGTTAACAGGAAATAATTTTTCTTTAATTTCATTTTGTTCTTTTTTTGTTTTAGCTCCTTCCCATACATGTACATCAAACTCTATATGGTCCGCTAAATGTTTTTCTATTTCATCTTTCCAATTATATTTTATTCCGTTTGGACAAATAACTAAAAGCTGATCTACTTTTCCGTTGTCATATAAAATGGAAATACCATCAATTAAAACTTTGGTTTTACCACAGCCCATTTCCATAAATAAAGCATACTCAGGGCTACGATTTTCAAATTGAGCCATCATACCGCCTAAACCAACTATTTGGTGCTCCATAGGTTTAGTTTTAAACTTGTATTTTTTTAATAACATAGTTATAAATTATTCTAAGAAAGAAATTATTATGAATGATACAAAAAGTAAAGTTTTTATTGTACAGAATGTTATGAGAAAACATATTGATGGTACAATCAAATCATTAAACTACTCACAAGCAGAAAGATTTGGTGAAATAATATTTCTATTTGAAGGTCAAAAGCAGATTGTTATGTCTCCACAACCTACAATAAGAAAATTAAAAACTATGCTAAAAGATGTGAAAGACACTGATTATATTTTACTTGTAGGAGATCCTGCATTAATAGGCTTGACGACAAGTGTTGTTTCCTATATTCTCAACGGTAGATATAATATGTTGAAATATGATAGATTAGAAAGAGATTACTTTCCTATCAGAGTCGACATAAATAACTAAAGAAAGGTAGACGATGACTATAGAAAGTAAGCCGAAAATGGCATTAGACTTAAAAAGAAATAAAGCAGATTTTGCAGTAAGTGAGATCGATCCTATTTCAAAAGCGTGTCAGGATTATTTAAAATCAGAAACTGAATTAAATGATCTTGAATTATTAATCAAACAAAGAAAAGAAAATTTACGTCAACAAAATGAGCTGATTGTTCAGCTTATGGAAGAACGTGGTGTTCGCTCTATTAAAATGAGAGATGGCCAGTCTGTTGACATAAAACCTTTTTATACTGGAAGCATAACTAAAGATAAGCAAGAGGAAGCATTCCAATGGCTTAGAGAACATGGTTATGACGACATTATAAAAAATCAAATCATTGTAAAATTTGGTAGAGCAGAAGATGATAAAGCTGATCAAATTTTCTCTGAATTGGCTAATAAAGGTTTAGACACTGACAGAAATGTTAAGGTTGAGCCTATGACTCTTAAAGGATTCATACGTGAATTAGTTGAGGGTGGAAAAGAACTTCCTATGGAGACTTTTGGAGTCTATGTAGGTCATAAAATAATAATCAAGAAAGGTAAATAATGAATAATACATTGAAAAAAGAAGAAACGAAAAAAGAACAATCGGTAACGAATAAAGCAACAGGAAACGCGGTAGCACTTGGAGCTCTTTTAAAAAAAGGAGGTCCATCTTTACAAGAAAGGACTACTGAAGATTTTGCTATTCCTTATTTAAATATAATTTCGGACACATCTCCGCAAATCGATAAGGAAGACTCACAATATATTCCTAACGCAGAGGCGGGAATGATATTTAATACAGTAACAGATAAAGCTTATAGCGAAGTTACTGTTCTTCCTATTTACTATAGAAGAAGATATGTAGAGTGGGCGGAAAAAGGTGAAGGCCCAGGAGCACCCATCAATATTTATACTCCATCAGAATTTGAACAAATGAAAAGAGAAGGCAAAGTTGTTCGAGGTGATGATAATAAAGAGAGGATAGTTGGTGGTGATACATATATAGAAAACACTGCGGAACATTATGTGATTGTATTGGAACCTGACGGTATGTGGACCAAAGCAATTATAAAAATGAAAGCAACACAATTAAAAAAGTCTAGACAATGGAATTCAGTTATGTCCAATCAAAGACTTGTTGATGGAAACGAAGTGTATCAACCTAAAGACTTTGCTAAATCATATACTCTTAAAACAGTTAGAGAGAAAAATGACAAAGGAAAATGGTTTGGTTGGGTCGTAATTGAGGGTCAATGGATTACTGATATTGACAACTCTAATATCTCAAAAATTTATGAGGACGCTATGATCTTTGAAAAACAAATCCATAGTGGTGAAGTAGATGCTAAACCTCAGAAAGATAATCAATCTTCATCTGAAGGTGACAATAAATCAGACTCTGATTTACCATTCTAAATTTATGAAAGACTAGCCGATAATCTCGGCTAGTCTTTTCCTAGGAGGCTATATGGATTTAGAATTAGTAAAAAAGTTTAAAGATATCTTTACGGGTTTAGAAAGAGCTCATGGGGTGTTTGAGAAATCAAACGAACCTCAACAAGGTAAAAAAGTAGAGGCTAGGATGAAGACGGTCCACGAGCCACCGACCTTAGATAAATTTGAACTACATTTAAAGGGAGAATATCCCGCAATGGGCATCGTTCCAATTAACGATGATAATGAATGTGTTTTTGGTGCAATAGATATTGATGTTTATCCTTTAGATCATAAGGCATTATTAAAAAAAATTGCTAATAAAAAGTTTCCTTTAATTACGTGTCTTTCAAAAAGTGGAGGCGCTCACTTATATTTATTTACACAACAAAAAGTTTCAGCAAAAGAAATACAATTAAAGCTTAGTGAAATGTCTACGGCCTTGGGTTATCCAAGCGCAGAAGTTTTTCCAAAACAAATAGAATTATTTACTAAAGAAGGTGAAGAGAAAAGAGATACAGGTAGTTGGATTAACATGCCTTATCATGGCCGAAATAGATACGCCTTAAAAGAAGATGGAAGAGCTTTATCTTTAGAGGAATTTTTTGATCTTTACGAAAAGATTGTTGTCTCTGATCTTAAAAAAATTAAAACTGATTTTACAAATGAAATTATAAAAGATGGTCCACCGTGTTTACAGATCCTAACTGATGATGGAGTAGGAGAAGGTGGAAGAAACAATGCGTTATTTAATATCGGGGTTTATTATAGAAAATTCGATCCCGACAATTATAAAAATCTTATTGAGGACTATAATCGTCAGTACATTCAGCCTCCTTTGAAATCTGACGAGGTTTTAGTTGTCATTAAGCAAGTGTCCCAAAGTGACTCAGATGGGGCACCTAGATACTCTTACAGATGTACTCAGCCTCCTATTGAATCCCTCTGTAACAAGAGGCTCTGTAAGAAGAGAAAGTACGGGGTGGGTGGAGAAAATGACCGTGAGAATCCAGTGTATTCTGATCTCAAGGTTTATAAATCTGATCCGCCTCGTTACTTTCTCAATGTAGATGATCGTAGAATTGAAATATCTTCTACAGAAGATTTAATGACACATAAAAAAGTTATTCAAGCTTGCATAGAACAGTTAAATAAAGGGATACCTAACATGGCCATGAATGAATGGAATAAATCTTATACAGAATTGTTAGAAAATATTTCTATTGATTATCCTCCCGAAGAGGTCACAAAAAAAGGTGAGTTTAGAGAATTGTTAGAAGAATTTATTTTACATCAAGGAGAAGCTATAACTATTGAAGATATATTTTTAGGAAAATCTTTTACCGAAGATGGATTTACTTATTTTGCATTAAAAGATTTAATGGATCATTTAAAAAGAAATGATTTCAAAGAATCAAGATCATGGGTAACAGTTAGACTTAGAGAAGAATACAAGGCAGAAGATTTAACAAAAAGAATTAAAAAAGTAAAAGTCAGATTATGGAAAATAGAAGAAATTTTATCTGATGATATAGAGTTAGATATTCCTGATATGAAAAGAATTGACGACAAAGAAGATGAGATTCCGTTTTGAGTTCTCCAAAAGTAGTAATTGGTCCACCAGGAACAGGTAAAACAACTTTTATCTTGAACAAGATTGAAGAGCATATAAACGAGGGATTGAAAATAGATGATATAGCATTTTTTTCTTTTTCTAATAAAGCAGTTGACGAAGCCAAGCAACGGGCCGCGAAACGCTTTAAAATCCCTATAAATCAATTAGAAAATTTCTCTACTCTACATTCATTTGCAATGCGTCAAATGGGTTTGACTAGAGAATTTATTTTATCAAACAATGATTGGAGGAATATTTCAAATGTATTACGGATTAATATCAATGTTAGTAATGATGACGATAGTTTTTTTACTAGTTATGATGAAAAGTACATTCAGCTTATAGAGAAATCTAAGAGAAGAGGTATAAGTTTAAATAGCGCTTGGTCGATGTTTGCAAATGACATTATTAAACATAAATTAGAATATATAGACAAAGGATTAAGAGACTATAAAGAACACGGTTATGAAAAATTTACAGATGGAGTAACTGGATATATGGTTAAAGATGTAGGCCCTAAAAAAGATTTTACAGATTTAATAATAGATTATGTAAAAAGCGATAAAGAAAAATCTTTTAAGGTAGCCTTCTTTGACGAAGCGCAAGACATGTCTACCATTCAATGGAAAATGGCAGAAAAGATATGGAAAAAATCTGATACCTCTTATATTGCGATGGACCCTAATCAAGCTATTTATACTTGGGCTGATGCAGATGTTTCTAAGGCTTTACAAATAAAAGAAGAAGCTGAAGAAGTTATTATTTTAGATCAATCAAAAAGAGTTCCTAAAAAAGTTTGGGAAGTTGTTAAGCGTGTAGAAAAACAAATTGTTAATTCAGGAGATATTGTTTGGATGCCCGCTGAAAGAGAGGGTAACGTAGAATTTGTCAAAGGAATTTATAACATAAACATGAGCAAAGGGTCATGGTTAATTATGGCTAGAACAAGAACCATTAGAGAAGGTTTAGAAGAAGTATTGGTTAAAAAAAATGTATTTTTTAAAGTAAAAATGAAAGACAGTAAATATAGGTACTCAGTAAAGTCTCAAGAAAGAAATGCTATTTTAACATGGAAAGATTTAACTATTTATAAAAATCCTGTTTCATTGAAAATGGTAGAAAATTTGTACAAAGTTTTAGGAAAAGATTTTGTGACTAGAGGGTATAAAAAAATTGTATCAGAACAAAAAAAAGCTTTGCCTGATAAAAAAGTTTCTTTTGATGAACTAAGATCTGATTATGGACTTGTTGCAGAGCCTAATCAGTATTGGGCAGATGTTATGACTACATTAAATACAGAGACTCGAGCTTATTTAGAGAACTTAGAAGCAAAAGGAGAAGATATAGGTAAAGAACCAAGGATAACATTATCTACTATTCATCAGCAAAAGGGAGGGGAAGCAGACAATGTTATTGTCTCATTAGACATAGGTAAAATGGCCTATGAAGATTATAAGAAAAATCCTGTTAATGAACATAGACTTTTTTATGTAGCCTTTTCAAGAGCTAGAGAAAATCTTTATATAATAACCCCTGATAGTAGAGAGGCGTACAGAGTATGAATTTACAAAAATTAATAGACCATGATCTTTTAGATGATGAAATGATTAAATGGGATGATTTTGACGATTGTATTTTAGGTATTGGAAGTAGATGTGGCATGGAAAATGTTCTTATCTATAGTAAGAAAAAAATTGCTTACAAACTAAGAGACAGAGATGGCATGCTTATAGAAGATGCTATTGAGTATATAGATTATAACATAACAGGAGCGTATGTAGGAGAAAGAACCCCTATAATGTTGGAGGACTTAATATGAGTAAACAAATAGGTCTATTTAAACCTAAAACTGAGTGGTTACCACCGCAAGAATTTAAAGACATAAAAGATGCAAAAAGAATTGCTATTGATTTAGAGACAAAAGATCCTGGCATTACAACTAAGGGACCTGGTTGGGCCACAAAAGAAGGTCACATTATAGGTGTAGCGGTAGCTGTTGATGGTTGGCAAGGTTATTACCCTATTAGACATGAGAATAGTTTTAATTTTGATCCTGACGTTACTTTCGATTGGTTAAGAGAAATGCTTTCTACTGATTGTGATAAGATAGCTCACAATGCTTCTTATGATTTTGGTTGGTTAGAAGCTGAAGGAGTACAATGGAACGGAAAAATTATAGATACAATGATAGCCGCTCCTTTAGTAAATGAAAATAGGTTTAGTTACTCTTTAAATGCTTTGTCAAAAGAATATTTAATGGAGGGAAAATCTGAGTGGCAACTATATGAAGCCGCGGCTCAATGGGGAGTAGATGCAAAATCTGAAATGTATAAAATGCCCGCAGCTTTTGTAGGAGAGTATGCAGAGCAAGATGCTGCTCTTTGTTTGAGATTATGGGACAGATTACAAGAGGAAATTACTAAAAGTGATTTACAAACAGTATTAGACTTAGAACTAGAGCTATTACCTGTTCTTATTAAAATGAGAATGAAAGGTGTTAGAGTTGATTTAGAAGCTGTTGCTAGGGCTGAGAAAGATTTAATAAAAAGAGAAAATAAATTATTAAAATACATTACTGATGAAACTGGAATGAAATGTGATATTTGGGCCGCTAGATCTATTGCTGAAATATTTAAACTAATTAAAATAGATTATCCACAAACCGATAAAGGTAATCCTAGTTTTACAAAAAGTTTTTTAGAAAATCATCCTCATAAATTACCTCAAGCAATTGTTGAAGCTAGAAGTTACAACAAAGCGCGGACCACGTTCACCAACATGATTAACAAGTTTAATCATAACGGTCGTATTCACGCGAACATAAATCAATTAAGAAGTGATAGTGGAGGAACGGTGACAGGTAGGTTCAGTTATAACAATCCAAACTTACAACAAATACCTTCTAGAGATGGTGCTGATGCAGAAGTAAAGATAGGAAGTTTGATAAGAGGTCTGTTTTTACCTGAGGAGGGAGAGCATTGGGGCTCTTTTGATTATTCTCAGCAAGAACCTCGACTTGTGGTACATTACGCTAATAAAGTGGGACTTGACGGAGCAAAAAAACTCCTAGGAGCTTATCAAAGCGACAAAAACACTGACTTTCATACGATCATGGCCGAGATTGCAAATATACCTCGTAAGAGCGCTAAAACCATTAATTTGGGACTTTTCTATGGAATGGGTGTTGGAAAACTTGCAGATCAGCTCGGAATTGCTCCTGAGGAAGCAAAAGCATTAATTAGGCAATATAATGAAAGAGTTCCCTTTGTGAGACAGCTTGCTGATAAAGTTTCTGATCATGCTCAAAGAAAAGGTAGGGTGAGAACTATGTTAGGAAGACAATGTCGTTTTGATTTATGGGAACCTAAAAGTTTTGGAGCACATAAAGCTTATCCATATGAAAAAGCTGTAGAAGAATATGGAAGTAACATAGGGTTAAAAAGAGCGGGAACTTATAAGTCATTAAATAGGTTAATACAAGGGTCAGCCGCTGATCAAATTAAATTAGCAATGGTTGAATTACATAAAGAAGGGATTATACCAATGATTCAAATTCATGATGAATTAGCTATAAGTATTGATGGCTCTAAGGAACAACAAGAAAAGATAATAAATATTATGGAAAGCTGTTTAGAAATGGAGATACCTTCTAAAGTAGATGTAGCTATAGGAAAAACTTGGGGTGAAGCAAAGTGAAATGTTGGCATTGTAATAGGGAATATACTAAACAAATGATGCTACAAGTTAATGAGTATGCTAAAAGATATTTATGTATTAAATGTTATAACGAAAAGGAAACAAATGAAAAAAAGAATACACATCAACCAACATAAAATTAGATCCAACATGAAAAATAATGTTAGAGAACCTGTGATTACGGTTAAAACATCGAAATCAAATAATTATGCTCATGAAGTAAAAATAGAAGGTCCTTCCAAGATTATTTATAGTCCTGATAAACCTTTATCTTGTGGAGCTAAAGTATGGATTGAGACAGATGAAAAAATTGTTTTAGATAACGGTTTATGTATAGATAAATGAGGGTACTTTATCAAAACGGTAAATTGTATATTAGTCATACAAAAGACGAGATAGAAGATCTTCAGGATAATTCGGGCAAACCTTGTGAAATAGATATAGGTAACTTAAAGGTCTTACATGAAGATATATCTAGAATTGTTCAAGAGAGATTAAAGGAAATGGACGACTGATGTCTCAAAAAAACACAAGTAAAAAATAATTTTTATTTTATATTCTGAGCATGATGAATCTAACAGACAGTGCTAAGAACCACTTCCTAAACTTCTTTAGCATTTTATTTAAAAACAACTCCGATAATGATTTAAAAAATTATTGTAAAGCTGAATATGGTAATGATTGGCAATGGGCTTATACTGAATACCTGAACTACAATGAATTTCCTAAATCATTTAAAAGAAGATCTATATAAACTTTATTCCAGGTAATTCGTACGCATCAATACAACTCAAATCTATTTCTAAATCTTTACCTTTTGTATAGTTTAGCAAATTTTGTTCTACGGCATTGGCATGTCGTACGCACTCTTCGTAGCTATCGAATCCTAACGCTCCTGATACTCTAATACAATCATTGGTAGCTACACAAAAAAATCCTACTAAGAAGAATTTAATGATCATTTAAAGCTACTCTCAATCAGTAACTATAAATTATCTGAGCAAGATCTGTGTATTTTTCTCTTTTATCTAAGTGAACAAAATTTTTAGCTAACCCAATAGTCCAACCAAGACTTAAGGCTGTTTGAAATAATTTAACTAATAATACTCCATCAGGTCTTTTCATATCTATAGCACAAGTATCTGTGCCATATTTTTCATTATCAATTAAATGTAATGAGTTATTAGAGGCTGGATACCCTCTTGATTGCAACCACTCATTGTGTTCTTCTGTTCTACATGCTGAGGTTACTACAATTGGATGACCGTAAGCTTCTCTTAGTTCATCTAAATCGTTATCAAAACCTTCTTGTAATTGAACTAATCCTGTTGTAGGACAGGCTAATTCAGATTCCTGGAAATATTTCATGTTCGTCTCTTTCATCTTTTTTCTTAAATAAGTTTATAATATAAAGTTTTATTCTTCTGATCATTTAAACAAATAACCTAAACCATCATAATCATTATTACCGTATGGAATGTTAAAATTAATACTAGGATTAATTCGTCCATCACTTACAGAACCTCTTGCGTCTATAGTGACAGGAAAGTTCATTGGACCACTTCCAAGCCCTAACATTTGTAAAGGATCTATTTGTGTTGAAAAACCAAAACTAGGATCAATTTGTCCATTACTTGACATATTAGCTCCACCACTAAAACCAAAACCATTAAATCCTTCTAAATCAGTAGGAAAAAACTTACTTGCCATTATTCCTCCATCTCCCTCACTTGAGAAACCTCCTGATAGTCCTATATTATTTGGTAAAAATGTATTACCTCCTACATCATATTTTCCTGTAAAAGGATCAACAGTTCCTCCTAAATTAATCTTGTCATTTAATACACCTCCTTGATTGTTATAGTCAAATCCTTGAGGACTAACACCAAAGCTACCTACACTCGTATTCAACCTACTCCGAGGATCAAAACTAGGAAGGTTATATAAATCAGCTGTAGCATTTTTTAATGAATCTTGAAAAGAATAAGGTAAAGAGTTATTTTGATTTTCCATGGCTATTTGAGCTAAGACACTGTCCATTCCTCCTTCACGAAGCACGGAACTCTGATCTCCTCCACTGTAGGACTGTGCGCTACTAGGGGGTATATTAGAAGCTAAACTAGGTATTCCACCTCCTGTTCCTGATAAAGCTCCATCATAGTTTTGACTAGCCCCATATACAGGACTTTCAAAAACATCTCGTTGGAATTCAGGGTCTAAAGAAGCTAAAGCTAACTGATTAACTTTTGTTTGATCATCTGGAAAATAATTTTTAAAATATCTTTGAGCCGAAGTATAATCACCACTTCCTCCTGCAATTTTATCCATGATTCCTCTAGCCATTGAAGTGACACCAGGAATTCCTACTATACTATCTGCGGCTAAAGAGGCAAAATCGTTACGAGTATTAGGAATTATTGATCCCAAACCACTTAAATAAGGTACATTTTCTAAAGGGTTTTTATATAATTCTCTATCTCCTTCACCTATTCGTTTATATGAATCAAACATAGGGTTACCTTGTTTATCTAAAGGTACTTTATACTCTGTCATTCTTTTTACTAAATCTTGATCTAAAGGATTAGAGGCTATTCCTTTATTTAAAATATTTTTATAGAAAGCTCTTGCGGCTAGATCAGGTCTATTACCATATTTTCTAATTTCTTTTATATCATTGTAATCAATATCATTTTTATTCAAAACACTTACATAATCTAGTTCATTTCCAAATAAATCTTTTGTACGGCCTTGGTTTTGAAGTGCCTTACTTTTAGCCGCAGCTAAAGACATTTCCTTTTTAGGAGGATCTTTTTTATTTTTATTTTCATTAGCTTTAGGCTGCGCAGCTTTCTGTGATTTAGCAGCTTTTGATTTAGAAAAGTTTCCAGTAGCCCCTTTTTTTCCTCTAGCCATTATGATACTACCTGTGGTTTTTTAAAATTTTTAAGAGAAGCTAGGCCTCCATCTTTGGCCTGAAATAAAGGCATGCCAACAGCATCTAGACTAGCTAATGTGCTTGGATTTATAGACTGAGAAGGGGGAGCAGAGCTTTCTCCTAAGGGAGAAAGATTTAAAGCTGACATTGATGGTGGAGCTAAATTCATAGCAGTCTCTGTAGTAGGTTCTGAGTCTAAAGTTTTTATACCTAATTGTTCTAGGAGACCTGGAGGAGATTGATTAAATTTTGCCTGCAAGTCTAATAGAGCTGGATTGTCATTTTCCTCAGATGTAAGGTCTGAATCTTCTACTTTTTCATACCATTTCATTTGACTCTTCGCCTCTTCAGGATCAGGAAAAATATCTTCTATAACAGCTTCATCAACAAATCTTTTTGCTAAAATAGGATCAACAGCCTGATTAGCTATTAAATTGTTCAGCACTTGTACAAAACTACGTCCATATGCACTTGTGCCTGATTGTGTTGTTTGTATTTTTAATAAATTATCTACAAACTTAGGGTCAGAAAACAGTTTAGAAATTATTTTAGGTCCTCCAAGAATACCCAAAGCTGTACCAATAGCTACAGCACTTCCTTTTCCAAGAGTCAACACAGTACCCGCAGCACCAAACTGACCTGAAATAAACGCTAAAGAACCTTTCTGTTTTTCGATACCTTTTGATTGCGCCAATACCATAGCATTTAAATATTTTTCCATATTTTTAAGAGTAGATGTATTTCCCTTAAACAATTCTTTTAAAACTCTTTCACCAGGTCCTTTTCTTCCACTAGTAAATTCTATCACTGCTTTGGGATTTATTATTCCATCATTAGTGACAGTTTTTAGAATATCATTAAAAAACTGACCCTGCATTTTTTGCCTAATAATATCGGATGCTTCTTGTGTTATAATTTTATTTTTTACACCATTTTCTATTAATTTAAAAAATTCTCTTGTTCTTCCAGGTTTGTCTCCCGTGCCTATAACTGTTTTATAAACATTGTCAATAGCATCTAGAGATGTTTTAGAGGTTTGTCCTGCTGTTTCGTCTAATAATAATTGAGATACAAATTTAGTATTAAAAGTTTCTTTACCTTGTTTATAAACTTGATTGGCTGCCTTGTATGAATCTAATATTTCTTGTCCTGCTTCCTTTGTAATTCTTCCTGATTTTACTTGTGCTTTAATAGATTCATCCATTAACTTAGTCATATCAGAAGCCATATCACCTGCTATTTTATTTAAGTATTTTGGAGGAGTTGTTCCTGATGTAGTATAGTAACCTGTTTTTCCTAACAAATTAGATCTTATGTTTTTACCCGTTAAAAAGTCAACTCCACCTTTTCCTTCATTAGCAAAATTTGCAATGTACTTTCTTAAAGATAGAACGGCAGGGTCATTTATATCACCCCCCTGAATTTTAAGTTTTCTATCAAAGGAGGCCAACATTTTTTCCATATCTATAATTTTATTATTTCCTAAATATTTTTTTGCAGTTTGATTAACATTTTTATAAGCAGCATTCACTGCTGTGTCATAAAAATCTCTTCCCTTTAATAAAAAGTTTTTCATCAAATCATCTACATTTTCAAAAGAAGCCCTTTTAGAAAAATTCTTTACGAAATTTATTTCTGCTGTCCCAGGATAATAAAGATCATTCAAATATTTACCTAGTAGCTCTTGAGAAACATCGACAGCTTTTTCACCTGCATCTCTTATTCCTTGTCCACCAAAAAAAGAAACTTCAGCCAATTGTTCTATCATATCAATTGTAGTACTTTTAGATAATCTAGCTGGAGTCAAAGTTGCCCCAGCTTCAGTTAAAAGCTTTTGAGAAGATCTAGCGCCTACTTCTAAAGCTTGGCCTTCTTTTCCTGTAAATATTTTTTTAAATCTACCTCCAAAAAGTTTTGCAAGAAGTTGAAAGGCTCCTTCGCCTGCCGCTTCGCGCGCTCCGAAACCTATTAAAATTTATCGCTAATAGAGTTATCTGAAGCTGCTACACCTGGTGTGGATCCACCTGCTCCTCCAATAAAAGCTCCAATCATTCTTCCTATTCGTGGAAATTTAGTCACTAAATTTGATAGTTTAGAGTTAAGATTACCAGTTACGCCAGGTGAATTTAGAACTTGTGCTCCAGTAATTCCGCCAACAATAGCGCCTACTTCTTTGTAGACATCACTATCTGTAAAAAAATTTTGAGTTCTATCTAAAGTGTAAAACAGTTTAGCAAAATCTTCATCGCTAAAGTTTTGTATGTCTCCCATAAATCCTGTTTTAGATAAGTCTTTCATGAAATCTTTATATGCATCAAATTCTTCTTGTGGAACAGGGACAAGAGGTCTAGGAAAATCACCTAACTCTCTCTCTTCATTTACAGCCGAGGCTACGTCCTCAGGCAATAAACCAAATCTCTCAAAATTTAACAATTGTTTTTGTTGTTTGGAAGCCTTACCGCTTTCTATCATTTCATCAAAAGTAATGAACTCCATATTAACCCCCTTTGTTCTCGAATGATTGTGCCGTCAGTCCAGCCCCTAAGAAATTTTTAAAAAGTAATTTATTATCAATTGATTTAAGTAGGACTGGGTCAAACTGTATTCCAGGAATAATGTCTTCTACTGCATCTTCTCCAAATGTGTTAGCAGCTATTCTCTTATAAGTAGCTTCAGTTTCTTGATATGTATTTACTGATTGCTTAAAAATACTTCTAGCAGTATTTAAGAAATCTTCTTTCTGATCATAAGATAATCTTTTACCTGTTTTTGCTTTAGTCAACATCCTATTCAATGTAAACATTAGAGGAGCTGCATCTTCAGCTAACTTAAATTCACCTTCTTTAACAATAGATTTAGGATCAACCATTCTCATAAATTCAAAAATGAAAGCAACATCACCTGATGCGGAATCTTCTTTAGAGGAAGCTATGAGATTAGTTAATGATGTGTATCTATCGTTAGTGTTTTCATAGACATCTAATGCTACAAATTCTTTTCTAGCGGTAGTCTCTGCGCTAATTTTTTGATAGTCCATCTCATTTGCTTCTGCCCTTAGTTTATTAATTGATTCTTGTTTTTCTAGTAATTCTAAGGTTTGCATTGCATCAAAATTTTCTAATTCTATTTGTTTCATATCATTTTCAATAATTTGACCAGCGTTCTGACCTATTAATGACGCGATGTCTGCATTTAACTTATCTAATCCTAATATTTTCTCTGATCTTATATATTCATTTTCAATGCCTATTTTAGCGTTCTCCAATCTTGTGTTGACATTATTTAATAATTGACCTTGAAGGTCTGCATTTTGTTTATCGTCAGCATAAAGATTTGTAATTGTTTGAAAGTCATTTTGTAAAAGTTGATTTTTATTTCCCAATTGTACTGAAGTAATGTCTGCTATTTGTTTTTGAATATTTAATTTAAGTTCTTCAGGTAAGTTAGCATTTTCAAGTAAACTTTTTTCTAAAGTAGCCTTTTGGACTCCCAGCTCTGTTAGCAGAGTCTCTTCTAATACACTGTTTTCAATTTTTCCTTTAGCAATTTCAAGATTCTTGGAGCTTATATTTAAAAGATCCATTGTTACTTGATTAGGGTCTTTTAATGCACTATCAAAAATCTTTGGAGCCAAAGCAGTTATAAAAGACATCTCTTTATTTTCTTGATTTTGTTTATCTGCTAAAGCCATTTTTAATGCATTGTCTTTTACTTGTTGAGTTGTTTTTCCGATATTAGTTCCAAATGCAGATAAACCTTGAGCACCGCCCGCTAATAATTCAGAAGTTGATACATTAGGATCTAGGGCCGCAGAACCTATTTGCAGTAAGTACGGAGCCGCAGATAACTTAGCTTGATTTCTAAAATCCTCTTTACTTAAAAGCATTCTCTCATACTCTTTTCTTTTTGCTGCTGTATCTACTGGTGCAGCATCAAGGCCAAAAAAATCTGTTCCTAAAGTCTTAACAGCCGCTAATTTAGCAGGATCAAAACCTGCACCTTCTAATGACGCAAAAAGTCCAGTGTTAGCTCTTACAATACCATCACTCATCGGTTGATTTAATTGATCAGAAGCTGTTGGCATCATAGGAGCTTGTTGCTGCATCATTTGCTGACCTTCGGGAACAGAACCAACTCCAGTTTGCTCTTGCTCTTTTAATTCAAAAACAGGTTGAACTAAAGCTAGAACAGATAAAGGTGTTTCTTGAGCATCTTTTTCTCCTACAGTCATAGCTAATTCTTGCACTCTTCCCTCAAGAGGAATTTCATCTCCACGAACTTGATTCATAAGTTCGACATATTGTTGAGGTGAAACTCTAGCAATTCCTTCTCCTTCACTTACAGCTACAGGAGCTTCTTCTCTATCTAATCCATCAGCAATACCCACAGCATCAGAGGTCATTTCTCCTTCCATAGGAGATCCTTCAGCTCTGCCCATATATGATTCACCTTCTCTTATAGTAGAATCAGGATCAACCATTCTCATGAAAGGATTTCTTTCACCTTCTCTTATAGTAGATCCTGGATCAACCATTCTCATGAAAGGATTTCTTTCACCTTCTCTTATAGTAGATCCTGGATCAACCATTCTCATGAAAGGGTTCATTTCACCTTCTCTTATAGTAGATCCTGGATCAACCATTCTCATGAAAGGGTTCATTTCACCTTCTCTTATAGTAGATCCTGGATCAACCATTCTCATGAAAGGGTTCATTTCACCTTCTCTTATAGTAGAATCAGGATCGACTGGTTTATTAAATAATAATCTTCCTTGTACTCTTTTTAAATATTCTTCTTGAGAGCTCATAGGTAAACTCTCATATTCTTCTAAATTAAAACCATAAGGTTTAGTGATCATGTCAAAGATCGCATTTAATTTTTCTGTTCCATTTTCTTGTTGGCCCATTCTAATAAAATCATCGAAATTAATTTGAAAATCTTTTTCAGGCGGATTTTGGTTCATAGTGTTAAAACTAATAGCACCTAAGTCTTTTAAAACTGTAAATTTATCTTTATTAAAACCAGGAGGAAACATACTTCCTGTTGGTGTTTCTACTCTACTTGTTTCTCCCATAGGTGAACTTCCTGTTTCTCTTCTAACCATTCTAGGTTGAAACATTGATCTAGATAATACTGAATTCATTAAAATAATCCTTGTAAACCACTAAGTCCGCTAAGAGCTCCCAAGCCAAGTCCTGCGTAGCCAGCGATCTGTCTTAGCGGGGATATAGGAGGAGGGGCTGCGGGACCTGTGCTTGAGGTAATAGTTTGAGTAGAAGAGGGAGCACCTGCGTATATGTCAGATAAAAATCCTACACGTTGATAAGGCTCATATAAATTTTGTAATGTGTTTTGTCTTTGCGCTTCTACTTGAGCTTGACCTGGAGTAAAGGCTCCAGTAGTAGGATCTGTAACTCCGAACTGTTGCCCTAGTTGTCCAAGACCTAATAATGTATTTATATCTTGACCAGCTAGTTGTTGTCCTGTGGCACCTAATTGAGCTTGTTGTCCAGCAAAGGCTCCGTACTGAGGAGCAAGACCAGCTAATCCTGCGGCTCCTTGCAACTGTCTTTGTTGAGCATTTAAATAACTATCGGCCTGAGCTCTTGCTAAAGCTGTGGCACGATTTCTATCTAATTCTGCTCTTTGAATTCCTTCTCTATCTCCACCAAAAGCTCCCGACTGTATTGCGTTAGCTGCGGCTCCCTGTTCTGCAATATTATAGGAACGATTAATTTCATCTCGAATAGATTGTTGATAAGGATTCATAAACTGAGAAATATTTGCAGCGGTTGGGGCTGTAAATTGTTGGGCCGCTTGACCTAAAGTAGATAATCCTGCTGTTTGTTGTGTTTGAGCGTTAGCTAGGTAAGGTTCAAAAGCACCAATTCCTGCTCCACCTAATTGAATAGCTTGTTGCTGTTGAGGAGATAATCCAACTATATCTTGCCCTGGTAATCCTGCTCTAACAGGTTTTTGTATAGGCTTTCCATCTGCATCTAGTTGAGGAAGACCCGTAGTAGGGTCAATAACATTTTCCATAACAGGAGCGCCAGCTGAATCATACTGAAATC
>Ga0307377_10003797_pt1 | contig 16814 bp, 14 predicted proteins | sample TR3MG_FD_202535 | JGI IMG/M metagenome (GOLD analysis project Ga0307377, IMG submission 202535) | Soil microbial communities from Risofladan, Vaasa, Finland - TR-3 | ecosystem: Environmental > Terrestrial > Soil > Coastal area > Acid sulfate soil | place: Finland: Risofladan, Vaasa | collected... | reverse complement strand
TCACTCCCGGAATAATCCTCCCGCAACGCAAGCGCTCGTCTCATGGCGAATCACCTCCCACTTCGCCACAAGAGAATCAGCGTTCCCTGTCCGCGGGAATCCCCAATGAGTCAGCCTTCACGCAAGCTGGTATTACGTCGAGCAGGTCCTCGTTCCCGAACTCACCGCCGGCGATGTCGTGGTGATGGATAATCTGCCGGCGCACAAGGTCGGCGGCATTCGGGAGGCCATCGAACAAGCCGGCGCCATCCTCCTATACCTCCCGCCATACTCCCCCGACTTCAACCCGATCGAGATGGCGTTCGCCAAGCTCAAGGCCCTGCTACGCGCCGCTGCCACGCGGACAATCCCGGACCTCTGGGACGCCATCGCTCACGCAATCCAACAGCTCACTGCGAACGAATGCCGAAACTACTTCACTGCTGCCGGATATGATGCCTTCTGATCGGAAAACGCTCTAAATAGATTGTTCATGAGTCGTCAATCAAAAATTCACAAATCTTTCTTCATTCAAAACTTCACAAATCTTTCATTGCAGTCAATTTAAGCGCTGTAGCGGCGGTTCACATCCTCGGCGAAGGCGCCGAAGTCTCCGCCTGAGATCGCTTCGCGCGCGCGCGCCATGAGCTCCTGGTAGAAATGCACATTGGCCCAGGAGAGCAGCATCCCCCCTAAGCTCTCGCCCGACTTCACCAGATGGTGCAGATAGGCGCGCGAGTAGGTCGCGGCAGGGCACGAGCTTTCCGTATCGAGCGGCGTTGGATCGTCGGCATAGCGGGCGTTGCGCAGATTGAGGCGCCCAGCCCAAGTGAAAGCCTGACAATGGCGGCCCGAGCGCGTGGGCATGACGCAATCGAGCATGTCGATGCCGCGCGCGATTGCCGCGAGCATGTCCTGCGGCGTGCCGACCCCCATCAAATAGCGCGGCCGATCCTCCGGCAGCACCGCCGTCGTCGTCTCGACCGTCTCGAGCATGGCGTCATGGCCCTCGCCAACCGCAAGGCCGCCAATGGCGTAGCCGTCGAAGCCGATACCGAGCAGCGCCGCGGCACTCCGCGCGCGCAAATCGGGATAGATGCTGCCTTGCACGATGCCGAACAGAGCCTGGCCGGCCGCGCCTAACTCCTGAAATGCGCGCTTGGAGCGCTCGGCCCAGCGCAGCGACAGCTCCATGGAGCTCCTGGCCTCGTCGCGCGTCGCCGGAAACGGTGTGCATTCATCCAGCACCATCTGGATGTCGGCGCCGAGCAGGCATTGCACCTCGATGGCGCGCTCCGGGCTGAGCTCGACCGTGGCCCCGTCGATATGCGATTGAAAAATGACGCCCTTGTCCTCGATGCGGCGGAGCTTGGCCAGCGACATCACCTGAAAGCCGCCGGAATCGGTGAGGATGGGGCCGTCCCAATGCATGAAGCGGTGCAGTCCGCCGAGCCGCGCGATCCGCTCGGCTCCCGGCCGCAGCATCAAATGGTAGGTGTTGGCGAGAATGATATCGGCGCCGGTTGCGCGCACGGTCTCCGGCAGCATGGCCTTGACCGTGGCGGCGGTGCCGACCGGCATGAAGGCCGGCGTGCGGATGGCCCCGCGCGGGGTCGCGATCTCGCCCAGCCGCGCCTTGCCATCGCGCGCTTTCAAGGTGAAGGCGAAAGCGCTCGTCATTTCGCCGTGCCGGCGGGGCTCAACAGGCAGGCATCGCCATAGGAATAGAAGCGGTAGCGCTGCTCGACCGCATGCGCATAGGCGCGCTGCATCAGATCGAGCCCGGAAAATGCGGCGACCAGCATGAACAGGGTCGAGCGCGGCAGATGGAAATTGGTCACTAGGCGATCGACGCAGCGGAAGCGGTAGCCCGGGGTGATGAAGAGATTGGTCGCGCCGAAGAAGGGGCCGAGCCTGCCCTCCTCGTTCGTGGCGCTTTCGAGCAGCCGCAACGCCGTGGTGCCGACGGCGACGATCTGCCCGCCTTTCGCCTTGACCTCGTTCAGCGCCTCGGCGGTCTCGCTTGAGATGGCTCCCGTCTCCTCGTGCATGACATGGCCCGCGGTATCGGCGCTCCGCACCGGCAAGAAGGTACCAGGCCCGACATGCAAGGTGACGAAGCGGCGCAGCGCTCCCCTCTCCCCGATCGCCTCCATCAGCTCCGGGGTGAAATGCAGGCCGGCCGTGGGGGCTGCGACCGCGCCCTCCTCGCGCGCGAAAATGGTCTGATAGTCGATGTGGTCCCGCTCGTCCGCCGCCCGGCGCGAGGCGATGTAGGGGGGCAGCGGCATCGCGCCCAGACTGGCGATCGCCTCGTCCAAGTTCGCATCGCTGAAGTCGAAAGCGAGCGTCACCTCGCCTTCGGCCCCGCGCTCCTGCACGGTCGCCATCAAGCTGCCGAGCAGGCAGACGCCGCCCTCTTCGCCAAAGGTAATGCGGTCGCCAGGCTTCAGCCGCTTGGCCGGGCGCGCCAGCGCCTGCCAGCGATCGATCCCGAGCCGCTTGGTCAGGGTCACCGAAACTTGCGCGGCCACGCCGTCGCGCATCCGCCTGCCCTTGAGCTCGGCCGGAATGACCTTGGTGTCGTTGAAGACGAGTGCATCGCCGGGCGACAGCAACGCCGGTAGATCGACGATCATGCGGTCGGCGATGGTCGGGCAGGCGGCGGGATCGACCAGCAGCAGCCGCGCCGCGTCGCGCGGGGCCGCTGGCCTGAGCGCTACCAGCTCTTCCGGCAGATGAAAATCGAAGTCGTCAACGCGCATGAAGCCGCTGCTTCACAGATAGCGAACCATCAATGCCCCGGCCAGCACCATGAGGGTCCCGCCGACGCGTCCGAGGGTCAATTCGCGTTCGACCAGCCCGAAAACGCCAAAGCGGTCGAGCATAAGCGCGGCCAGGAGTTGACCGGTGATGCCAAGCGCGAAGATCGCGGTGATGCCGATGCGCGGCGCGAGAGCGGTGTTGGCGGTGACGAAAAACGCGCCCAACAAGCCGCCGCCGACCATGACATAGAGCGGCATCGTTTTGAACGCCGCGAGATTGACGTCATGGCGCACGAATAAAAGGGTGACGATGAACAGCGCCACGGTGCCGGCGCAAAAGGACATGGTCGCGGCAGCCAAGGGACTGCCGAGCCGCGCGGCGGCATCGGCATTGATCGGCGCCTGACACGCGATCAGCGCCCCCGAAACGAGCGCGAAGAGTGTGAGAATGAGACCAAGCAACGGCATCGGATGCCTCCAATTCCGTGGCGGACTACACGTCCGAGGCGATTTTGACCGAGAGGACCTTGTCCGGACTGGCCGGCGGCTCGCCACGCGTCAGCTTGTCGACATTGTCCATGCCGTCGATGACACGGCCCCACACGGTATATTGGCCGTCGAGGAAAGTGGCGTCGCCGAAGCAGATGAAGAACTGGCTGTCGGCTGAATCGGGCGACTGCGCCCGGGCCATGGACACCGTGCCGCGCGTGTGCGGCTCCTTACTGAATTCGGCGTCGAGCTTCTGGCCGGAGCCGCCGCGCCCGGTTCCGGTCGGATCGCCGGTCTGGGCCATGAATCCGTCGATGACGCGATGGAATACGACGCCGTCGTAAAAGCCCTGCCGGGTCAGTTCCTTGATGCGGGCGACGTGATTTGGCGCCAGATCGGGCCGTAGCGCCACGCTAACCTGGCCGCGGCTCGTCTCGATGATGAGGGTATCTTCGGGCGTTGCCGCCATTGGAGCTCTCCCTATTGTTGGGCCTTCAGCACGGCGGTGGCCGCGTCTTTCGAGGCCTGATCGGCATCGGCGGCGACCTGCATCTTGACGATCTTGTCGGGATTGCTCGGAGGCTCGCCGGGCTTGATCTTGTTGACGGCGCCCATGCCGTCGATCACCTGACCCCAAATCGTGTATTTGCCGTTGAGGAACGGCGCCGGTGCGAGGTCGATGAAAAATTGGCTGTTGGCGCTATTCGGATCGTTGCTCCGCGCCGCGCCGACCGTGCCACGCTCGAAGGTCGCGGTGTTGCTGAATTCGGCCGGCAGATCCGGATAGGACGAGCCGCCCGTGCCGGTTCCGGTCGGGTCGCCGGTCTGGGCCATGAAACCGGGAATGACGCGGTGGAAGACGATGCCGTCGTAGAACCCTTCGCGCGTGAGCTTCTTCACCCGCTCGACATGTTTGGGCGCGATGTCGGGTCGAAGCAGAATGGTGACACGCCCATCCTTCAGGTCGAGAAGCAGGACATTGTCGAGGGCATCGGCGGCGGACGCCGCGCGGGGCACTGCTCCTGCGAGCGCGAGGAGCAATGCGGCAAGGACAAGAACTCGATTGAGCATCATGCGCTGAATTTCCTCCTCAAACTGGCAGCGACCGCGGCCGGCACGAAGGCCGACACGTCACCGCCCATTGCGGCGATCTGGCGAACGAAACTGGCGGCGATGTAGCGCGTTTCCGGCGACGAGGCCAGAAACACCGTCTCGACCGTCGGCACGAGCGCGGCGTTCATCCCGGCCATCTGCATCTCGTAATCGAAGTCGCCGGCGTCGCGAAGGCCGCGGATGATGACGTCGGCGCCAAGCTCGATCGCGGTGGTGACGGTCAAGGTGTCGAAGGTGGTTACGTCGATCTCGGCCCCGGTTTCGTTGGCGACGGGGCGGAGCGCATCCACCACCATAGCCACGCGCTCATCGGCCGAAAACAGAGCCTGCTTGTCGTGATGGGTGCCGACGGCGATGACGAGGCGATCGAGAAATTTCAGCGCGCGCCTGGCGATATCGATATGGCCGAAGGTCACGGGGTCGAAGCTGCCGGGGTAGAGGCCGATGCGCGTCATCGTGACCTTGTAGCCGCGCAGTCATGGCCCCGGCAAGGCCTGCCGGCGGCGCTCATTCGCCTGCGTCCTCGTCGTCGCCATTCTCCACGTCTGGAATATGCTCGACCGCGACCACCCGCTCGTCCGAGGCGGTGTTGAACACGATCACCCCTTGGGTCGAGCGGCCGACGATGCTGATGCCATCGACGGGAATGCGGATCAGCTGGCCGCGGTCGGTGACGAGCATGATCTGGTCGCTGTCTTCGGCCGGGAACGAGGCGACGAGCTTGCCGTTCCGCTGATTGACGGTCATGGCGATGATGCCTTTGCCGCCACGCCCCGAGATCCGGTACTCATAGGCCGAGGTGCGCTTGCCGTAGCCGTTCGCCGACACCGTCAGCACGAATTCCTCATGCGCGCTGAGCTCGGCGTAGCGCTCCGGCGTAAGCACCACTGCCTCCCCGCCATTGGCCTCGGGCTCGATGTCGGGCTCGTAATCGGTGCCGCCCTTGCGCACGACATTGGCCTGACGAACGTAATCGGCGCGCTCGGCCGCCAACGCCTCGATATGGCTCAGGATCGCCATGGAGATGACCTGATCCTTGCCCTCGAGCTTGATGCCGCGCACGCCGGCGGATTCGCGGCCCTTGAACACGCGCACATCGGTGACCGGGAATCTGATGGCCTGACCGTCGGCCGTGGTCAGCAACACGTCGTCGCGCTCGCTACAGATCTCGACGCCGACGATGCGGTCGCTCTCGTCGAGCTTCATCGCGATCTTGCCGTTCTGCCTCACCTCGACGAAATCGGACAGCTTGTTGCGCCGGACGGTGCCGCCATTGGTGGCGAACATCACATCGAGCGTGCCCCAACTGCTCTCGTCCTCGGGCAGGGGCAGGATGGTGGTGATGTTCTCGTCCTTGGCCAGCGGCAGCAGATTGATCAGCGCCTTGCCCCGCCCTTGCGGCGGCGCCACGGGCAAGCGCCAGACCTTCATCTTGTAGGCCATGCCGCGCGAGGAGAAGAACAGCACCGGCGTATGGGTGCTGGCGATGAAGATGCGGGTGACGAAATCCTCTTCCCGCGTCGCCATGCCGGCCCGGCCTTTGCCGCCGCGCCGCTGGGCGCGATAGGCGGAGAGCGGCACGCGCTTGATGTAGCCCTTGTGGCTGACGGTGACGACCATGTCCTCGCGCTGGATCAGGTCTTCGTCCTCGACCTCGCCCTCGGCTTCGAGGATTTCGGTGCGGCGCGGGGTGCCGAACTCGTCCTTGATGCTGACGAGCTCGTTCTTGATGATGTCAATGATGCGGGCGCGCGACCGGAGGATGTCGAGATAGTCTGCGATCTCGGTGCCAAGCAGCTTGAGCTCGTCGCCGATCTCGTCGCGTCCGAGCGCGGTCAGGCGTTGCAGCCTGAGATCGAGAATGGCGCGCGCCTGCTCTTCCGACAAACGGTAGGTGCCCTCGGCCGAGACTTTGTGCCTCGGATCGGCGATCAGCTCGACCAGGGCGATGACGTCCTTGGCCGGCCAGTCGCGGGCCATCAATTGCTCGCGCGCGGTGGCCGGATCTGGCGCGCGGCGGATCAGGGCGATGACCTCGTCGATATTGGCGACGGCGATGGCGAGGCCCACCAGGATATGGGCGCGGTCGCGCGCCTTGCGCAGGAGAAATTTGATCCGCTTGCCGACGACCTCCTCGCGGAAATCGGTAAAGGCGCGGATCAGATCCTTGAGGTTCATTAGCTCGGGGCGGCCGCCGGTCAGCGCCACCATGTTGCAGCCGAAGGTCGATTGCAGCGGCGAGAAACGATAGAGCTGGTTCAGAACCACATCCGCCATCGCGTCGCGCTTGAGCTCGATGACCACGCGCATGCCGTCGCGATCGGACTCGTCGCGGATATCGGAGATGCCCTCGATCCGCTTCTCGCGCACGAGATCGGCGATCTTCTCCACCATGGAGGCCTTGTTGACCTGATAGGGAATCTCGGTGATCACCAGCGCCTCGCGCTCCTTGCGCAGGGTCTCGGTAGTCACCCGGCCGCGCATGAGCACGGAGCCGCGGCCCTTGTGATAGGCGGCGCGGATCCCGGCCCTCCCCAAAATCAGGCCGCCGGTGGGAAAGTCCGGGCCAGGCACGATTTCGGCCAGCTCGCCAATGTCGATCGCCGGATTGTCAAGATAGGCGATGCAGGCGTCGATGACCTCGCCGAGATTGTGCGGCGGGATGTTGGTGGCCATGCCGACGGCGATGCCCCCCGCGCCATTGACGAGCAGGTTGGGGAAGGAGGCCGGCAACACCACCGGCTCGCGTTCCGAATTGTCGTAATTGTCCTGGAAATCGACGGTCTCCTTGTCGATATCCTCGAGCAAATTCTGCGTCACCTTGGCGAGGCGGACCTCGGTGTAACGCATGGCGGCGGGCGGATCGCCGTCAACCGAGCCGAAATTGCCCTGGCCGTCGATGAGCGGCAGGCGCATGGAAAAGCTCTGCGCCATGCGCACCAGCGCGTCGTAGATCGATTGGTCGCCATGCGGGTGGTATTTACCGATGACGTCGCCGACCACGCGCGCGGATTTACGGTGGGGCTTGTTCCACTCATAGCCGTTCTCGTGCATCGAATAGAGAATGCGGCGATGCACGGGCTTCAACCCGTCGCGCACATCCGGCAGAGCGCGGGACACGATCACGCTCATGGCGTAATCGAGATAGGACCGCTTCATCTCCTCGACGAGCGAGACCGGCCGAATGTCGGAGGGAGTTAGCGCGCCCGATCCGGGGTTCTGATCGTTATCGGCCAAGGCCGGATGTATCCGTTGATGTCGGTTGTGAAGGCCAAACGCCGCCGCTTGCGGACGCGTCGGCAGGCGCTTTTCTATAGCTGATTTGGCGGCTTCGACGCAACCAATCAAGCGGCTTTATCTGGCCCTCAAACTAGGTAAATTTCTGCATATAAATCAATCTGTTATGGCGTTTCATCGAGCGCCTCCGGCAGCCTGCGACAAAAGCTCTTTATCAGTACCCAGACGAATGCCGTTGGCGGCCATCGCGGGAACGCTCGAACGGGCGCGGACGTCGCCCGGGGCGTGCGGCGGGGCGCTCGCTTGAGCCCATGCGAGTGAGAATTGAAACGGCAAAGACAGAGCCCCATGAACCGCTTATTTGCGGCTTTGTCGGTGGTGATGCCGATGGGTGTGAGCCCGGCAGCCGCCAGGGTCGGCGGCCCCGTGACGGCAAATGTCGTTGCCGCCCCTAGAACGGGATTTCGTCGTCCAGCTCCTTGTCGAAGGAGCGTTCGCCGCCGAGCGGACCCGACCGGCCGAAATCGCCGCCCGAGCCTCCCCCGCTCTCGCGCCCCTCGCCGCCGCCTTGCCTGCCGTCGAGCATGGTGAGGGTCGAGTTGAAGCCCTGGAGCACGACCTCGGTCGAGTAGCGATCCTGGCCCGATTGGTCCTGCCATTTGCGGGTCTGTAGCTGGCCTTCGACGTAGATCTTCGATCCCTTCTTCAGATATTGCTCGGCGATTCGGCAGAGCGGCTCGCTGAAGATAACGACGCGGTGCCACTCGGTGCGCTCCTTGCGCTCGCCGCTCGACTTGTCGCGCCAGCTCTCGCTCGTGGCCATGCGCAGATTGACGATGGGGCGGCCGTCCTGGGTGTGACGGACTTCCGGATCGGCGCCGAGATTGCCGATTAAAATGACTTTGTTCACCGATCCTGCCATCTGGACACCTCCCCGTGTTTGGCAACTCTAGGCCCGCGGGACATCTCCTGCCAGCCGGTGGTGCGTCCCCTCCACAACGGGACGACCGTCAGGGCCTTGTACATATTTTGTTCCAACACGTCCACACCAGCGGGAAGCGCCTTGAGATTTTCGCAACTGCGCCCTATGGCTAACGGGAAACGGCCTGTTAGGGCCTCTCGGCTAGACTAGCCGATCCTTAGAGGGCCTGTTTCGGCCCAGCGGTAGATCCCGTCAAGCGGGACAAGCGAGTAAAATGCAGCGTTCCGTCGAACAACGACAGCACACCAAGCGCCGGGTGAGCCAGCAGCGCCGTCACCCGCACGCGAAGGCGTTCGGCTTCACCACGCGCCAATGGCCCTTCATTGTGGTCCTGGTCGGGAACTGGGCGTTCTCGATCGCCTTCTTTATGGGCGTCAAGCTGTTCTGGGACTGGGTGCCGGCGGATTGGGGCATCGCCGACCGCATCGCCCTGGTGATCAAGGATTCCGTGTTCGCGCTGCTGCCGGGCGTGATCGGGATTTGCATTGTCGCGGCGCAGCGGCTCGATCCCAGCATGTGGGTCGGACGCGTGGCCAAGCCGAACTCGGCCCTCGACATCAATACCCGCTTCATCCTCAACACGTTCGAGCAGTTCACCGCCTATTTCGTCGCCAATGCCGGCCTGGCGATGTATTGCCCGCCGGAGGAAGCCCGCTCGCTGCCGCTCTTGACCATGCTGTTCGTGATGGGGCGCATCCTGTTCTGGATCGGCTATCACAAGAACCCGTATTTGCGCGCCTTCGGCTTCGGCATCACCTTCTATCCGACCGTGGCGGCCTTCGCCTGGCTGATCATGATCATGGTGTTCGGCATCCGCGTGCCGCTGTAGCAATGCCCCTCATCCTGAGGCGGCGCGGCACGCGCCGTCTCGAAGGATGAGGTCATGCTTCGAGACGCACCCTTAGGGCGCTCTCGGCATGAGGCTGTCCCCTCACCTGCCAGCCTGCCAGTCGAGGATCGACTGCACCGGCCAGATCAGCATCAGCACGTTGAGGGTGAGGTTGTCGCGGATGGTGAAGCCGACGAAGAGCTCGAGCAGGATGGCGACGGCCACGGTCAACCAGACCGGCCACCAGCGCGCCAGGAAAAAGCCAAGCACCATAAAGAGGCTGTCGCTCACCGAGTTGAGCACGCTGTCGCCGTAATAATCGAGCGACACCGTCGTGCCGCGATAGCGCTCGATCAGCCAACTGGTATTCTCGATCAGCTCCCAGCCGGCCTCGATGCCGAGCGCGAGCAGCAGCCGCGTGCCGAACGACATCGGCACCCAACGCGACAGCAACCACAGCCCTGCATAGAAGAGGAAGCCGTGGATGATGTGCGAGGGCGAGTACCAATCCGCGATGTGCTGCGAATTCTCCGAGCTCAGCACCACGCCGTGCCACAGCTTGACAAAACCACATTTGCAGATCGGCTCGCGGCCCATCAGCAGCAGAATGGCGGCCTGAAGCACGATCAGGGCGATGCAGGCGAAAAGAATCTGGCTGCGCGAGAGCTTCATGGCGCCCATATGCACCGGGAATCGCGCCGCCGTCCCCAACTTTATCGCGCTTGCCGCGCCCAAATGATCGCCAGGCTTGACCTCGCGCGCCGCTGCCGCCTGAATGGCGCCATGACTCAGGACGAAGCGCTCGCAACTCTGAAGACCGGCGCCAGCGTCTTCCTCACCGGCCAGCCCGGCAGCGGTAAGACCCACACAGTCAATCGCTACATCGACTATTTGCGGCGGAAGGGCATCGGGGTCGCATTCACCGCCTCGACTGGAATCGCGGCGACGCATGGGCATGGCATCACCATCCATGCCTGGAGCGGCATCGGCGTGCGGGACACCCTCACCCGCCGCGACCTCGACGCCATCGCCACCAATCGCCGCATTGCCGCCCGCATCGAGAAGACCAGCGTCCTCGTCATCGACGAGATCTCGATGCTGCCCGCGCGCGCCTTGACCATGGTCGACGCGGTTTGCCGCCACATCAGGGACTCGTCGGCGCCCTTCGGCGGCCTGCAAGTGGTGCTCGTGGGCGATTTCTTTCAGTTGCCGCCGATCACGCGCCGGCAGACCGACGATGCCATGCTGCAGCTTGGCGACGGCGATGACGGCTTCGGCGCCGAGTTCGCTTATGCCTCGCGCGCCTGGCGGGATCTTGCCCCGACGGTCTGCTATTTATCCGAGCAGCACCGGCAGGAGGACAGAGCGTTCCTCCGCGTGCTCGCTTCCATTCGTGCCAACGCCTGCACCGGGCCCGAGCGCGAGCGCCTCACGGCACGGATGATCGACAGGACTGCCCTTCCCGGCGGCTGCACGCGGCTGTTCACGCATAACGCGTCCGTCGACGAGATCAATCTACAGGAGCTGGCGAAGCTCAAGGGCGAGCCCGATGTGTTCAAGATGACGGCGAAGGGGCCGGAGCAATTCGTGCGGGCGCTGCTGCGGGGGTGCCTGTCGCCGGAGAGCCTCGAGCTCAAACAGGGCGCGGTGGTGATGTTCACCAAGAACGATCCCGGCGGCCGCTACGTCAACGGCACGCTTGGCGTGGTCGCGGCGTTCGAGCCCGAGGACGGCCATCCCGTGGTCAGGACCGGGAGCGGCAGGCACATCGTGGCCGAGCCCGCGACCTGGAAGATCGAGGAGAACGGCAAGGACCGCGCCAGCATCACCCAGGTGCCGCTGCGGCTCGCCTGGGCCATCACCGTGCATAAGAGCCAGGGCATGTCGCTCGACGCGGCGGTGATCGACCTCTCGCGCGCCTTCGAATATGGCCAGGGCTATGTGGCGCTGTCGCGCTTGCGCGCGCTGACGGGCCTGCATCTGCTCGGCCTGAACGAGCGCGCGCTCCGCGTGCATCCGGCCGCGGTGGAGAAGGACGCCGAGTTTCAGGCGGCGTCGGCGAGCGCCCTTGACGCCGCGCGGGCCCTGGGCAGCTCCACGCTTGCCGCGCGGCAAGAGGCCTTCCTCGACACGATTCGTCTCCAGGCCCCAGCACCCGGCGTCGCGGGCGCTGCCCGGCCGCACATGCCCTGGACGCCGCAAGGCGCGGCACTCGACGCCATCCGCGCGACCCATGCCAAGGCCTATGCGCCGTGGAGCCGGGAGGAGGATTTGGACCTCCGGCGCCGGCATCAAGCCGGCGAGACGGTCGATGCCATCGCCACCGAGTTTGGCCGCAAGCCTGGCGCCATCCGCTCCCGCCTGAAGAAGCTGGAGCTGATCTAGGGGGCCTCATCCTCTGAGACGGGCCTTACGGCCCTCCTCAGGATGAGGATCAGGTTTCTCGTGGCGAGGAACGGCCTCTGGCCGCGTCTCGAACCATGCGGCCCGGTCCCTCCCCTTGCCGCGAAACCTCCTGGGGACTAAGGCTTTCCAGGCCTTGTTGAACAGGCCCGCCACCCCGACATTGCTAGGGCAATGACCTCCAAATTCATCTCCATTCGCGGCGCCCGCGAGCACAACCTCAAAAACATCTCGCTCGATCTCCCGCGCGAGAAGCTCGTGGTCATCACCGGGCTTTCGGGCTCCGGCAAGTCTTCGCTCGCCTTCGACACCATCTATGCCGAGGGCCAGCGCCGCTATGTCGAATCGCTCGCGGCTTACGCGCGGCAGTTCCTCGACATGATGCAGAAGCCGGATGTCGACCACATCGACGGGCTGTCGCCGGCGATCTCGATCGAGCAGAAGACCACCTCGCGCAATCCGCGCTCGACCGTCGGCACGGTCACCGAGATTTACGACTATATGCGGCTGCTGTTCGCGCGCGTGGGCGTGCCCTATTCGCCCGCGACCGGGCTGCCGATCGAGAGCCAGACCGTGAGCCAGATGGTCGACATCGTGCTCGGCCTGGCCGAAGGCACGCGGCTCTATCTGCTGGCGCCGATCGCGCGCGGGCGGAAGGGCGAGTACAAGAAGGACTTCGCCGAGCTGCAGAAGAAGGGCTTTCAGCGGGTGAAGGTCGATGGGCGCTTCACCGAGATCGCCGAGGTCCCGGCGCTCGACAAGAACATCAAGCATGACATCGACGTGGTGGTGGACCGGGTGGTGGTGCGCGCCGACATGAGCGCGCGGCTGGCGGACTCGTTCGAGACCGCGCTCCAGCTTGCCGACGGCCTGGCCATCGCCGAATTCGCCGACCAACCTGAAACCGAGCGGATCATCTTCTCGGCCAAATTCGCCTGCCCCGTCTCCGGCTTCACCATCGAGGAGATCGAGCCGCGCCTGTTCTCGTTTAACAACCCCTATGGCGCCTGCCCCGCCTGCGACGGGCTCGGCACCGAGCTGTTCTTCGAGCCCGATCTGGTGGTGCCGAACGAGGAGCTGAGCCTCAATCGCGGCGCCATCGCCCCGTGGGCCCGCACCTCCGCCACCTCGCCCTATTACCAGCAGACGCTGGAGGCGCTCGCCCGCGCCTATCGCCAGCCGATGACCAAGCCGTGGAAGTCGCTGCCGGAGGATTTCCGCGAAGTGCTACTATACGGCTCGGGCGAGGACGAGATCGCCTTCACCTATGACGACGGCGTCCGCCATTACGCCACGACCAAGCCGTTCGAGGGCGTGATCACCAATATCGAGCGGCGCTGGCGCGAGACCGAATCCGCCTGGGTGCGGGAGGAGCTGTCGCGCTTCCAGTCGAACCACCCGTGCCAGACCTGCGGCGGCTATCGCCTCAAGCCGCAGGCGCTGGCGGTGAAGATCGGCGGATTGCACATCGCGCACGTGGCGGAGATGTCGATCCGCGAGGCCGGCGCCTGGTTCGAGGCGCTGCCGCCCAAGCTGACGCCGAAACAGAACGAGATCGCCGGCCGCATCCTGAAGGAGATCCGCGAGCGGCTCACCTTCCTCAACGACGTGGGCTTAGACTACCTGACTCTGGCACGCGCTAGTGGAACCTTGTCGGGCGGCGAGAGCCAGCGCATCCGCCTCGCCTCCCAGATCGGGTCGGGGCTCACTGGCGTGCTCTATGTGCTGGACGAGCCCTCGATCGGCCTGCATCAGCGCGACAATGCGCGGCTGCTCGAAACCCTCAATCGCCTGCGCGATCTCGGCAACAGCGTCATCGTGGTCGAGCATGACGAGGAGGCGATCCTGGCCGCGGACCACGTCGTCGACATGGGGCCGGGCGCGGGCGTGCATGGCGGCGAGGTGGTGGCGGAAGGCACGCCGGAGCAGGTGATGGCAGCACCGGGCAGCCTCACCGGGCAATATCTCACCGGCTTCAAGCAGATCCCCGCGCCCAAAGAGCGTCGCAAACCCAAAAAGGGCCGCAGGCTGTCTGTGATCGGAGCGCGCGCCAACAACCTCAAAAACATCACCGTGGACATCCCGCTCGGCCTGTTCACCGCCATCACCGGCGTCTCCGGCGGCGGCAAATCGACCTTCCTGATCGAGACGCTCTATCGCGCCGTGGCGCGGAAGCTGACCAATGCGCGCGAGCATCCGGGCGAGCATGATTCAGTCGAGGGGCTGGAGCATCTCGACAAGGTCATCGACATCGACCAGTCGCCGATCGGGCGCACGCCGCGCTCCAACCCCGCCACCTATACCGGCGCCTTCACCCCGATCCGCGAATGGTTCGCCGAGCTGCCCGAGGCCAAGGCGCGCGGCTACCGGCCCGGGCGCTTCTCCTTCAACGTCAAGGGCGGCCGCTGCGAGGCCTGCCAGGGCGACGGCGTGATCAAGATCGAGATGCATTTTCTGCCCGACGTCTACGTCACCTGCGACGTGTGCAAGGGCAAGCGCTACGACCGCGAGACCCTGGAGATCAAATTCAAGGGCAAGTCCATCGCCGACGTGCTCGACATGACGGTGGAGGAGGCGGCCGAGCTGTTCAAGGTCGTGCCAAGCGTGCGCGACAAGCTGGAGACGCTGAAGCGCGTCGGCTTAAGCTATATCCATGTCGGCCAGCAGGCGACGACGCTCTCGGGCGGCGAGGCGCAGCGGGTGAAGCTCTCACGCGAGCTGTCGCGGCGCGCCACCGGGCGCACGCTCTATATCCTAGACGAGCCGACCACGGGCCTGCATTTCCATGACGTGGCCAAGCTGCTCGAAGTGCTGCATGAGCTGGTCGATCAGGGCAACTCGGTGGTGGTGATCGAGCACAATCTGGAGGTGATCAAGACCGCCGACTGGATCGTCGATCTCGGCCCCGAAGGCGGCGATGCCGGCGGCCATGTCGTCGCCATCGGCACGCCGGAGGAGATCGCCGCCAACGCCAAGAGCTATACCGGGCACTATCTCAAGCAGGTGTTCGAGCGCAGGCGCAGTGGCAAGGCCGCGAAGCGCGCCGCGCAGACAGAGGCGGCAGAGTAGTGGACGATTGGAGCCGTTAAAACTTATCCCCGCCCCTCTACCCTGCACTAGGCTCATGGCGATTTCGTCGTGACCACCTGGGCTGCCGATTGAAAATGAGTAAGGATCAAGCAAAGCGCTTGCAGTCAGCCGCAGAAGCGCTGGATCGACTCCTCTCAGAAATCGATTTCGAGAATGGTTACGTCTCCTGGACGCGCGAGATGTCGATAGCTCATCAGCGACTCGAAGAAGTGGTGATGTGGGCCATCAAGGCGATTGATCTTCCGCGGCCAGCTTCAGGGTAGCTGGACGTTGTTGGCGTCGAGAACGATAGGGTCTTCTATTAGCTTTGGAGACAGTCCGCATTTTGGTTGAAAGATCGACTTTCCCTCAGCCATCTCCGCCGCCGTGGCCTTTCGCCAGTCTGAACGACTTGGCACACGATCAAGCGCTATAGGGAAGATCGTTAGTTTGCTGCCTTCGATCTTGATCCGCAGAAAGTGGCGATAACAATCGAGCCGCATAGCGCTGAACGCGTCATTATGAGCGATATTTGCAATCCCGCTGCCCAAAATGAGGCTCACTCCAAATATCAGCCCACCAATGATGGCACCGGAGCCAACCATCTCCGCCGCGAACAAGGCCAACCAAGCCCATCGGTGAATATCGCCTCCAAACCAATCGGCGTTGAGGCCGGTGAAAAATTGGGCGGTCGCAACAATCGCCGTAACGTGAGCCAACGACTGCGCGACTGCGACTGAGGCAGCAATCCACTTTACGAGGGCCGTCCGACTGCTCTCCTGGTAAAGCGTGTATGTTAGGAAGAAGGCGCCCACCAGAACGGTGACCACTATTCTGCTATCCCACCCAGGCCACGCTACCAACCCGCAGCCGGCCAAAAAGTAGAAAACGCCAAGCGCGATACTGAATCCCGGGTTAGTCAGCGGAAACCAGAGATTTCTAAGAAGCAAGCAGCGGCTAACGCACTTATTGGGATAATAGGCGCTGTATTTCGTCCCGTCTGATTTTTTTTCACGAGACTGACTGACGATTGGTGATGCTTGAACCAATCAAGCTTTAGTTCAGGGGGGAGTTGATGAGTGCCGTGCAAGAAGGCGCCTCCTCCTCCCGCTGTCATGAACTCCGTTCCGAAATCCGTTGAGTAGCGAGCGTAGTGATGCGTGTCGCCGGACAAGCAAAGGGCGATTCTTATATTCTTATTTGCCTTCTTGGCGATCCATGCTGCGTAGCCCAACGACCGAAAAGACTCGCTGTTGGGGGCCGCGTTGTACCACCCGGGCTCTGAGCTACACAGAATCAAGTTGGCACCCTGCATCTCACCTGCAATTGTTGTGAAATAATCCTTTTGCGGTTGGTCCATATCCTCGATTAAGGCGATGTCGATGCCCCACAACCACCAATTTCTGGAAAGCCGAACCGCGAAGTAGCTTCTGCGCTGCTTAGTCCGCCAGCCCCCGATGGGGGTCGATTCCTTCCTGCAAAAAATCGCTAGAAATCTTGCGAGACCATCGTACCAGTCGTGATTCCCCGGAATCGCCATGACTAGAGGACAATCGCCGATCTGATGGGCAAAGGGCAGTGCGAACCCGTAGGGATAGCGAGTCCGCAGAACGTAGTCTCTTGTTGTTGCGTACGGATAAACTTCGTCGCCTCCCATCACGACGAGAGAACCCCTCGGCAGTTCGTGCCCGTCCATTTGAAGGGAGGGCTGCCCGATGAGATACGCAATCGCGTAGGTCGCGTCGAAGCCATCTCCCAGATCTGCGACGTAATCCATCCATACGGGCGCTTCAGGACTCTCGGGGCCAACATCTATTCGACTGATCACCTCCTTAGCTCGACTGATACCAACTTGCGCTGATCAGCATGCATTTGCCCAATCGCGCCTGCCGATGGACATGATTTTCCACGGCTGATCGACAAGTTTGTTCCAGGCCTCGCAAGCGAG
>Ga0307377_10003796_pt1 | contig 16816 bp, 18 predicted proteins | sample TR3MG_FD_202535 | JGI IMG/M metagenome (GOLD analysis project Ga0307377, IMG submission 202535) | Soil microbial communities from Risofladan, Vaasa, Finland - TR-3 | ecosystem: Environmental > Terrestrial > Soil > Coastal area > Acid sulfate soil | place: Finland: Risofladan, Vaasa | collected... | reverse complement strand
TTGTTTCCTTGAACTCTATTATTCCTCCTGTTGAATCCAAAGACCTCCACTTATAGTTTTGAATTTGATAATCACATGAGTCAAAGACTCTTTGATCATCCCCCCAGCCTATACTGTCAAGTTTTAGTTGAGTCCAGCATTTCATCTCACGACCATTGAGGTCAATTACGGCCATATCAATTCCAACTTTTTCGGAACTATCACTTAGTGAGATAATTTTTGGAATTCCAATTCCTAACATGATCCCCAAGATAAAGAGAACTGCGATTAATTCAATTAGGGTGAACCCCTTGTTGGATAGAGCTTTCATATAGTGCCCTCCTTTTAAGTTTCCATTCAGTTAAATCTTTATCACATAAATTACAATGATATCCCATCGTTGGAGTATTACTCCGGCGACAGGTCCGTGAATCTATATCAGAACCACAAGACCAACAAACACTTTCATAACAGCAGTCTACATCCTCTTGTGGTAGATCACAGTACATACATGCCCAAATTTCATGATTATGTTGAATCTCTATATTGACCATTTTAGCCAAGCACTTTGGGCAAATTTTGTTTGTTAGTAAATGAATGAGTGTGCTTGTACTGTTCCAAGTTTGACCTGACATTAATTCTCCTTTTCAAAAGATAAGAGTTTGTTTCTATTAGTTATTAATATATATAGATTATAAATCCAAAATTTAGAACAAATATAAAAGGGCGCATTACATGATAAATCTAACAGACTTTAAGCAAATTTGAGGTCTCAGTCTGTGACCTGTAAAAGGAGAAATGTCATGACTTATAAAGATCAATTCGTAGTTGAAGTAAAAGCAGATGGCCAAATTCTGCGTGTTAGAGATGGAGCTGTCTACCTACCTTTCGGATGTGAATATTCCATCCTTCTCAAAAATCTAAACTCCAGAAAAGCATCAGTTAAAGTATCAATTGATGGTGAGGATGTTTTAGATGGTAATTCTTTAATTCTAGATCCATTATTAACCCATGAACTTCAAGGTTTCCTTAGAGGAATAACTGCAAAGAATCGCTTTCGTTTCATTCAAAAAACAGAAGAAATTCAAAAGCATAGGGGAGATAAAGTTGATGATGGTTTAGTGAGAGTTGAGTTTGCATTTGAGAAACCAAGACCTGAACCTATTATTAAGAAAATTATTAATGAGATTCATGAGCATCACCATCATCATCACACATATTGGGCAAACCCATATACTTGGTATGATGGTAGTGGTTGGAAATATATGTCAAATGATAACGATACTGTAAAGTATGGTTCATCCGGAAATCCTGTGCATACTTATAATATTAGTTCAGGTGGAGATATTGCAAGAGGGGTTATGGATTCTGTTGGAGTTCAAGCTTCATTTAATGCTAACAATACTCCTGCTGTAGATGAAGGTATTACTGTAAAAGGTAATGAAATATATGAGCAATATATGTATGGAATGATTGGAGAACTTGAGGAATCGTCAGTTATCGTTATATCCTTAAAAGGTATGCAACAAGGTCCTGGTGTTGTGGTACAGGATCCAATCACTGTCAAGACCAAATTAGAATGTCCCTCATGTGGTTTAAAATCTAAATCATCATTTAAATTTTGTCCTAACTGTGGAACATTTTTAGAATAACTTTAGAACAAAAAAATGTAGGCGCCTTATTAAGTATTGGTCACGGTTCAGGAATGGACTCATGAGAATAGCTCCATTCCTGCCGTGACCTTTAAACTTAGAGAGTCATAGTATCAGACTCAAGCAAGTCATCAATTTTATTAAATACCCGTCCATCCCTACCCCTCAACTTCATACGACTATCAGTTTGTCCTTCCATCCTTGTCAACCTCCAGAAGATATTCGTTGGATCATAATCATTAGACATCCGTATCCCAAGAATGCAACGTTGTTTTTCATCACAAATCCTGAAACATTTAATATGTGTTAACTTCTCTGCTTCAGCTACTGCGTCGATGAAGTTTTCATGCCCACTCAAAAAGGTTTCTTTTTGTTTACTAACTACTTGAAGTAGAATATACATAATTTCTCCTTTCTAGAATCCTAACCCTACAGTTTGAGTTTCAGTTTTATAATAGGAACCAGACGATGTAATAATAATAATATTTGCTTCATACTTTTCTGCTTCCTTTTTTAATATATCCGATAGTTTATCTTTTGAATAATTTCCATCATTTCGATCTTCAATCTCTATCCTAGTTACTCCAAGTAAGGATAGTTGATCAGTAACAGATTTTTTGACTGCTCCTTCATATACTTTAAATTCTTTGCCATTCTGATCGTGTAACAGATAGGCATCGACCCAATGGGTAGTAATAATAACATATTTTTTGTAGTTATTTTCTGAAACTTTCTTCCAACCATCTTTCTCATTAATCACATTGTTGAAGTGTTCGACCAACCCAGATTCTGTTACTGCAAAATAAGCAACTAGAATGAACAAAGCGACGAATGATAACTTAAAGAGTACTTTCATATTTTCCTCCTATATTTTAATAGTTAAAATTAACAAATGGTTTGAATCAATTATTTATATATATAGTAGTACTATCTATACCGACACAGTCAAATTTTAAGAACAAATTATAAATAGATTATCGACTACCTATTATTATAGAAGGATAAAAAAAGAATGGATAAAAAAGAAATAAAAACGATAGAGGTAGTAGCAAAGGATTTTTATGGAGAGCATTGTCTTGTAGATTCTGCGTTAACAAGACAATCTCAAAAAAGAAAACCAGAAGGTTTAGTAGAAGTATATGATATTAAAGATGACGGAACAAAACAATTAATTAGAAAAAATAATTTAGTTATTTATCAAGGAAGAGAAACTCTTGCACAAATGTTAGTTCGAATTAATACAGTTGACGATGCTGGAGATCCACAGATTTTAGCTGGAAATAAAGATATGTGGTTGAATTGGTTTGGTCTTGGGCAAGGTGCTGCAGATACCGAGTGTAATCCAGGAAGCGGTGATGTATTTGCGCCTGAGCCACCAACCAATGAAGATACCGAGTTAAAGTGTCCTATAGCAATAAATATAGATACATCTTCTGCTGATTATCATGTGGTGGGAGAAGCAGGTTATCCGGGGACTTGTGTACAGGTTCCAGCCAATACATATCCACAAACAGGATATTACAAACATGCGTTTGATGCAGTATCATTTGAACAAGATAATTTAAATGATAACAAATGGATGGTTGTTAAGATTACAGTTACTATTGGGATAAATGATGCAAACGGAGAAATAGGGTCTTCTGGACAACCTTTAAATGAAGCTGGATTATATACTGCCGCATCTAACGGTGGAGATTTTGCCGGACCATTTGCTTTATTTGCTAGAGTGACTTTTCCAACACTATTAAAAGATAGTACAAGACGACTACAGTTTGTGTGGTACTTATTTTTATAAGGAATTTTTATTTATTAGACCTGGAGAAAGGATAATTTTTGATATAGAGGAAGATATGATTAGAGAAAAAAAATAACGGAGGGAATAAGATATGTCTAACGTATCTCCAGGTGTATTTACCAAAATCATCGACCTATCAGCATTCGTACAAGCGGTTCCATCTACAATTGGATTCCTATGCGGATATACAAGAAAAGGTCGTGATAATGAATTAATTTTCGTTGGTTCACGTTCTGAATTTATTTCTGAATTTGGCGAGCCAAATATTACAGAATTTGGAAAAAATTACGGGCAAGGTCCATATATTGGATACAACTATCTTGGTGAGTCTGGTGCTTTATTCTGGATCAGAGCATTGCCAGATGATGCTGCCTATTCGCATTTAAGAATTGATTCTAAGATGCTCGGAAGTGATACTTCAGCAAGTATATTTTTATCATATGATGATTCTCCAATTGAAGATAAAGATGAATTAAGAGCGAGTTTATTGGCAGGCGGCGGAGTTGAGCCAGTTGGTATTCTCTATCCTATTGGCAGAGGTTCATTCTATAATCAAATTGGGGTTAGATTAACAGTACATTCAAATCCAACTTTAAGTGGAGTATATGTTCTTGACATCTATGAAAAACAATCAGATGGAGAGGATGTAATTGTAGAATCATTTGAAGTTTCATTTAATCCAAATGCAAAAGATAATGCTGGAGATTCTATATGGATTACAGATGTCCTTGCAGTATACTCAGCTTTCTTAAGATTTGAGATGGTTCAGAAAGAAGTTTCTGGCGAACCAATCTATTCAGCTGGTTATGATCTAGCTGTCAGAACTTATGATAAAGACTTGGGTACTGTAACTGTTGAATTAACTGGTGGTTCTGCAATTATTTCTGACAATAAACAAGATTTTACTGATTGGGAAACCAATCCAGAAACAGGCAATGCAGAATATGTTGTTATTGCTAAAGATTCTAGAGGTAATGAAATTTATGGATGGTTAGGATTAGCAAGTACTGCAGATGATGGAGCTACAATTAATGTATTTCCAGATAGAAATCTAACTGCTTCTCCAACTCAAGGATGGAGTGGGACTGGTCTTTCTTCATTTGATGTTGATTCAGTTATTAATTATGAAATTCATAAATCATATGCAAGCATGTCAACACCATTTGAATTAACAGTCGTGCCTATGCCTTTGAGAAAAGGTTCTGATGGTTCTCTATTTGACGCTGCTGGTGATCTTGATACTTCAGTTGCTGAAACTCTATTAGAGCAAGCATACTCAGGACTTCTATCAAGTCCAGATTATGGTGGCGGATATGTTGATGAAGTTCTTGATACTGAGGCAGTATATTTCAGCCTTGTTTATGATGCTGGTTATCCATCTGATGTTAAAACTTCAATATTAACTTTATGTCAAACTCGTAGAGATTGTATATGTGTTTTGGATAATGGTGATAATAACTCAGTTGAAGCGTCTCTGGATAGCAGAAATAATAATCATCTATATAATAGTTACTTTGCTGCTATATATGAGTCATATAGTAAAGTTTCAGATCCATTTACTGGAGCTGATGTTTGGTTTAGTCCAATTTATCATATGTCATATATAATTCCAAGAAATGATAATGTTGCAGAACTTTGGTTTGCCCCTGCTGGTTTTAATAGAGCGGCAATCAATAATATTAAAGAGTTAAGATTCAATCCAAGATTGGGTCAAAGAGATCAAATGTATCTAAAACAATTAAATCCAATTGTAAGATTTGCTCAAGGTTATGTAGTTTGGGGTCAATTAACAACTCAAGCTAAAGCCAGTGCATTACAGGATGTTAATATTGTTAGACTTGTTCTATTCTGTAAGAGAGCGATTGAACAATTCTGTCGTTTTTTCATCTTTGAACAAAATGATCCTATTACTTGGGGTCAAGTTGGTGGAGCAATTACTCCATTCCTTGAAGTCATTAAAGCCAAACGAGGTTTAACTGACTATCAAGTTGAAGTTGGAGCAACACAATACGAACAAAAAACAAAGAAATTCCATGTTAATATTACTCTAACACCAACTAGAACAGTTGAACAAATTGAATTGAACTTCTTCATTCAATAATTAGAAAAAAAGAGCAGCTCATATCCATAGTGAGCTGCTCTTTTTCCGTCGTTAAGACGTATATATTTCCTTGGTAGTTTCCAACTCGTTCGAATAATCTTCCGCTTTTGTTATAGCTTCAATTACCGGACCCAGCACGCCTTCTTCAACCAATTTATATGTATTGATAAATATGATAGTCATATCTATAACAGGTTTTCCATCTTGATTTTTAAATGCGGTATTCCTTAAAATAGATTCATATGACTTTACATCAATTGGTAGAAAATTTGAAAATGCTTTCATTGTTAATCCTACCTGTTTTAATATCTCAATAACAAATAGTGCAGATGCTGCGTATGTTCCACTTGGAGATGATAACGTAAATACGGGACCCTCCTTAACTGCTTCGCCAATCAACAAAACACTTTCAAGCGTAATGTCATGGTTCATAAATTGACCTGTAACTTCTCTAATAGATAGGTAAGATTTTATATCAAAGTAGCTTGGAATTGCCACAAATTCAATATGTACAGCATGATTGTTGTGACCCCCTTTTCTTTCGTCTCTGTAAAACTCTTGTCTCCTGGTCATTAACCCTCCTAATGTTTGCTTATGGTTATATGTGGAAGATTTTTAAAAGTTCCTCCATGTTCCATTTCTCCCATAAATGTTCCATCTTCATCCCCATAGTGAAATATATATAAGTAGCTTCCCTCATTTTGTTTAACAAATTCAACTGCTTTCTCTGTAGCAATCTTTGTTTCTTTATTATGATATTCATTAGTAAACGATTGCATCCAAGCACGATTTTTATATAATTCTCTGTTTGTTATATCTTCTCTTTTGCAAAACTTATCCATACTTTCTGAGTAACTTACTCCAATATATCCTTTTCTCATTTCTTCAATTATAAACTTGATAACAGATTTATTGGGTGCTTTTATCTTTTTAGGTCTTTGATTTAAAGCATCTTGTAGGACTTGTTTTGCTTTGTCTTCTCTAAATATATTAAATTGAACATCAGAAAAATCTTTGACTTTACATTTAAATGCAACTATAAATGAAGATGAACTTGAGTTGGTTATAAAATCAGTTTTTATTTTCATTTTATAATCCCACTGGGCATGAACATGGATTTTTCTTTAATCTTCTACGAAATTGTTTAAACTTATGGGATCTATTCCATATATAATCAATGTCTTGTTTCTTTGTTATTTGAACTCCCCACTCTGGATGATCTGCAAAACTACAGGGAATGAGTTGCATTGACGGACTAATATAAACAGACATTCTTGAAGATTCACATGTATCAATTGCCATCCTTTGTAGTTGAGATGCTTCTGAATATTTCAACACATGGTTTATCAAACAGCTATCCATTCCAATTTTAAATTTCGCTTTGGGTTGAAAAGCAAGATTAGCAAATGATTCTATTTGCATTTGAGTTGGAATTAATTCTCGTTTGTCTCTACCTTGACCCTGAGGTTTAAATAAAAGAAAAACAACTGCATTAAGCCTGTCTATATCAACATTTGAAGATTGTACAGCTTTTTGACCTGGTGTGATTTTATTATATTTCTTTTTTCCATCAAGAAATATTTGTTTCCATGGATTATAACCGTGTAATATTTTCATAGATCTATCATAATTAGGTCTGGAAAATATTAAATGAATATTTACTTTTTTGATCTTCGCATCCATTAATCGTTTAATAGCATCGTATGTATGTGGAACTCGATAATCACTAACTGCCACAGCTCCACACATTTTAGATATTTCAATCTGCTCATCAGTTAAATTTATTCCGCTAGTTGTATAGTTTGGAATTACTCCATTAGTTCTAGAGTATTCAACAATTTCTTTGAATTGAGGGTGATGATTAGGATCTCCTCTACCTCCTAACGCTACTTGGTTCACATGATGTTTTACTTGATCTATGATGCTTTTAAAATTTTCAAGGGTCATATGGGGTTCCTCAACTCGTCCTTGATAACAAAAATGGCATGAGTTCAAACAACTTCCCATAATACCAACATCAATTAATAATGGTAATTCTGTTATAAAAGGATCTTTTCCTTCTTTTCCTTTTAGAACTTCTAGTCCTGTTTTTGTATTAAAATGGACTTCATAAGCATCATTCTCAAAGTGTTTGTCAAATTTCCCTTGAATAAACGTACGTCCTTCTGAAATAATCATTTCTTGAAACATAAATTTCCTTTCATAAAGGTTTCATTTCTTCTTCTGGTTTTGGTGGTTGATCTAAAGAATCATGGGTTGGTTCTTTCTTTTCTTTAGATATGATAGCCTCTGCCTAATTGATAATTTCTTTTGGAGGATCTTTCTTATCAGATTTATTGATCTCCTTTCAAAAAATAATGGTTCTCTTAGTAATTTATATATATAGTTTTTTACCACTAATATACTAATATATTTAGAACAAAATATAAATCTTATACCAGTGGAAAAAAAATGAATCTACAATTCTTCTTAGATATGGTTCAAGGTGGAGCAGGAGTAAGTGCCGGGGCAGGAATCGGTGCAGCTACTACAACATCATCAGGCAATGCGGTTGGAATGGATTCATTTCCAGAAGTCCCAAAGAAAAAGAAAAGAAGTATAATACGAACAGTATACCCAGAAATGTTATTGTTCTTTCAAGAAAGAAGAGCATTAATAGATTTGGACGGAACCATTCATAAATATTCAAAAGGATATCAAGATGGAAGTCTTTATGATGATCCATTTAAAGGTGCTAGAGAAGCAATTAATTGGTTAAAAGATAATGGTTATGAAATTGTTATTTTTACAACCAGAGCATCTGAAGGTAATGCTGATGAAATGGGTGGTGACGCAAAGAAAGAAATTGGAAATGTTGAATCATGGTTAAAACTCCATGATATATATTTTGATAGAGTTACAGCGGATAAAATTTTCGCAGATTTTTATATTGATGATAAAGCCATTCCAATTCATAATGGAAACTGGGACGCTGTGTTAAAGGCGGTTAAAAAAAGGATGAAGTATGATTCTTAGGAGGAATTAATAATGGCGGTAAAAAATTCATTTGCCAACGTAGCCAACAATATTTTAAGTCGTAATTTTGGTGGTACTGTTGCTGGAGTGGCTGATCCCTACGTAACTGGTTATCATTTTATTTGGTTTGCAAAATTACCTCCTAAATTAGCAGAGTATGCAAATTTAGATAATAATGCAGTTATAAGCAATCTCCTTGCTGGAGCTTGTTTATCAGTTACGCCACCTGGCGGTACTTTAAATAAAGTTGAGTTTACAGGATTGGGCGGAATCAAATGGGCAGTACCTGCGAATGTTGATTATGGAAACTCTGTCTCTGTTAAGTTTTTAGAGTTCAATGGAACTCCAATGCTTAATATATTCCATGGATGGGTTAAGATGATTCGAGATTATAGATCTGGAGTATCTAACCTAGAGGATACAGAAAACTTGAGTGGATATACTAAATCAACATATGCGGGTTTAATGTATTACTGGACTACTGCTCCAGATGCAAAAACTGTTGAGTATTATGCTGTTTATGATGGCGTATTTCCAACAAAAGATCCACAGGATTTATTTTCAAGTGATGTTGAAACCATAGGTCGTCTAGATACCGAAATTGAATTTAATGTTGACTATATATGGCATGAACCTTGGGTTAAAGAACAATGTCAAAAGTATGCTGAACAAGTATTCTCAATTAAAGCAAACGTCATTGAGAAGTATGGCGATGCAATTAAGTCATCAAGTTAAAAAATTATTACAAACATAAAGGAGAAAAATAAAATGTTTATTACAGAAAATCAAAACGTTGGAGATTCAGTTCTATTTTTACTTTCTTCTCGCGCAGCTTTGGCCAACATAGTTGAAGTGAGTGGAACTGAAAATGCTTCTCAATTAGTATCTTTCATTAACAACGAAGCATCTGATTACGAAATTATGCATCTTTTGTTAAACGGTAGCCTGCCGAATGAAAAATACAACGATGTAGCGGAGATGCTTCTATTCAGCGATTTAAAAGAAAGTATAATGATGAATAAAGACTTTGTTACAGAAATGGTCGGTGAAGACATTTTTGAAAATGTTCTTCATGAAGTCGATAGTCTTTATATGCAATATTCAACTGCTAGACCTATTTTTGAGTTCGAAGCCAACCAAGATCCAGAATTGGGTATTGCCTGGTTTATTCATGAAGCCGGTGAAACAGCTGCCGCAGAAATTGCAAAAAGAAAAGCTGCAGCAGCTGCTGCTAGACATGCCGCAGCTCGTGGTGGAATGAAACAAGCAGCATTTAAAAAGAGTGGAGCTGCACTAGATACTGCTGCACGTCAAAAAGCTTCTGCTGCGGCTTCTGGAATGAAAGGTGGTGCTGGAGCTCCTTCTTATTTAGCAAGAGGAAAAGGAATTGCTGCTAAGAAAGTTGCCGCAGGAAAATCTGCTGTTGCAAGTAAATATGCTGCATTGAAAGCTAGTGGAGCTAAAGGTGTTGCTGCTCTAAAAGCAAAAACAGCTGCCGTGGCTGGAAAATACACTGCAAATACTGCTGCACAAAAAGCTGGGATATCAAAAGCTGCAGCTTCAAGCCCAGCTGCTCATGCTGCACTTGTAAAAAAGAAAGCTGCTCATGCTGCACAAGCCAAATTGGGAAGCATGAAAGGAGCTACTACAGCTATTGCTAAACATAAAGTTGGTGTTGGAGTTAAAGCTGTTGGTAAATTTGCTGCAACTAAAGCTGGTATGGCCACTGGTGGAGCTGCAGGCGCTGCTCTTGCTATTTATGCAGGCGCTAAAATCTATAAGAGATTTTTCAGCCAAGCTGCTAAAGCATGTGGTGGACAATCTGGTGCTGCAAAAACAGCATGTATGAATAAATATAAGAAAGGCGCTATCATGAAACAGGCAGCTGCAATTCAATCAGCTTCTGGTACATGTGCTAAATCTGGTAATCCTGAAAAATGTAAAGCAGGAATTGGTAAAAAAGTACAATCACTTAAAGCTAAAGCTGCTCAAATTGCTGCATAATATAGAAGGTTTTATAAGTTATGGGGGGTAGGATAACTACCCCCTTACTTTAAAGGATAATTATACTGAGAGTTATAGTACCGAAATAACTATATAATAGACTCGAATCGAAAGGAGGATTCACCATGTTTAAAGGGTTTGATGTGAAGTTACCGGAATATGAAGTTATTACACCACAGACGCATCTTTCGTTTACTGTGAGATCGCTGAACGTCAAGGAAGAAGAAAGACTTAAAGGGAGTTTAATGACTCCTAATAAGATCCACGAACATCTTAACAAATGTATATTTGACTCCATCGTACAAAAACCTGAACATATAATTGACTATGATACTTTTTTGAAGAACGTTACATTAAAAGACAGAGATGCTCTTTTATACGGTTTATACCATATATCTTATGAAGAAATAAGAAACTATGATGTGACTTGTGGCAGTTGTTCAAAAGAATATCCAATTACTGTTCAAGCCTCGTCAACATTCAACTACTTTCCATATCCAGAAAAAAACATATTAAATAAAAAAATACCTGTTGAGCTTCTTACATCTACAGGAGTTGTTTGTACTATAAAACAACCAACACTGTTTGAAGAAATGATGGCTATTAAAAGTATGGCTGGTAGTATTGATAAGAGTATGGATTTGATAACAGAAACTTTAATTATTGATAAGTTTCAGCAAAATCCAGAAGAAGGGGATACAATTATATATTCAGATAGGGCAGATATTGTAGATGCTTATTTATCACTGCCTGCAAAAGATAAAAGGCATATCCATAAAGAATATAAGGACAAGTTTGGACAATACGGAATCGTTCTAAAAATGAAAAGCAACTGTATTCATTGTGGAACCGAGGAAGAAATTGATCTAGATCTTGTAGCAAACTTTTTTCGTATGGTCTACACTTTCTGATGCGATAAATAAATATCGGTCCACCCTTGAACAGAATATATTTTCTTGTATGGAATTAAGCAAGCAAGGGTATCAGGATGTTGTAGATATGCCAATTAAAAGATTTTATAATTACCTCAAATGGAAAACGGATCTCGAAGATGATAAGAAAAAGATGATAGATGAACAAATTATGAAACGTTCTGGGAGATAATCATGGCAAATTTACTTGATCGCTTCAAAACTCAAGTAATAGGATCACAGGAAAGTTTACATGATTATCTTTCGACTATAGCATCTATTGGAGATTTTAAAAGAATAGATAATATAAATGTTATTATTAATTCATGGAATAATATATTACTAACACCAAGAGGAACATATTTACATGATCCTGAATTTGGTAGCGATTTATATAAATATGTTTTTGAACCTTCTGATGAGTCTACCGTCGAATCAATAAAAAGAGAAGTAGTTGATAGAATTACTTTATATGATGATAGAGCAGCAGTAGAAGACGTAGAAGTTGATATTTCAAATGATGGTAAAAGAGTTACTTTGAAAATATTTGTTAATTACCAAGGCGAGAGGGGTACTTTAGATGTTAAATTTGATGATACTACTTTTGCTGATTTCTTAACAAGGACCGCAACATAATGTCAACACAAAAGTATACTAGAATATATGACTACATTCATGAATATCAAAAATTAATTTATGATTTTTATAGTAAGGATGTAGTCGCATTTTTAACAACTTATTATCATGTTAATGCGGAAGCAACCATCTGGGAAGATGAAAAAGTTTTCGGGGGATCATATGATAGAGTTGGCGAGTACTCTGGAGTTAAATGGGATAAAATATTATTACTTCCTGTATATTATATTGAAGAAATTTCTACTGCTTTTGATGGTCAAGATATAGGTTATGTAAAAGAAAACGAAACAAGATTTGTTATTCCAAGTACTTATAATTTCACTCCTTTACCAAACGATAAAATAAAATTAGAATCAGCTTATTTAAGACCTGTAAATGATACATACCCAGTATATAATGTTTCTGGTGTTGAAAAGTCTGTGAATGCTGATAGATTATTTTGGAAACTAAAAGTAGATGTTGAGCAAAGTGTAACAGAAAATGATTTAAATCTACAGGTATTAAATACATATGCATTTTATGATTATGATAAAAAAATTCACGAGTTAGAAGATGCAGAATATTTAACTAAACTTCTAACTAAAAATCAGATACTACGAGATAGATGTAAGCGCACATTATTTGATTCAAACAGCGGTTTCTATCTAGTATAAGGATATAAAAATGGCCGATCAACCTATTTCACAAAAGGTATATATTTCCAGAGAAGAAAATAGAAATATGATCATAGCGGAATTGAAAAAATATCTTGAACTAGAAAATGTTGATCTTACCAAATCATCGTTTCTTTCCTTTATTGTTGAAGCTTTAGCTACTCTTACAAGTAATTTAATATTTTATCAGACATCTGTTTATCGTGAATTTTTTCTTACCAAAGCACAACTTCCAGAATCAATTTATAACTTAGCAGCATTTCTTGGTTATGAAGGGGGGTTTGGGTCTTACTCGAATGTTGATGTTTTATTTACTATGCCTTTTGGTTTTGCTGATGATCCAACTACATTTGTTATACCGGAGAGATTTAAAGTAACTGCAAATAACGACGTTCAATTTTTAACTTATTATACAACAACCATTACTGTTACAAATAACTCATCAGTTGTAATAATAGCCCAAGAAGGAACTAAAGTTCTTAATGTACCCGTCATAGTAGAGGATAGTTCTTTTTCTTTTGTTTTAAATTTTAGACAATTAATTCCAGATGTTCAAGAATTTCAAATTCCGTCTGATCTTCAAATATATCAATTCTATTCAACGGAAGTTCGATTTACTGAAAAACTTGCTGAAATTTTAGTAGAAGTTAGAGAGCCAGGACAAACTGGTTGGGATGTATATATAAGTTATGCTAGTTTATATTTAATGGATGATACTACAAAAGGATATGTTGGCAGAAGAAGTGATACAGGAATGGATTTATCATTTGGAAATGGTATTATTGGATATCAACCCCCAGCAGGAAGTACTGTTAGAACAACATTAATTCTTACTAAAGGAGAAGATGGAAATGTAATTGCTGGTTCAATTCGTAGTGGAGATAGAATTTTTAATGAAACTGATGCTGGAGTTACAGAAATAGTTAGTTATGAAATTGTTAATACAGTTTCAGCCATTGGCGGTGCTGATGAAGAAGGAGTTGAAGAAGTTAGACGTAATTCTATTATAAATCTTACTGCTCTTGAAAGAACAGTTACAGAAAATGATTATATAAATGCAAATGTAATTATTGATAACTCTCCTATAGGACCTAACTCATTACCTGTTCTCAAACGTTCTGATGTAAAAGTTAATGAGATAATTTTATTTATAACTCTTTTATATCAAGATTTAATTGTTCCAACTAGAAATGTTTTCACAGGGTTTGATGATTTAATAGTTCCAAGAAAAACAATTATTAATGTTGATGGTGTTGATTTTTATACATTGTTTGATATGAAGATTGAGACTTTAAATACTGTAGCTGATTATAATTATGTCATGTTTGAAATTGAACAAGTTCCTACTTTAGTGACAAGTTTTAATTCTGATTATAGTTTATATCCAGACAATTTAATTGTATCAACTAGCGGAACAAGTCAAGCTTTATTTAGACTCCTTTATAATACAACAGAAGTTGATCCTGAATTAGTTACAGCAAAAATGCAAATCTTAGAAACTGGCGCAGAATATGATATGGTAAATGATTCATCTGCGAATGAATTTGTTTTACTGTTTCCAGATTATACTGTAATTGATCAAGGTGAGTTGACTTATTTCTTTACCTTAGAACATCCATCAGAAGGTTTAATCGGAAGATATCAAAATATATTTATTTTAAGACAATCACTGCAGAATTATACAAGATCAAATGTTGTAATTGATGGAACTAGTAATATTGTATATGACATTCCTGTGATTGAAAAAGAATATTATGATGGAGTTGATCAAAGAGAATTTGAATCCCAAGTGTTACAGTCATTATTAAGCAGTTTAACATTTGCTGATTATAAAATGATGACTGACTTTATCAATATAAAATTTGGAAACACAACTGGCCGCATGCAAAATATGCAGCTTAATGATGTAAACACCCAACCAGTTATTGGTTTCAGATCTGATCCAGGTGATCCTTGTGGTCCTCCAGGAAGTCAATGTACAGCTGGCCAAAGATATATTGTATTAAATGGTACTGGAGTATTTGAAGGGCATGATAATGATATTGCTGAATGTACTTTATTATCTCCAGATTCAACTGGAGCTGATGCAACCGCTGTTCAATGGGTATACACAACTCCAAATACTGATGATATACTTTATGTTCAAAATAAAGCATTCAAATATATATTTGGTTCTGATGGATGGGTACTTCCTAATTATTTAATTCCATTACAAATAAGATTGGATGTATTTCAAAGTAGTACATATACTGGTTCTATATCTGTTCTTGCTAATACTATACGGGAGACCTTAGTTGCTGCATTTGCAGATAGGTTTGGTATAGAAGTTAATCTATATCAATCTGAAATTATTGATGTTGTTCAAGAGATTGATGGGGTAGATCATTGTAGGTTGCTTGAACCATCTTCAAATATTTTCTTTAATTTTGATTTAATAGAATTAACTCAAGACCAACTTTTGGAATATGGTCCAGAATATATATACTTCACAGAAGATAGTATTGAGATTAAGATATTTAAATAATGGAGACACTACTAAAGAAATCAAACATAACCCCATCGAATCTTCAAAAAGTTGTTTTGAGGATTACTTCTACTGATGTGAATAATTTGTCCCAACCTTGCTACATTCCCGGTCATAAAAATGCATATCATACATTGTTAAATGCTACTGGTTTGACGGATAAAGATATTAAAGACTTTGCTAAAAGAACATATAAAGGAACTATTGCACAAGGATTTAATATTACAAATGAACCAGGAACAAATCTATTATTGTTTATAATGTGGTATGCATTAAGAAAAAGAAATAATACTTTATATCATAGCACATTACTTTATCATATGATTAGACAATACGGGCATACTATGATGAGGCATTTCAAACAATTTTGTAACGAAGAGGTGTTTTCATATGCATTGGAAACATTAACTAAAACTCATTTATTTTCAAGAGAAAAAACAATTTCTGGTAGTTTATTTCATTTAACAAATGAGTTAAAAAAACAATATACTCAAGACATTCAAACATTTAATGTTGATGGGATTATTAAATTTATATCAGGTTCTCGTCATAGAATTGCACAAAGTGTTAGAAGTTTTGCTGAGCATTATTATAGAGCATATAAAGCTGGAGATGCATTAAAAACTCAATCAGATGAGACTGATCCTACAATTAATCAATATCAATTACAAACACAAGAAAGAGGGAAAAAGGTTATTGATGCAACCGTTAGAAATTTGACTGTATATAAAACTATAAATAATAAAGCTATGGAAGAAGCTAAGAATATAACAAAAATTAAACCAGTTATAGCTGATCTTATTATTAGAGAATTAAAAGATATTAAATATTCTGATGAGATTAGATTGGTTCTACAGATGTTTATTAAAGAAATTAATAATGCATCTATGTTTTGCGGAAAAGAATATTATTCTTATGTTAGAAAATTAATGGCTGTAAAAAGAACTCGGGCGAGAGTTTATTTTAAACAGCAAATAAACATTCTATTGATGGGGATTTTAAAAAATATAGGATATACAAAAACATTTAATTCTTATACTACTCAAACGCAATTTATTATTCATTCCTACCTTGCATATTATCTAACCTTATGTATGCGAAGTACCGTTTGTTAACCAAAAGGATTAAGCTTCTTTAATTCACCATAAACCTTTTCAGATGCAGCAGATACTCTAGTTTTTACAGCATCCACTGCACCTGTAGCTAAAGCTGCTCGTTTTGGGCTTACTCTGTTTTTAGGATTTGTTCTACCAATATTTCTTCCAGTTCCAATTCCTCCAGTTGTTGATCCAAATGAGTCTGTTCCAAATTCTGTTAATCCTATATCTCTCCCAATTATTTCTTGTTTAGAACCGGTACCTACATTCTTATTATCAGATTCTCTTGTAGATACCTCTAGTTCGCTAGTCAAACTTTTGCCATATTCTCTAACAGTTGGTCTTTTTGATGTAATTTTTGATGAAGATCCCAACATACTACTGTATAAACTTCCTATATCTATTCTAATATCAACAACACCTAATCTTTGTTGAAGCGAAATTTGTTG
>Ga0307377_10003794_pt1 | contig 16819 bp, 32 predicted proteins | sample TR3MG_FD_202535 | JGI IMG/M metagenome (GOLD analysis project Ga0307377, IMG submission 202535) | Soil microbial communities from Risofladan, Vaasa, Finland - TR-3 | ecosystem: Environmental > Terrestrial > Soil > Coastal area > Acid sulfate soil | place: Finland: Risofladan, Vaasa | collected... | reverse complement strand
AACATAGTTATAAAATATCGGACAACAGAACAATCAAAGCTAAAAATGTTTTCAACAGATTAGAAATTCCTCTTGTAGAAAATAAATCGTATTTTGTCAGATATAATCCCGAAACACAATGGTTAGAAGTCAATCTGAATGAAGAAATAAAAGAAAGGAGATAAAATGTTTATTTCAAGGAAGAAATGGGAAGGGATAAATCGAGATATTTATCATCTTACATCACGAATTAAAAATTTAGAGGGGGAAATGGAAAGACGACTTGGTGATATTGAAAAATTAAAGCTTCCTTATTTAAATAAACAAATAGCAAATTTAATAAGGGAGTTGAGAGAAAAAACAGTATTAGCTACAAAAAGTAGTATTCCAGACCCTATTGACATGGGAGTATATGATTTGACACCTGTGAATGAGGCGATAAAAATGATTCTAGATTATCTTGGGTTAGAACTTAAACGTACAGAACAAAAAGATGAATTAGTAAAAAAAGAATACACAAAAAGAAAGGAGGTGAGAAATAATGTCTGAAAAAAAAACTTATCTTTATTACCTTAATTGTAAAAATTGTAAATATACAATTGTGTTAAATGTTCCTTTCGGAATCCCAGTTGACCGATTTATTTGTGAAGATTCACTTTCCCCTTGTTCTAGGTGCGGTTGCAATCCAATCTCTGCTACTCCTCCATCAAAGAAATAAGTTTAAATCATTCACGGGGCGTAGCTCAGTCTGGTAGAACGCTTGGTTTGGGACCAAGAGGTCGTGAGTTCGAATCTCACCGCCCCGACCAGAAAGAATAATTATGTTTTCTTAGACAAAAAAACTCCTGAATTTATTCGTGGAGATGAATTGTCCTCTTGACTTTTAAGTAACTGGAGAGTATAATATAAATATGAAAAAAACTTTTAAATATAGAATTTTTCCTAGTAAGAAACAAATAACTTTGTTTGATCAAACACTTGGAGAATGTCGATGGCTTTATAATTATTTACTCGAACAACGTAAAAATGCTTGGGAACAGAATAAAAAATCTATTTCTTGTTTTGACCAATGCAATACTTTTAGAGAATTGAAAAAAAACCGTCCATCTCTTAGAAATATTCATTCTCAAGTTCTTCAAAATGTTGCTATAAGAATTGAACTCGCTTTTCAAGCATTCTTCCGTAGAATAAAACAAAGTCAAAAATCTGGTTATCCTAGGTTCCGTGGTAAATTTAGATATGATTCTTTTACTTATCCTCAATCTGGATTCAAACTCCTAAATGATAAAAATTCTATTAATCTTTCTAAAATAGGCTCAATCAAAATTAAACTTCATAGACCTATTGAAGGACAAATTAAAACATGTACTATTCGTAAAACACCAACTGGTAAATGGTTTATAAGTCTTTCTTGCCAAATTGAAAATCCGAAGATTGAATCTGTTCCCCAAGATTCTATGGGAATTGATGTTGGTTTACAATATTTTGCTACACTTTCTAACGGTGAAAAAATTGAAAATCCTCGTTTTTTCAAACAAGAAGAAAAATCTCTTACTAAAGTTCAAAAAAAATTTTCTAAACAGGACAAAGATTCTCCTGCTAGAAAAAAAGTAAGAAAGGTTGTTGCTCGTGTTCACGAACGCATTAGTAATAAACGACTTAATTTTATTCATCAAACTGCAAGAAAACTCGTTAATAGTTTTGGGTTGATAGCAGTTGAAGACTTGTCTATCAATGAAATGGTAAAAGATAACTTTCGTTGTATTAATAAAAGCATTGGAGATGTTGCCTGGCGTATGTTTACCAATTTGCTTGTCCAGAAGGTAGAATGCACCACTGGACAGGTTATTAAGGTTAATCCTGCCTACACTTCTCAAACTTGTTCTCGCTGTGGATGCAGGCAAAAACTTGAGTTGTCTAATCGTATGTATCGTTGTTCTCATTGTAAATTTTCTCTTGATAGAGATCATAATGCCGCTATAAATATATTGAGATTGGGATTACAATCTCTCGGTATCCAATCCGTAGAAGCCCCTTGAATTCATTCCTAGGGAGTAGTCACCACTGGGCAAAAACCACGAAAACATTGTCGTTGGATACGAAAAATACCAGAACCATTTTACTGGAAAGTAATTGTAGGCTATCATCATGCTGATGCTAGAAGGATAATGATAGAAAATAATTTTTTTCCAAAAGATTGCATACTATTATCTCAACAAGATGATAGAGATGAATGGAGATATAGATTGCATGGGATTCATCATCTAAGAGACGAAGATGTTTTTGGTATTACTTTAAAAGAATTGGAATGGGAAACAAAACTTAATCTTAGAGATTAACTTAAAGGAGAATAAAATAAAATGCAAGACAAAACAATTGGCAGCCTCAGTAAAGAAGAATCAGAACGGATGCAGGAATATATCAAAGAAATTAGTAGGATTTTCGGTGTTAGATTAGTAGAGATTGGAGAGTTTCTAAGGAAAAAACTTAGAAATGATGCAAAAGGCGCACACGAATGGTTTATAGCTTTTATGGTTATAGATGAAATATTCGATGAGATGGAAGAGAAATTTTTGGAGTATTTTTGCGTTGATGCTTCTCGAAGAAAATTTATTAAATCTATCATCAAGGAAACTAAAGAAAAAATTAAGGAAGAATTACCTTTGCCTAAAGAGGAGAAAAAACAATGGAAGATATGACAAATAAAAATGTTCTTTGTCCTAATTGCGATAAGAGATCAGACAGGCAAATTAGGGAAATTGAATTCGCTGGCTCAAGACTCCAATTTATAAAGAAAATATGTTCCGACCCTTGTCCTTATTGTGGTTATCCCGACTTAGAAGCTACAAAGGTAGCTAGTGAAAGAGTTATATTAGCGAGAAGATTAGGAGTTAAGGATATTTTTGATGAATGACTGGCAAGTAATCACTAAAAGGAGAAAAATAAATGAAGATATATTTTCATTCGGATCTTGATGGGCGTTGTGCCGGGGCTATTGTGTATCAAGCTACTAGATTAGAAGAAAGATACAAAAAGGAGAAGATCGAATTAATAGAATTAGATTACAAAGATGAGATAAAAGTAAATGAAATTCATATTTGCGAAATGGTGTATATAGTCGATTTTTCATTCAAGCCAGAGATTATGGAAAAAGTTCTTCTGCTAACTGAAAATGTTGTCTGGATAGACCATCATAAAACTTCCTTTGAATATGAATATTCTAAAGAATTAAAAGGATTGAGAGACAATAAATTTTCAGGATGTGAACTTGCCTGGAAATATTTTTATCCAGACAGAAAAATGCCTCGTGCAGTAGAGTTAATTGGCGATAGGGATAAATGGGCATGGAAACATGGAAAAGATACTGCTTTTTTCAATTTAGGGCTGAAACTATACGACCATCAACCAAAAGATGGAATATGGGAAACGTTATTCAATGATACGAATGGTTATCATACTAAAGGTATTATGTCAGAAGGCGATATCTGTTTAAAATTCCGAGATAACTTTTGCGAAGATTATGCTAAGAGTTATGGATTTGAAACGGAGTTTGAAGGTTATAAATGTTTTGCTTTAGGAATCTATATGTTCGGTAGTGAAGCATTTGGAGATAGGATGAAAAATTATGACATCTGTTTGTCTTTTGCATACTTAGGAAATAATTGGACAGTAGGATTGTATTCTGATGGTAAAGGAATTGATGTAGGAAAAATTGCTCAAAAATATGGTAAAAAATATGGGACATCGGGGGGTGGACATTTCGGAGCCGCGGGGTTTACATCTCCTGAATTACCATTTAAAAAGAAAGGAATTTAAAATGAATCAAGACTATAAACGAAATCGAGCTACAGCATTAAGATTAACGCATGGTCGAATTCGTGAAATATTTTTTAAGAATGTAGAAATTCTAGAAAAACATTTGGCTCTTCTACAGAGAGAAAAGTTAATGTCTTTGAAAGAAGCACCATCGGTTCCTTCTCATGCCACTTTGACAGAAGCCGTAAATATTTTATTACCAATTTTCACAATAATAAATAAACCCAATGAACGATGGGAATGTGAACGATTATCTAAGTATCTTAGGGGATGGTCTCGGGAGGAGATAAAATGAAACCTAAAGTTATATGTATCTGTGGCTCAACTCGTTTTGCAGATATTCATGCAATAATGAGATGGGAATTTGAGAAAGAGGGTAAAGCTATATGCTTAATGATTAACTATTTGCCTGCATGGTTTGCAAAAGAGAAAGGCTGGAATGGACATGACCATTTTGGAGAACAAGAAGGGATTAAAGACATATTGGATACGCTCCATTTGAGAAAAATAGACTTAGCTGATGAGGTTTTTGTTGTTAATAAAGACGGTTATATAGGTGATTCTACAAGACATGAAATAGAATATGCACAGTCAAAGGGCAAGCCTGTGCGATATCTGGAAGAACTAAAAAGGGAACCAAAATGAAAATTCAAGATAAAGATAAAAAATTTAAAGAAAAAGTAATTGAGATTCTCAAAGAAAAAAATGTAATTCTTCCTTGTCCCAGATGTTCAGGTAGAAATTGGAGTATCGAAGGATTTCTTAATCAATCCTTGCAGCAACCTATGCTATGGCAAGGTATGGTTATCGGTGGTCCTTCAATTCCTTCAGCAGTTGTTGTTTGTACTAATTGCGGATTTATAAGCCAACATGCGCTGGGTAGTTTAGGTCTATTACCTAAACAACACCATTCTGGTGAAAATGGAGAATAGATGAAAAAATTAGACCATTCGGATTATAAAAAATGGTATAATCAATTAGACGAAGATACTCGATTATATTTTGCAGGAAGTTTAACTTGTATTGGATGCAAAGGAAAATTTGAGATAGGATTATATGTATATAATGGGAAATGTCCAAATTGTGAGATGAAAAATTAAAGGAGAATAAAATGACAAAATGTCTATGTTTTAAATGTGATTTTTCAGTGATAAGAGAATGGAAGAAAATAAGTCATGGTAATGGTTTGATACTTTTTACTCTTCAAATCCATTGCAACTGGACGAATACAGATATTGTTGATGATGAACAATTCGATAAAAAATTGTTTCTCACTGAACGACTTTTCGAAATGACCTGCAATCGGTTTAAGGAATCTAAAAAACAAATAAAATCCCTTGACAAAAATTACAGAGTGTGATATTATAAGACTGAGGAGAAAATTATGCAAATTGTAGAGGCTCCAAATTCTTTAAAACCGTATCTAAACTCTAAAGCTATTAAAGTATTTCTCGCTGGTTCCACTAAGCTAAATTTAATAGAAAATTGGCGAAATGTTTTCGAAGATTCATTAAAAAATTTGGATATAGTAGTTTTTGATCCTTTTAGAATTGATTGGGATGATTCATGGAAAGAAAATAGGAATGATTCTCAATTTAGAGAACAGGTAGAGTGGGAACTTGAAGCTCAAGAATTAGCCGATATAGTTGTTATGCATTTTGAACCAAACGCTCTGGCACCAATCACTTTGATGGAATTTGGGTTAAATGTTAGACCCAAAGCTATTGGATATTCTCGACTTATCGTCCATTGTCCTAAAGAATTTTGGAAGAAAGGTAATGTAGATATCGTTTGTGCTAGATATGGAATTAAACAGGTAGAAAATTTTAAAGATTTGGTTGTCATGACTATAAAGCAAATTGAACTCTTAAAGAGAAAAATATAAAGGGAATTTCCTCTTATCCCTTTCTTATCCCCCGGGCTCCTATGATAATACATATCTATCTCCTTATGGCAGGCGGGAAAAAATTAGGAGCCCGGGTTAAAAAAATCGAAAGGAAAATAAATGCAAATCGAATCAAAAGTTAAAAGATTAATTGACAAGTATAAAGAGAAATTAAAGAAGGATTCTAAATGTATTATGTATGACCAAAATCGTTTAAAGGGATATTTAGACGGTTTAAGAGATGGAATAGGGATTACTATTGAATTAACGCAAGAGGATAGAGATATGTACGAAAATTTTATAAAAAAATATTTAAAGGTATAAAATGAAGAAACACGTATATCTTGGCGGTCCCATTGAAGGTTTAATTTGGGAAGAAGCATTTGAATGGCGGGAGAAAGCAGAAATATTTCTTAAGGATGCAGGAATTTATTGTTATAATCCAAGAATTTTTGTGCCTGATTTTTTTAAAGAAAAGAAAATTACTCTGGAAGCAATTGCTAGAATTACTGATACTTTTATTCTCGACTTGAAAGATCAGTTGTATTTCCATTCTAAATTTGAATTGGAGAATTGTAATATCATACTCTTCAATTTAAAACATTCTGAAATAACACCTATTTCTATTGGTACATTTTGGGAACTCGGTGCCTCATCTGTTGAATCTAAATTGAGATTAGCTTTTAATATGCCTCAAAAATTTAAAAGAAATCCTTTTATTTCAAATTCCATAAATTTGAATTTTGATTCTTTAGAAGAATCTTTAGACTATATTGCGAGATTATAGGAGAAAAGAATGAAAGAGATGAGGCAAGAAATACTTGAGAAGCAAAAAGAAATTTATTTACGGACAATGGAAGAATTATTTTATACTTGGAATGAGAATCTTGAAGAATTACAAAAATTACATAATCGACGGATAGGTATAAGAAGCTCCCAAGTAGGGGCATTAGTAATGCTTCTAATTGAAAAAGGTATTTTGAAATAGTAAGATAGAATATCAATTTAGGAGAAAGAAATGAAAGTTTATGCCAAGAAAATTTACTATGAACAGGATTTGTACCAATATCCAGATGAAAATTTACATTATGGTCTTTTTCCTGTAGACGAAAAGCATATTGCTCCGTATCGTTTAAATCCTAAATTAGTCTATTCAAAAGGTGGTTTTGAAAAGTGGAAATTTGAAGTTCAGGAATATTGCTGTGAGCCGATGGAAGAAGCAATCGGAGCAGAACGGATTACTTTCATAGGAGTTTGGCAAAATGTTAATGTGTCTATTGCTTGCGCCTGTTGGCCGATTCAATCAATGAGAATTAATTTTTGCCTATTTTGTGGGAAGAAAATTAAGATTGAGGAGAAGGGATGAAGATAGATAAAGGCATCCCAAAATCTAGTCCAGGGATTACTATGTCTTTTAGTTTTGGAATGGATACTTATTTTGAGGATGTAGGGAAAATAGTTGATGAGCTTAATGAAAAAATTAAGATTGAGGAGGAGAAATTATGAATGAAGCAATGCAAGAAGAATCTTCTGTTGCGAGGATTAATCATTTGCTTGAACAAGTAGAAAAAGAGATTTATGACATTGGAAGTAAAATTTATACAATCAACAAGAGATTGCTTACTGAGATTCCACTAACATCTGGTAAAAATAGTGTTGTCTCAGATTCAGAGAAAAAGAAAATAGCGAATGAAGGTTGGTTTGTGCAAACTATTATAAAACTAGAAACTATTCGAGATTTTCTTCAGCAAATCACTAAAGGAGAAATTCAAAGATTGGAAAGATCAATCAGACTTTCGGAATTAGAATCTGGATCTATAGAATTAGAAAGAGAAACTGGAGGAACTCATTTTGATGGAAGGAGAAAATTAAATGAATGATGTTAAAGGCAGAAATGAAACAATCGAAGATATCCTCAAGTATTGGCAAAAGATTCTGCGTTTGGATAATTGGAAAATAAAAGTAGTTACTGGTGCTCATCTTCACCCCAAGGAAAAGTGGGGAGAAATTAAAATAATAGGTAATATATTTCGGGCTGAAATGCATATTTCCACGCTATGCCCTGAAGAAGATTTGCAAGAAGTGATAATCCATGAACTTTTGCATCTTTTAACTTTCCCATTGCGTCAATTTTTCTATAAAACATTGGAGCAACTAACCCGACCATCAGAAGGAAAGATTATTGCTGATGAAGTAACTTCGAAAGATGAGGAGTTATTAGGGAACCTAGCTTTATCGTTTTTGGTGATGGATGAGAAAATGGAGGAAATAAGCAAGAAATTAAAATGTACTAAAGAGGATTTAGGATGGATATAGTATAGAGATTTGCCAAGGAATGTTAAATGAAAAAGAAAACACTTCGAGGAACGATAGCAAGTAAAAATTCTATTGCTGAACCATTAACTATCAAGCAACTTCGTAAGACTTGCGAAGTAAGTTAATTCTTTGACAAGGTATCGGGTTGTATTTCCTAGTCCTGAAATTCGTAAAACCTTGTAGGCTGAACCATTGGGTCGGGCAAAGTAGAGTGCGTGCCTCGGTTGCGAGTGTCTAAGGCTCTACCATCCATCTGGATGTCCCTTCAGGGAGCAGGAATATTAATTCTTGTGATGAACTGAGAATCCTCGATGTGAGGAATGTCAAGATGAGTTGATAAATTACCCGGATATAATTTTATAAAAACTCTTTGGGGAGTGGATGTTTACGTCGATCCAGAACAAAAAGAACCATTTAAAATTCTAATAGGAGGCTAAAATGCCAAGAACAAAACCAGTTTATCTTACAGCCAGAGTATCTTTTAAAGATAATGTAGCGGCTGAACAGTTGAGAGCTTTGGGAAAATATTTAAATGATGCAAGGAAATTTTTGGATAAAATGGAATCTTCTATCCAAAAAGCAAATGTCGAATTTGATAAGATTATAGAATCAATGGATAAAATGGAAGAACTCTTTGATTTGAAAATAGAGCAAAATGTTGAGAAAAAAGAAAAAGAAGATAGGATAGTAAAGTAGAATATTGTGGGAAAAGAGGATTAAAATGACAGTAGAAAGAAAAACGATTACAATAGAAGCTGAGTTGTTGAAAAAAATTCAAGAAATTGCAAAAGAAGAAAGTCGTTCCTTCTCTAATATGATTCAACGTATTATCACTGAGTGGTTGGAAGCGTTACATGAGCAGGAAGAGAGCGATACTTGACAAAAGATTTTATTATGATATACTATAAATAGTTAATAGTTACTGTTCTCTGAAAATTTTGAGTTTGCTCGCATCTGAAAAGCTTACAAACTATAGCTCAATTGGTAGAGCATCAGACTTATACTCTGAATGTAGCGGGTTCAAATCCCGCTAGTTAAGCACAAATAGCTTTCCAAACTTAGCAGGCTCAATTTGCAATAATTAGAGCTCTTTGTATCGAATCTTGGAAGCTTACAAACTTATGTGCAGACTGGTTCTGCGCTTCACCGTTAATGAAGAGTTTCTGGTTCAATTCCAGACTTTGTTTTAATAGCTTTCACAACTTATACGAAGAGCTTTTATCTTTAAAAAAAGGAGAATTATCATGACACAACAAGTCCAAGAGGCTGTAATCCATATTCGCTATGAAGGAAAATCGCATGATATCCCGGTTGCCGAATTTGATATTGGGCAAGCTTCTACTGATAATCAAATAAAAACTGCTGTTGCTAATTTTCTTGAGATAGAAGTTGATAAATTAGAAAATTATGTCATTGAACATCACGAGAATGGGAATTTTACCATTCGTCCAGAAGCAGTTTTCGGATAATTGATCTTTAATGTTTTGATAAAGAATAATTAGCCTGTACCGAATCTTTAGAACTTACAAACAAAATTGTACTGGTTCGAATCCAGTCGGTCCCGCCATGGGACCGTCGCTCAATTGGTAGAGCATGGTTTATAAAAGTTCTGGAAACTTGTACAGACTTTTTTAAAAAATATATATAAAAATAAAGTCTAGAAAGACTTATGTTAAGGAAAAATCAATGTATGCAATTGATTGGGCAGTTAAGAAAGAACTACGAATCTTAGATATTAAAAAGAATAAGTTAAAGACGATCCCACCAACCATCAACGAATTCAAAAAATTCCTGACCAAAATCAAGAAGCCTACTAACTTCTATTTTGAAGAAGGCGGAGGCGACTCATTCAAACTGCTTGCTAGACGAAATAACCATAAGGTATTTACCATTCCCGGTAAGAGAACAAAGGAATATAGGGAGGAAAGAGGATTAGAGAAAAGCGATGAGGCAGATGCTGTTATAATCGGATTGTTAGCCAAGAGCCAGCCTAATAATTTCTATCAATTCCAAGAGCTAGATGAAGTTACAGCGAGGATTTCTATTCTCTATGAGCAAAGGGGTGATGTTGAAACGATGATGGTTAGAGCAAAAAATCAACTCTTTGCCTTGAAAAATCGTTTAGAGCTTATCAGTTTGGATGGTTATAAAGATAAGATTATCAATGGTAAAGAGCTTATAATTAAAAGTATTCAAAAAGACTTTGAGCGACAAACTAAAATACTTGAGAAAGAGGTTAAGAAACATCCCGTCTGGGCTTATTTTGAGGGAATTAAAGGAGTAGGGCCGGCGGTAGCAGGAGGATTAATTTCCAATATTAAAAGAGCTTCAAGATTCCCTAATAAATATAGTCTGAGACATTATGCCGGTATGATTGCTAGGTCGGAGGGACAAACATTTAATCATAAACTAAAACGAGTCTTATTTTTTTTCACTGAAGGAATAATTAAGTCTAGGACTCCTCAGTGGAGAGATTTATATGATAATATGAAAATTTATTATAAAAATAAACATCCTGATTGGAGAAAAGGTCGAATTAATAATTATGCAATAAAATTCGTTGAAACTAAGTTTCTTGATTCGGTATACGAAAAGATGAAAACAATTGAAGAGAATGGAGTGCTAGAACATTTCTGAGTGATTCTAATCATAAAGTGCCTCCTTGCTCTTCCGATTTTATTACAAAAGAAATGTGGATACTTTTAATACTTGCGTAGAGTTTTTAAAATTAGATTTCAAATAAATCCTTTAAAGGAGTAACTCATGAATAAAACCGAGCAAGATTTACGTGTACCTTTATTTAATGCTCTCCTTACTTCGCCCCACCGAGATTTAGATAAGCTTTACCCGATTCACGAGAGTATCAAAAAACAAGATCCTTTGTTCTACCAACAATTAGCTTCTTGGTATTGGGATAAAGGCGAAATCAGAGATCAGAAAGAAATATTTATCGTTGGTCTTTCCACAAGCGATTTCGAAGGGCATCGTGATATTGGATTGGCTCTGTTAAGAAAACTCCCCCCTTATCAAGTTAGACGGGTTATGGATTTCATTAGAAATTCAATAGTCCCGGGGAAAGAATGTGGATTAGGTAAAAATATTCCTAGGTCTATGAAAACTGAAATTACTCGTTATCTTCGAGAACGGGAAGCTGACAATGATAAATTCGATTCAGTAGTAGTAGCGGCTAGGAATCATTTAAAACGAATGTATGCTATTCTTCGCATCGAGCCTTCCACACGGGCACAGCAAATTTTGTTCGATGATAAACCACCTAAAGATTCAAAGCTCTATGCTCTTAAATTGATTGCTCAAGAAAAGGCTCCTGCCAAACAAGCTAAACTTATTATCGAGCATAAAATTCCTTATCGAATTGCATCTACAGTAATCAAAGCAATAACTCCTACAGTTCTAGTCGCTTTAATTAATGCTATGAGCCCTCAAGAATTGATTAACAATATTTCTTCTTTACAGAAAAGAGGAGCTTTCGATAATCCTGATGTTAAGAAGCTTATCGAGGCAAAATTAGAAAAGGCGAAAAAATCTAAAAGAGTTTCGGCATACAAAGCAAAAGAAGCTGCTAAAATTGCTAATGTTTCGGAAGATGTAAAGGAAAAATTAAGCGATGTCACTGAAGCTCAAATAAAGAAAACTAAAATCAAGATGCCTACTGCATTGCTAGTAGATAAATGTATAACTGCAAATACTTGGTTATTTAGTGAGGAAGGACTTATCCAAGTTAAAGAACTTTTGCCAAAACATTTCAATCATTATTCGGAAATAAAATTAGATTGTAATTTAGCAAGTCGAAGTGGAAATGCTGATGCAAAATGTCTTTATGCGAATGGTAAGAAAGAAGTTTTTCAAGTAAAAACCAAAAAAGGTTACACATTAACTGCTACCACAAATCATCCAATATTAACTTTAGATACTAACTTGATGGAGTTATGTTGGCGAGAAATTGGAAATATTGAAAGAGGAACATTGGTTCCCATTCAAAGAAATTTTGTGTCTTATGATCGTAAGGAATTTAATTTAGATTGGTTTGAACCAAAAAAACCATATTGTTCTACTGAGAAAAATCCAAAATATCCATTGAAAACTTCTCCTAAATTGGGAAGATTTTTGGGATATTTAGTAGCCGAAGGATGGATTTCAAGGTATCCAGCTTGGTTTTTAATGACAAATTCTGATGAAGAAATTCTTTATGATTTTCAAAAATTAACTCTTGAATTATTTAATTTACAAACTAAAAAAATAATTCAAGAAAGAAGAACCATGCTTAAAATAGCTTCGGCTGGACTAAATAAATTTCTTCAAGAAATTGGTTTTAATTTCGGTCGATCTGCAGAAAAGGAAGTTCCTTGGACTATTTTACGTTCATCACAGGATACTCAGAAAGAATTTTTGCGAGCTTTGTTTGAAGGGGATGGTGGTTTGAGTCATCCAGACACAAAAACTATTATTTTAACTTCAGCATCCGAACAATTGCTTGAAACAGTTCAACAAATGCTCCTTCCATTTGGAATAATTTCTAGGATCAAATGGTCTCCTTCTTATGCTCTTAACGGAAAGAAAAAAGTTCGAGATTACTGGAGACTTAGTATCTCTGGATTTGATACAGAGAGGTTTGAGAAGTATATAGGTTTTATTTCTGAGACAAAAAAAGAAAGATTAAACAAAAGAATAAAAGAACACCCTTCGAAAACTTGGGAAACTCGTTTAGATAATATCCCTAATATTGGAAAATTTTTAGCTAATAATTTACCAAAAGAGGAAATAAAAAAAATTAGAGAAAAGTTTCCCAAGAATAATTATTTTGACAATAGTGATAATATTGGTTGTCCTTACTGGGCATTGAAAAAGGTAAATAAAATTATTGATCTAAGTAAATTTGATGGAATCAAAGAAATCTTAAGAGAACAATTTTTCTTTGACCGAATTAAAAACATTAAATCGTGGGGGCTACAACAAACTTTTGATTTGTCTGTGCCTAGCCAAGAAGCTTTCGTAGCTTCTGGTTTTATTAGTCACAACTCTCTTTCCCTTTCCAATGCGATTGAATTAGGAAAGAATATTGCTGCTATGCTCTCTGCGATTTGCGAATCAGATCTTTGGGTTTATGCTTTTGATTCAATGGCTTATTATATTCCTCATCCTCCTTGCTTAGCCTATCAATCGGCTTCTCTAACTAATTGGGAAAATGCTTTTAAAGGTATAAAAGCAGGAGGTAATACTTCATGTGGTGTAGCTATTGCAAAAATGATTAGAGATAAACGACGTGTTGAACAGATAATTGTAGTCACTGATGGAGGTGAAAATGAACCTCCTTTCTTCGTAGATGCTTTCAAACAATATAGAACTGCTTTAGGCGTAGAGCCAAATATTTGTTTCGTAAAAGTAGATGGTGCTCAATATTCAGAACATATAGAGATGGAATGTAAAAGACAGGGTATCGTATTCGATTCTTTTCGATTCTCTGGAGATTATTATGCTTTACCAAATCTTCTTCCTCTAGTATCAAAACCATCTAAATTAGATCTTTTGGAAGAAATAATGAATTGGCCTTTGCCTAAAAGATTATTGGAATAGGAAAAAATATGAATAAAACAAAGAAATATATAAAGATGAGTTGGGAAGCTCAAGGCGTTGATGATTTTGTTGATAATTGGGATATAGATGCAGGTAGTTGGTGTTGGTGTAGTTTGACTCCGGATGAATCACCTGTAGTTATTTCTCACGAAACAATTGTATGTGATCATAGACCTGAACTTTCTATTGCGGTATTGAATTGGACTCCAGAAATTGCTCTCTATGAAGAACCGCTAAAAGCTCAAATAGCACATGCTGATTTTAAAAAGTATCCTATAAAATATTGGATATGGCTACCAAGGATAGACCAGTTAATCAACATGTTAATTCCCGATTATTTTGATTGTTCGGTTGGAGTGATGATGGGATTAATGGAAGATTGGGATATAGATAGTAGAAAAAAGCATAATGATAGATATATTAGTCAATTTTTAGATATGGAAATGCTTTTATTGGTTTATGTAATGATGATAAAATATAACAAAATTTGGAATGATAAAATTGAAAAATGGAAAGAGAATTTATAAATGAACATCACGGAACTTTTTTCCAAAATCGAAAATGCTGAACAGGACTTCTATAATACTGAATTTATTTCTCCAGTAGTTTCTCATGGTAAAGTCCGGGTAAGGATATTGGGTTTGATCCAAGAGTTTAAAGTCTTGGGAGATTTCGAAGGATGGGCAATCCTCAAGCCTTGTAGCGAAAAATTTGTGAGAGTGATAGGTAGCCCTAATTTATTGCAAATAGAAAAGTATCTTACACAATTTCCTTCTATAAGAGTGACTCTTTGCGAAAGACGAACAGACGGATGGTATGGATTTACTCATCAAGGTTCTGGTGTAGAAATTCGAGTACTTTTAGCTGACGGAGTTTCTTTATTTGATACAGTATTAACTTATCACGATTCAGTAAATTGTTGGTTTGCAGAGATAGATAGAGCCACAGATATTATTTCTGCAGAATATTTAAGAGAGGCTTTGAATAAATCAATTCTTCCTGATAAATTAGGCATACGAGGCGTTATCCCATATCAACGGAAAGCTTATCAATGGCAATTTTTCCTTAGTAAAGAACATTTAAAAGAAGTTACTTTAGAAACGATTAAAAAAGCTGTGGAACATGGTTCAGGTAAATTTCTTTCTTATATTGAGAGAAGAGACTCTTATGTTGTAACTTTTTCTTTGGATGGCGAAGAATTTAAATCTACCGTTATGAAAAAAAACTTTGAAGTCGTTTCAGCAGGGATATGTTTATCTGGCGGAGACCGTAAATTTGACCTTCAAAGCCTTACTGGTGTCATTAAAGAAGGACAGAATAGAGACTTGATTCATCGGGAGGATTAATATGAAAAAAGAAATTTGCTATATTATGCTAGGGGAAAGATGGGGACGATTTTATTTCGGCAGATTGGTTAAAAAAACCATTGGTGATTCAATTTCAGTAAAATTTGATGGAGATTGGGTCTTAAAGCGAGAAGAACAAAAAGGTGATGTATTGGGTTTTTGGCATACTCATGAAAAAGAAGTAACTCCATCAGATCGAGACATGAAGACAATGGCTGCATGGACGAATTGTTTTTATAAACCATTGCTTTGTATTATTCAAGATTGTTTTCGAAAACAGGGATTCTCTGTTATGCATGTCGAAGTAAAACGAACAAAGAAAATTTCTATGGCATGGTTTCCATTATTGAAAATATTCAAATTTTATAAAATTTTTTGGATGGTGGCACAATGAACATACTACATCATGAACAAATTTATCGAGGTAAAGATATTCTAGAAAAAATCAAAATCTTTCCTCTCGTTATTTGTGGCATAGGAGCTATTGGCTCAAATCTAGCTGAAAACTTAGTACGGCAGGGTTTTAAAAATTTAAAAGCAATTGATAAAGATAGGATTGAAGAAAGAAACATCAATACTCAAATTTGGACACTCAGGGATGTTGGAGCTTTAAAAATCAATGCACTGAAGCATCGACTTTTTGAAGTAGGAAAAGTAGAAGTTTATGGAGACAAAAAGGAACTTAAAGCAGAACGAGACCATGAGTATTTTCGTTTTGCAAAATTAGTGATTGATGCTTTCGATAATTCAAAATCTCGTCAACTGGTAAAAAAAGCCTGTTCTGCAGGTGATATTTTTGGTGATAAATCAAATTGCCGAAATTGCCTGCATATTGGCTTCTCTGGTGGCTATGGTGAAATTATATGGAATGAAGACTATCGGGTTCCTGATGATAAAGGAATAGACGATTGTGATTATCCTCTGGCTCGTAATCTTATTATGCTGATTATAGCTGTGGCTTCGGAAGTTATTATTAAATTTATAACTGAAGGAGTCAAAGAAAATTACACTATTACCCTAGGTGATTTCCGAATTGAGAGATATATGCCATGACAAATAAAATGCTAAACAATGAATATATCCAAGAATTTAAAAGATTTGAGAAATTATTTTATATGGGAATTATTACTTCTAAAGAATTTGTCAGCCATTTTAGAAAAAAATTTAATTTCACACGAAATCGTGTTGCAGAATTTTTATTAAAAAAACTATGTAAGGAGTATTGATAAAATGCCAAATGAAAATTATGAAGTAATTCTAGAACGTCTTAGGTTTAGAATGGGAGAATTTATAACTAAAGAAAGTCTTACTTTTGTTACTGTTGAATTTCTTGAGAATCATTTTACAGATAGTATAATTTTCAATTGGCGTGCAGCGATAGCTGGTCAAGGACTTAGAACGATTCAGTATCCTAAAGATTGGTGGCAATCTTTTAAAGAAAGATGGTTTCCTAAAAGATTTAAAAAATGGTGGCCAATAGAATATAAAATAATTGATATTTACGCTCTCTATCCCAGTATTAAAATGCCAGATAAATTTACCGGTATTCATATACAAGAAACCTCGTCTAAAGACTATTCATAATTTTTTGTTTTAAAACCTTCCTAACAACAATCCCAAAAATTACTTATCTAAAACTTATTTTAATTTAATCTTTCCTATATTTGCTTCTTATCCTACTTTCCTTGAATCTATTTAACCTTGAATCTTGACTTTTGGATTACCAAATTGCATAAATGAATCAAAATTCTAAAATAATTTTATAAAAAGATGACATAAAAATACAGGAGAAAAAAATGGCAAAAGGTCGAAATAATTATCGTTCCTATACTTTAGCAGAAAGAACTAATGCTTTGACTAAATTAGCTCAAAATGCAGGAAATAC
>Ga0307377_10003792_pt1 | contig 16831 bp, 16 predicted proteins | sample TR3MG_FD_202535 | JGI IMG/M metagenome (GOLD analysis project Ga0307377, IMG submission 202535) | Soil microbial communities from Risofladan, Vaasa, Finland - TR-3 | ecosystem: Environmental > Terrestrial > Soil > Coastal area > Acid sulfate soil | place: Finland: Risofladan, Vaasa | collected... | reverse complement strand
CGCCGATCTGAACGGTGGGGCGCTTCTCCTCGCCCTCGCCGAACTCGTGGCTGGCGAGGATGCTGGCGCCGCCGATCCCGTCCCGGCCCGTCGAGTTCCCCACGACGATGACCGGATTCCCCACCCCCACCGCCCGGCTCGTTGCGATCTTGTCGGTTTCCACGACCCCCAGCGCCATCACGTTGACGAGGCAGTTGCCCTTGTACGGCTCCTCGAACCGAAGCTCTCCGGCCACGGTGGGGATGCCGAGGCAGTTGCCATAGAAGGAGATGCCGTTCACGACACCCCGGAGGAGGTAGCGCGCGCGGGGCTCATCGAGCTCTCCGAACCGGAGCGGATCGAGCACCGCGATGGGCCTCGCCCCCATCGTGAAGATGTCGCGGACGATCCCGCCCACACCCGTCGCCGCCCCCTGGAACGGCTCCACCTGGCTGGGGTGGTTGTGGCTCTCCATCTTGAACAGCACGGTGAGGCCGGGCCGGACCTCGATGCCGCCGGCGTCTTCGCCCTCCACTTGGCGGGAGGCGTATTTGCCCTCCTTCGGGAAGAGGCGCAGCAGCGTCCGGCTCCGCGGATAGCCGCAGTGCTCCGACCACTCCACCGAGAACATGGCCAGCTCCGTCGGCGTCGGCTCCCGGTCGATCGTGTCGACGATTCTCTCGTACTCCTCGTCGCTCAGCCCCAGCTCACGCCACATTCGCGCTTCGATTGCCATCAGTGTCTCCCGTGCTCTGTCCCCCGCGTTCCTCGGCGGTTCGCCCAAACGAGCTCATTTCCCCTGGAGGAGGCTCTCCCACACCAGCCGCCCGTCGGCCGAGCCCAAGATGGGGTCGGTGCACCGCTCCGGGTGCGGCATGAGCCCCAGCACGTTTCGCTCCCGATTGCAGATGCCGGCGATGTTCTCGATGGAGCCGTTCGGATTGGCCTCGGCTGTGATCTCACCCTCCGGCGTGCAGTATCGGAAGACGATCTGGTCGTTCGCTTCGAGCTGCTTCAGGGTCGCTTCGTCGGCGTAGTAGTTCCCCTCACCATGGGCGATGGGGATTCGCAGCACCGCGCCTCGCTCCATCGCCCGCGTGTACGGCGTGTCGGTGGTCTCCACGCGTATGTTGACATACTTGCAGAGGAAGGTTTGCCCGACGTTCCGCATCATCGCACCCGGGATGAGTGCCGCCTCGAGCAGAATCTGGAACCCGTTGCAGATCCCCAGCACGAGCCCGCCTTTGCCGGCGAAGTCGGTGACGGCGTTCATTACCGGGGAGAAGCGGGCGACGGCGCCGGTCCTGAGGTAGTCCCCGTAGCTGAACCCGCCCGGCAGGATCACGCAGTCATAGCCGCTGAGGTCGGTCTCCTGGTGCCAGATGTAGTCTACGGGAGCGCCCATCTGGTCGTTCAGGGCGTGCCACGCGTCCGTGTCGCAGTTCGATCCTGGGAAGATGACGATCCCGAAGCGCATCTTCGTGGCGGTGACCATCGCCTACTCCTCGATCTCGACGCGGAAGTCTTCGATGATCGGGTTCGCCAGGAGCTTGCGGCACATCTCATCGACCTGGGCCGGCAGATCCCGCCCTGCGGCGCCGTTGAGCTCCATCTCGAGGTACTTGCCGATCCGCAGATTCTGCACCCCCTCGTAGCCGAGGTTGTGCAGAGCCTTCTCCACCGTCTGCCCCTGCGCGTCCATGATCGTCTTCTTCAGGGTGATGATCACTCGCGCCTTGGCCATCGCTGTGCCTCCTGATCTGCGCTCCTTCGTGGTCCCCTCCCCCTGCCCCTTCACCCTTCTTCGTCTTCCGCGCGATCCCCTGCGGCTCCTGCCGCGGGTGGCGAAGTCCCTCAAAGCAACGCCATATCCGCACACTCTCGGCAGGAAGTGAGCATGCGCGCTCCCGAAATACCCCAGCAGGAACACGCTTCCCAATCCCGCCCCCGGGCGATCCAGGAGGGAGCCATGTCGTCCCGTCCAGGACAAGTGAGCGCAGCGCCAAGCCGTCAGATCGGGCCGGAAGCCTTCAGGCGCAGCCGCGAGACGGCCCTCTGGTGGCTGACCAACGCCGGATTCCTCATCAACGCCCGCGGCACCGTGCTGATGATCGATCCCGTCATCTCTCTCGATCCCGAGTCGCCCGGCAGGAGCGAGACCGGCCTCCGCCTCCTCGTCTCGCTGCCGATGGCGGCACGGGATGTCCCCCGCCTCGACGCCGTCCTCTATACCCACGCTGACGACGACCATTTCGGCGCGTCGACGGCGGAGGCGCTCGTCGGGACGAAGACGCTCTTCGTCGGCCCGCCTCCTGTCATAGACAAGGTCGCCGGTCTAGGCCTTTCACCCAAGCGCGTGAGGGTGACCGAGCCGGGAGCGGCGTTCGAGGTCGGAGGAGTGACCATCGAGCCCACGCCCGCCGACCACCCCTGGCAGCTCCGCGACCCCGAGCGCTTCGGTCCGCCCTGGAAGCCGGAGGACTGCTGCGGCTACCTCATCGACACGCCCGACGGCCGCATCTGGTGTCCCGGCGACACCCGTCTCATGGACGATCACGTGCAGCTGAAGGGAGTCGATGTGCTTCTGCTCGATGTCGGGCGGAGCGAGTACCATCTCGGCGTGGACAACGCCGCCCGCCTCGCCAACATCCTCGACCCGCCCCACATCATTCCCTACCACTGGGGAACGTACGACGCACCCGACCACGCCGCCTACAATGGGGACCCGGCCGAGGTGGCGGGGAAGCTGCGGAACCCCGACGCCTTCCATGTCCTCGCGCCCGGGGAGAACTTTGGGTTGTGAGGTCGGTACGGTCGGGAACGGACTGCTGGCGGCCAATGCGCCGATTAGCGCGCGGCCGGTCGTCCTGTAGGGCGCGCAGGTCTCCGCCTGCGCGCCGCAGATCACGCTCCGAGGATACTGATTTCGCCCTGATAGGGCCAATCCTCGCATCGGGCAGCGAGTTTCGCCCGAACTGGGTTCTGCCGAACGTATTCCCACTTCTGCGCATACGATTCACCGCTGCGCAGAAGATGATCGAAGAACTGACGCTGCCATCGAAAGCCAGGGATGGCCTGCTGGCGGATACGGTCGGCAGTGCTTCGCTTCCAGCATCGCATGAAGCTTGAGAGATCCTTCTGTGCGTCGCTCAGCGGTGAGGCAAAGAAGTGGACGTGGTCCGGCATGACAACGTATCGGCCGACGAGCCACTTGTGGAGCGGTTCCGTGAGCCCCCACGCCTCAACGAGGATATCAGCAGCTGCCTGTCGGGCGAGTACCCGCTCGCGGCCGTGTACGCACACTGTGATGAAGAACACCGGCGCGCCGGGAACGGTGATGCGTTCCAGTCGGCGAAGGTGTCTACGTTCCGGCAGTCGGTTCTCTGTCATTGATCGGTCGCTGGCGGCGCGCTGGCAGAGACCAGCGCGCCCTACAGAGATGGCGCCAGAATCCCGGTTGTCGCGGCACCTAGCCTCTGTCGGGCAGCACCCAGACCTTACGTCTAAGCGGCCCAATGTACTTCACCCACCGCGTGTCTATGCGCATTTCCGACAGGCCCTTGGAGTGCGGTCCGTACGGCACAACGAAGATCCTGAGCTCCAGTGATGAATGATCCCACAAATTCAGGTCCCAATCGAAGTCCACAGACAGGGTAACAAACTGATCGCAAGGTTGCAGGTCCTCTGCGCGAACGGCCCGCTGTTCGACTGCGTGAGCTTGGTCATCCGTTGCCACTTTGGGAGCCTGCCGCGCCGCAACTTCCAGTACGATAATATCCCTGCTTGCCGGTAGGACGTCGGCGCCCTCAGCGCGAATCCGGAAGAAAGCCGTATAGCGACCGGGGTCCTCCAACCTTCCATAAGGGCCCCACAGGACCAGATTCGTCCCCGTGGGGTCCTGCGGTTCCCGGACAATGATCGCTTTGCCGCTCAGAGATCGAGCATCGCTTTCCATGAACGCGGACTCCGGCACAGGCGTCCAGTCGCGCGACCTGAAAGGGATGCGTTGGGTGCTTGGCGGTTCAACGATGCGTATGCCCACGCGCTCCCGAAGTGCGGAAGCCAGAAGCCCCTCGAAGCTCTGATCTCCAAAGCTCGCTGTCACCGCGTGGACCTGCTCGGTGAACAAGTCGACGAAGTGCCTGGCCCGGATATCCTCGGCATCCGGCCCGACGAGAAGGAGACTCAGGTCAGTGTTCCTTTCGAGCGCGTAGTGCAGCATCTCCCGTACGTAAGCATCTCTGAGCGAGTACCCCACAAGCACTATCAGCTCCGCCTGCATGAAACCGCGCCACAAGCGTTCGCGAAGCGACGCAGCAACCCTGTCACTGGCCCGGTCTTTCAGTGCTGGCGGGAGGATCAGGTAAGGCTGGCAAGGCATCCCGTCCGCGCCGCGCGGCCGCGCTCCCACTGCTAGACCTGACCGGTGGACTTCAGGCTCCGGGACGCTAGGTAGTGCATACCAGTTGACGGAACCGTGCAGTTTTGCCAAATCCACGCGCCAGGCTACGCCGTCACGTAGGTCCGCGTCCGGATAGCCCACCCACTTCCCAGACACATCGAATCCGTCGTATAGCTGGAGTTCGGGCGCGCACTGTTCAAGGTTCGTGTCGTAGTTCGTAGTGGCCACGAGCGCTGCACCCAACCCGCGCAGAGGATAAAGCAGCTGCTCATAACTCCCAAGCCGCTGAGCCACGGGATTGGGCTGGAGGAGTCGCACTATCTCGGTGGTAATGAACTCGTGGAGATTCCTGGCCTGTTGTGAGATTGCAGGTAGCCTGCCTCGCCCTTGCGCTGTCGCAATCGATGCTAGTGAGCACGCCGCGCTGAACGCGCCCGGAAAGGCCTCCGCGCTGAGCACTTCAAGGCTGCGGAGTATGGCCTCAAGGTCGCGCGTCTCGTCTTGCTCTGTCAACACCTGCCACAGCGCGCACTCCTCGCGCCGCCAATCGCCCCCCTTGTCCTGTACCGAGTGGGTGCGAACCGCGTGGTCACATGCGTCGAACAGCTTCGCCATGTCAGGGGTGCCAAAGGCGTTCGACGCTCCCGCACCGAGGAATAGAACGTACTTGCCCGCTCGGCTGATGTCTTGCATGTCCCTCTGCCCGCGCGCCCTTCAGGCCTAGCTACCCGGCCCAATGCGCTCCAGCCCGCCCATATGCGCCCGCAGCGCCTCCGGCACCACCACCGACCCATCTTCCTGCTGGTAGTTCTCCAGGATCGCGGCGAAGGTGCGCCCCACTGCCAGCCCCGACCCATTCAACGTGTGCACGAACTCCGGCTTCGCACCTTGCTCTCGCCGGAACCGGACGTTCGCCCGCCGCGCCTGCCAGTCGAGGCAGTTGGAGCAGCTGCTCAGCTCTATCCAGCTCCCCGTCCCCGGGAACCAGGCCATCGGGTCATACGCCTTCGTCGCCGCCATGCACATCTGGCCCCCGCAGAGCAGGGCGAGCTTGTAGGGGATGCCCAGCTTCTGATAGACCGACTCCGCGTCGGTCACCAGCGACTCCAGCTCCTCCATCGACGTCTCGGGAAGGACGAACTTGAACATCTCCACCTTGTCGAACTGGAACTGGCGAACGAGCCCTCGCGACTCCTTCCCCGCGCCGAACTTCTCGTTCCGGAAGCAGGGCGTGTAGGCGACGTACCGCACGGGCAGAGCCTCCGCCTCCAGAATCTCGTCGCGGTGGATGTTGACCAGCGCCGCCTCCGCCGTGGGGATGAGGAACATGTCGTTCTCGCGGACGTGGAACTGCTCTTCCTCGAACTTCGGCAGATGCCCCGAGGCAATGAGCGAATCCCGTCGCGCGATGACGGGAGGGGCGACCTCCGTGTAGCCATGCTCCTTCGTATGGAGGTCGAGCATGAAGTTGATGAGCGCCCGGCGCAGCCGCGCCCCCGCCCCCGTGAACACCTCGAAGTTCGCCCCCGCGATGTTCGTCGCCCGCTCGAAGTCGACAATGCCGAGATTGACCGCGATCTCCCAGTGCGGCTTCGGCTCGAAGTCGAACTCCCGCGGCTCCCCCCACTCCCGCACGACGACGTTGTCGTCCTCGGTCGTGCCCTCCGGCGCCGACTCGTCGGGGATGTTGGGCAGCTCCAGCGCCACCCGCTCCTGCTCTGCCTCGACCTCGCGGAGCGATTCCTCCAGCTCCTTGATGCGCTCCCCGACCTTCCGCATTTCGGCGACCATCTCCGCCGCGTCGCCGCCGGCCTTCTTGAGCGTCCCGATCTCCTCGCTCACGCGATTGCGGTCGGCCCGAAGAGCCTCCACCTGGAGCAGCAGCGCCCGCCGCCGCTCGTCGGCGCGCAGCAGCGCATCGAGCGGGGCGGCGTCGCCCCCGCGGCGCTCGATCGCCGCGCGGACGAGTTCCGGGTTCTCGCGAATCAGTCGGATGTCGAGCATGGGACCCCCTGAGACCGGGAGATGGTGTGGATTATAGCCACCGGCGGCGCGGCCGGTCAAACGCGCCTGTCAAATCCTGCTCGTCAACGAAGCGCGCTCTCCCGGCAGGACCCCACCCGAAGCCCGCGGAATTCGGACAGGCGAGTCCATGGATCAGCTTCGCCTCACCCTCGATCAGATCGAAAGCCGCCGCGCCCAGCTCTGGCGCACCGCCCCCTCGCGCCACATCGCCAGCGAGCGGAGCGCGCTGCGCTTCATCGAAGACCTCGGCTTCGTGCTCCTCATGCCGATCACCGGCGCCGACCTGCCGTCGATCCATCGAGCGGCCGGCGGCGAGTGGGGGGTGTGGTGGGACTGGAAGCAGACCCTTCCCGAGAGGAAGGCCTGCTACTACGCCAAGCTTCTGCGCCGCCGCGGCACGTTCATCTCGTGGGAGTGGTTCCCGTGTTTCTACGCCGCCTACGCCGACCCGCGTCCGTACCGGCGCCAATATCGGGAGGGCCTGCTCGACCGCGCCGAGAAGCAGATTCTCGACCTCTTGGCCGATCGGGGGCCCCTCATGACGCGGGAGGTGCGTCTCGCCTTCGGGCCGCGGAGCAAGGAGAACACCCGCCTCGTGAAGGGCATCCTCGTCGAACTCCAGGGCCGTTTCCTCATCACCGCCGCCGGCGGCGACACGGCCGGCTGGAGCCATCACCGCTGGGACCTGGTGGAGCGGTATGCCCCCGCGCGAGCTTTGCAGGCCGCCGCTCGCCTCTCCCGCGCCGAGGCCCGCGCCCGGATCGTCGAGAAGCTCGTGGGGAATCTCGTCGTTACGACCCCGGCCGACATCGCCTGGATCACGGGCTGGGAGAGGCCGCACGTGCGCGCCCTCGTGGACGGGCTTCTCGACGCGGGCGCGGTCCAGACCGCTTTCGTCCCGGAGCTGGAGGCAGAGGTGCTCGTCCCGAAACCCCCTCCGACTCGAAGAGCCTCTTCCCGCAAGCCCAGGGGGAAGCGATGAACCCAGCGGGCGCACCTGAACCCACCCTCCGGCCGCCTTCGCCCGTGCGCCGACTGGGGTCGCAGGCGCGACTCAGCCTCACGTTCTACCTGGGACTCGGCGCACCGGCCGCGCGCGCGACATACCCCGAGTGCCGGGTGCGGGCGGCGGCCGGCTACTCGCCGGAGTTCGTTCGCACATTCCTGGCGCTGCGCCGCGGCGAAGGCGATGCCGGCACGGTCGAAGAGATCAACTTCCGCTGCGTCGCCATCTCTCCCGCCGGCAGCGACCAACGCTTCTTCTTCAAAGACTTCCCTCGCGGCCACGCCCTTCACGATATCGAGCGCGCGCTCCACTGCTCCCGGGTCGACCGCGCCTGGCGCGCCGCTCACCTTCTGCCTCACCTTGGGATTCTCACCCCCCGCCCGGTCGGGACCATCCTCGCAACCGAGGCCGGGCAGCCCATCGAGCACCTCGCCGCCGAATGGCTCCCGGACGCCCTCCCCTACCACATGCGCCTGCGGGCGGTCGAAGGCTTGGGGAGGCGCAGGCGGATGCTCGAAGAATTCGCCCGACATCTTCGCCGCTGGCACGACTGCGGCATCTACCTGCGCGACCTCGTGACGAACGTCCTGACGAGAGAGTCCCCCGAAGGCATGGAGTACTGGCTGACCGACCTCGACCAGCTTCACCCCTATCGGCGGGTGACGCAAGGCCGTCTCCTCCACCAAATCCGGCAGCTCGCCCGGTGGACGGGCCCTCTCAGCAAAGAGGAAGCGGAGATCATCCTGAGAGGGTACCTGGGGAGGGTGGAGGGAAAGGGCGCGCGAGCCATGGAGAAGGCGCTCCTCACGACCCCGCCGGCGGAGGTGAGGTGATCGGCTAGCGCTCCGAGAGCAGGTCGCGCACGGCCTCCGCTGCTTCCTCGACGGCGATGGCGTCGATGCAGCGGCGGTCCCGGCAGGTGTTGTAGCGCCGGCACTGCTCCGCTTCGCCCCACTCCGGACACGCATCCCGGTGGAAGAGAACCGCCTGTCGGCCGCTCGGATAGGCGAACAACTGCGGGTTCGTCGGCCCGGCCAGCACGAGAGACGCGGCGCCCATTGCGGTCCCCAAATGCAGGGTCCCCGTATCCCCGGTGACCAGAACCGCGGCCCTCTCCAGCAGCGCAGCCAGCGGCTTCAGCGCCAGCGCCGGAAGGGCGACGGCTGTCCCCCCTGAAGCGCTCACGACCTCCTCGGTGTGGGCCTCCTGCTCCGGGGCCGTGATGACCGCACAGCGCGGCCCGCCGGGGCCCGAGATCGCGCTCGCCAGCTGCCCGAACCGTTCGGCCGCCCACCGCTTCGCCTCCGCCCGAGCCGCCGGATTGAGCACGACGAGGTCCGCCCCCTCCTCGATGCCGAGCCCGTCCCGCGCCGCCCGCGCCGCCTCCCTGTCGCCTTCCGCCACTGCCAGCGGGCAGTAGGCGAACCGCGCCGCGATCCCCGCCGGCGCCACTGCCTCATTCATCCGCTCGATGATGTGGCCCCGTTGCAGCGCCGGAGCGTCCACGAGATCGCCCAGGGTGTACCAGCGCGAGAGACCGTCCCGGTGCAGCCCCGCCCGGAAGCGCGCTCCGGTCAGGCGCGAGACCAGTGCCGTCCGCTTGCTGCCGTACAGGTCGAGCACCAGGTCCGGGCGCGCCCGCCGCGCCCGCGCGATGACGCCCAGCCACTCCCGCGCCTGTGCCAGCATCCCTCCACGGCGGCTCAGCGGCCACACCTCGTCGATGAAGGGCTGCCCCTCGAAGACGTCACCGTAGCGCGGGTCCGCCACCACGAGGACTCGGCTGTCCGGGTACATCTCCTTCGCCGCCCCGATCGCCGGCAGCCGGCAGATGCTGTCCCCCAGGAGGTTACAGGCGAAGACGAGAATGGTGTGGATGCCCCAGAGAGGAACTCTCACGCCCGCCTCTCGCTTATCCCGATCAGACTGCACTCGTCGCTCTCCCCTAAGATCATGGCGGCCCGCCCGCGCCAGGGCGCCGGCCGGTTTCTGCTTCGGCAGCCCTTCCTTGCTTCCCCCCTGTCTCAATGGTACTGCCGACCCCGGGCGGGGCGGAATGCCGTCCGGTCCACTTCATTGACACTGGTTTCTATCACCTGGTAAGATACCCTGGTTCATCTCCGATGGAACGAGGCCAGCATGGCACTGGTTCGGCCCGAGCCGCCCTCGGCCGGTTACCTCCGGGTAGTAGGACCTGAGCACCCCGACCTGAACGCCATCGAGTTCGGGCTTCTGACCCTGCCCGACGGCCGATGGTGGGAGACCACCTTCGCCGGTGCGGAATCCCTGCTCGTGGTCCTCGGCGGGCGATGCGACGTCGAAGCAGACGGTCGAAGATGGGAGCACATGGGAGAGCGCGCCGACGTCTTCGACGGAAGGCCCGCCGCCGTCTACCTTCCTCCGGGCTCGCGCTGCCGGGTCACGGCGCGGGGCGATGTCACGGTGGCAGTGTGCTCGGCGACGGCCGACCGGGGCGGCGAGGCGACCCCGATCTCACCCGACGCGGTCGGCGTCCGGAGGGTTGGCAGGGACGCCTTCGAGCGCACGGTCTACGACATTCTCGTGCCCGGCAACTCGGAGGCCGAGCGTCTCATCGTCGGCGAGACGATCAACGGGCCGGGGCGCTGGTCCGGCTACCCGCCACACAAACACGACGAGCACGATCTGCCCGAGGAGTCGGAACTGGAAGAGGTCTACTACTTCCGCGTGCATCCCGCTCAGGGATTCGGCCTCCAGCGCATCTATGGAGACGGATTCGACACGGCCTACGCGGTCCGAGACGGCGATGTTGCGACCATCTCGGGGGGGTACCACTCGGTCGCCGCCGCCCCAGGGTACGACCTCTACTACCTCTGGATGCTGGCCGGACAGCATCGTGTCGTCCATATGCGAGAGGACCCGCAACACCGCTGGGTACAAGCCCAGACATAGAGCGAGGCACCAATGCAGGAGCCACTAGAAGCCTACTGCCACGTCGGAATCGTCCACCCCATGGCGTTTCCCGAGTGTATGGGGGGAGAGGGCCCCATCGTCGAAACCCTCTCGCAGATCGCAACCGACACGTTCTTCTCGGCCGTGGAAGTGAGCTGGATCAAGGACCCGAAGGTCCGCGCGGAGGCGGCCCATCTGCTCGCCGCTTCCAGGCTGGAGGTCATCTTCGCCGCCCAGCCGGCGCTGATGCAGCAGAAGCTCAGCTTGTGCGACCTCGACGCGGGGAAGCGCGCCCAGGCCGTGGAGGGGGGGAAGAAGCTCATCGACCAGGCCTACGATCTCGGCGCCGCGCTCATGGTGGTGATGAGCGGCCCCGATCCGGGAGAGGCCGATCGTCCGAAGGCTACCGAAGGACTAATCGACTCCCTCAAGCAGCTCTGCCACTACGCCCAAGAGAAGGCGGAGGACAGAATGCTGTCCATCTCGCTGGAGAACTTCGACCGGGACATAGACAAGCGACAGCTCATCGGCCCGACCAAGGAAGCGGCCCAGATTGCGGAAACCGTCTGGAGCGAGTGCAGCAACTTCGGGCTGACGATCGACCTCAGCCACCTGCCGCTCCTTCAGGAACGGATCGACGAAACGGCCCTCTCCGCCGTCGACCACCTGATACACGCCCACATCGGCAACTGCGTTATCAGCGACGCCAGCCACCCGGCCTACGGCGACAGCCATCCACGCTTCAGCCTGCCGGGAGGGTCGATCGGGGTCGAGGAGGTCAGGCGATTCCTCGAAGCCTTGGTCTATGCCGGCTACTTTAAGCGAAACGCACCCACGACGATGCCGGTGGTGAGCTTCGAGGTTCGCCCCGGCGGCGACGACAGCTCCGCTCTGGTCATCGCCAACGCGAAGCGGACGCTGACACAGGCGTGGGCGCGGCTGTAAGGCGCCCCACGATGTGCCGCTGATCCCACAGGGAACAGTCGGCAGTCCGGGAAAGCGCGCGATCGGCCGCCCCCAACCGGGGAGGCCGATCGTATCGTTGAGCGGAGGAATCGCAGGCGTGTCATCGCTGGCACGCTGTGCAGCACAAAGTGCGTCCGCTGCCGAACGAGGACTTTCCTTCGATCCTGCCGAAGTCCCCTCTGTCGGCGGGGGACGTGAAGTCCCCTCTGTCGGCGGGGGGACGGGTGGGGCGAACCTGTGTGTCCGCAGCTCCCAGGACGTTCCCTCTGGGGCTGCGCGCACTTGAGGATGACGCGAATTGACCAGCATACGTGCGACACGCGCAAGGGCTGAGAGAGCGGCCGCCTCGGACCTCATCGCCGGCACGAGAGGTCGATATCGCGCTAAAAGCTGTTTCATAACCTCAGGGTCACGTCCGTCTTTGCCCCTTCAGGCATTCCGGGCGGTGCGAGGCGAGGCGCACCGCGCGAGAGTGGGTTGTGAAACAGCCTCTAACTACCTGACTCTGGAGGTGCTTCTATCATGATCTCATACAGCCTCGAAGACTATGTCTTCGATCTGGCTGCATTCTTTCCGATGTCGGTCTTCGACCGCATCACCGAGGTGCGCGTGCGGCGTCCCCAGCTCATCCTGCAGGAGGCCGCACGACGACAGCGCCGCTCGGATCTCGCTCCGCAAGGACGCATCGTCTTGCTCGCGGCCGATCATCCCGCTCGCATGCTCACCGCGGTGGGAGAGAACCCCATCGCCATGGGCGACCGCCATCAGTACCTGGGACGGATTCTCCGCATCATCTCCGTGCCCGGCATCGACGGTGTGATCGCCACCACCGACATCATCGAAGACCTTCTCATCATCAACGCCCTGATCCGGGAGGCGGGCGGTCCGAGCTTCCTCGACCAGCGGGTCCTGCTGGGGTCCATGAACCGCTCCGGCCTCGCCGGCTCTGCCTGGGAGACCGACGACCGGCTCACCTGCTTCACCCCCGATTCCCTCGAGGACCTCGGCCTCGACGGGGGCAAAGTAGTGGTCCGCATCTGCCCCGAGGAGCCGGAGCTCACCAACCGCACCCTCGAGTACTGCTCTCGCGCCATTCGAGGCAGCAACGAGCGCGGCCTCCCCGTCTTCGTCGAGCCGGTCCCGGTGGCGAAGGTGGATGGTCGTCTCCGGCTGCGCCGCACCGTCTCCGACATCGTCAAGGTCATCGGAGTCGCCTCCGCCCTCGGCGACTCCTCCCGCGGCCTCTGGCTCGAAGTCCCCTACATCGACGGCTTCGAGCGAGTAGCCAGAAGCACGAGCCTGCCCCTCTTCGTGGTTGCCGGGGGCATCCCCGACGATCCCACGCCGATGCTCAGCCAGTTCTCCGACGCCGTGCGCGCTCGCACCAACGTCCGGGGCGGGCTGATCGGCCGCAGCGTGCTCTTCCCGGGCGACGATGACCCCCTCTCCTTCGCCCTCGCCGTCAATGCCGTCGTACGCGAGGGCCGCGAGCCAGAGGGCGCGCTCGACCGCCTCATGGCCAGCCGGAACCAGAACTCCGACGCTCTGACCAGGTGGCTCACTCGCTAGCATTCCCAAGGAGGAGCGGTTCTCGATGGGACTCACCGGAAACGCCGTCATAGGGCAGTCAGGCGGACCCACCGCCGTCATCAACGCCAGTCTCGCCGGCCTCATCGAAGAGGCGAAAAAGCACGACGAGATACAGGACATATACGGCGCCGTTCACGGTGTCGAAGGCCTGCTGGCAGAGCACATGGCCGACCTTCGCGCCGAGGACGATGCCGCCGTCTCACTCCTTCCCAACACCCCGTCGGCCGCCCTCGGCTCCTGCCGCAAGAAGCTGACGGAAGCGGATTACGAGCAGCTCATCGCCATTCTCAAGGCCCACAACATCCGCTACTGGTTCTACATCGGCGGCAACGACTCGGCCGATACGACCCATCAGGTCGGGCGCCTCTCCGCCGAGGCGGGGTGGGAGATGGGCGTCATCGGGATCCCGAAGACCGTCGACAACGACCTCGCCTACACGGATCACTGCCCCGGCTACGGCAGCGTCGCTCGCTTCAACGCGCTCGCCACTCGAGACGCGGGACGCGATACGGCCGCCCTCTATACGGTCGACACGGTGAAGATCGTCGAGACCATGGGCCGGAACGCCGGCTGGATCACCGCCGCCACTGCCTTGGCGCGGGAGGAGCCCGGCGACCCGCCCCATCTCATCTACCTGCCCGAGCGAGTCTTCGATCCGAAGCGATTCCTGGCCGACATCGCGGGCGAAGTCGCCAAGGGCCGCGGCTGCGTCGTCGCCGTATGCGAAGGGCTGCGGGACGCCTCGGGAGAGGCGGTCGTCTCCTTCAAGCACGCCGTCGGGACCGACTCCTTCGGCCACAAGCAGCTCGGAGGCGTGGGCGACTATCTGGTGAATCTCATCGCCGAAGAGCTCGGCATCAAGGCCCGCTTCGACAAGGCCGGAACGATCCAGCGGTCTTTCGCCCTCGCCCAGTCCGAAGTGGACGTCGCCGAGGCGAAGATGGCCGGCGCCGCCGCCGTCCAGCGCGCCTGCGAAGGCGTCACGGACAAGATGATCACGCTGGAGCGCGTCCGCCAGGACCCCTACCGCTGCGAGACTGGCCTCGCCTCCCTCGAAGACGTCGCCAACGCAGAGCGACCGGTGCCGGACGAGTTCATCAGCCCCGAGGGCAACGATGTCACGTCCGCCTTCATCGACTACGCACGCCCTCTCATCGGCGGGCCGCTGCCCCCATACGCCCGCCTGAAGCTTCACCCGGTCCCCAAGAAGCTCTAACCGAGAACACTCCTCGCACCGGAGGGAACCCCATGCCGCGGGCAGACGGCCGCGCCAACAACGGACTCCGACCGGTCTCGCTGAGCACCGGCTACAACAAGTACGCCGAGGGCTCCTGTCTCGTCGAGATGGGCGACACGGTCGTCATCTGCACGGCCTCCGTCCTCAACGAGGTGCCCCGCTTCCTCTCGGGCGGCCAGCGCGGCTGGGTCACCGCCGAGTACAGCATGCTCCCGCGCGCGGGGTCGGAGCGCACCCCCCGCGGCCGCATCCAGACGAGCGGGCGGACGGCCGAGATCCAGCGCCTCGTCGGGCGCAGCCTCCGTGCGGTCGTCGACCTGGACGCCCTCGGCGAGCGCTCTGTAACCCTCGACTGCGACGTCATCCAGGCCGACGGCGGCACCCGCACCGCCGCGGTCACCGGGGCCTATGTGGCCCTCTATGAGGCGCTCCAACGCCTCAAGACGCAGGGCGCCTTCGCTAAGATCCCCACCTTCGACTCGGTCGCCGCCGTCAGCGTCGGCGTCGTTTCCAGCGAGGCGCTGCTCGATCTGAACTACGCCGAGGACAGCATGGCCGCCGTGGACATGAACGTCGTCATGACCGGCGGCGGGAAGTTCGTCGAGGTCCAAGGCACGGCGGAGGGGCTTCCGTTCGATCAGGAGCGGCTGAACGAGATGCTGGATCTCGCCCGCCAGGGGATCAGGCAGCTCGTCGCCGCACAGAAGCGGGCGCTGGAGGAGGCGGGGCTGCTGTGACTCCGCGGCCGCGGCTTGTCGTAGCCAGCCTCAATCGAGCCAAGGCGGCGGAGATCGCCCGTATTCTGAGCGACGAGGGGGTCGACTTCGAGGTGCTCAGCCTGGCCGACTTTCCTCAGGTGGAACTCCCCCCGGAGACAGGCGAAACCTTCGCCGAGAACGCCCTGGCGAAGGCCAGGCACGCCGCCGTCGCCCTGGGGATGGCGGCGGCCGCCGACGATTCCGGCATCGAAGTGGAGGCGCTCGACGGCGCGCCCGGCGTCCTCTCCGCCCGCTATGCCGGCGAAGCCGCCAGCGACGAAGACCGCTGCCGCAAGCTCCTCGCCGAGCTGCGGGACGTTCCCCACGGCCGGCGCGCCGCTCGTTTCCACTGCGCCGCGGCCTACGGGACTGCCGACGGCCAAGCGCTTCTGGCGGAGGGGACGTGTGAGGGCACGATCGCGCGGGAGCCAGCCGGCTCCGGTGGATTCGGATATGATCCCGTCTTCATTCCCGAGGGCGAAGAGCGAACCATGGCCCAGCTCACGCCGGCGGAGAAGCACGCAATCAGCCATCGCGGCCGCGCCTTTCGGAGACTCGCAAAGCTGATCCGGGAGCAGCTCAGGACCGCCGGGAGCGGTTGACGGGGGCGAGGGCGCGGGTTATACTCGGCGCGTACGGGGCGTAGCGCAGCTTGGCAGCGCGCCTGCCTTGGGCGCAGGAGGTCGCCGGTTCGAATCCGGCCGCCCCGACCAGGATGGCAGGGGGTTGCTGCTCAACCGTGAGGCGGTATGGCCGAGCATTTCGCGGTGCGGTTCCCTCCCGCCAACAGACTCGCCCTGCCTTGGATTACCGGCCTCGCGTCGGCGATGTGGGTAGGCCTGATGACCGGTGGTCAATTAGGCGACAGGCGCGAGGATTCAAGACACGCGGGTGGAAATAGAATTCATGTGAGAACTGAATACGGTGTTCGGCCCGGCCCCGCGGAATCGTGTTGAGTGGGCGTTGCCGTTTTCCATTGAGCAGCGGGGCCGGACCTCGTTGCCTCTGTCTGCTCTCCCCCGGCGACCAACCTCTGTGCAACTTTCGCAAGTCTAGCACTCCGCCATCGCCGTGCCAACGTTTCTGCGTATGGTGAATCTGAACAATCGTCTGCCGAAGCGGCCTCAACTGCCACATCCTGTCTCCTGCCGCACAGACGCTCTCCGCTCACACCCGGGATGTACCACAAGTTCTGGGGCGAAAAGGACAGGGTGCTGCTGGGCGAGGTGTCTACGGTGAACGACGATACGGCCGACAACCGCTTCCACGAGCGGGTCGGGCGGTTCCCGGAGATCGAAGAGGATGAGCAGCCGCGGCACCTGCTCTTCTCCGAGTGCCCGGGAGCGTGATGTTCGGCGGGAGCCGCACCCCCCGGCTCGGGGAGGCGGTCTCGAGATGCGTGACGACTGAATCTACGAAGTCGGAGCCGACACAGCGAAGGCCTAAGGAGATGCCTGCGATGAAGGTTGCGATTATCGGCGCGGGGAGCATTGTGTTCGCGAAGACGCTGCTGAACGACACGCTGGCGACGCCGGCGCTGCAAGATGCGGAGTACGCGCTGATGAGTCGGACGGAGCCGAAGCTGCGGCGGATGGAGTCCTTCGCCAAGCGAATGGTCGAGGAGAACGGGCTGGGGGCGAAGGTCTGGGCCACCCTGGACCGCCGGGAGGCGATCCAAGACGCGGATTACGTCATCTGCATGATCCAGGTGGGCGGGGTGGATGCCTTCAAGGTGGACTACGAGATTCCCCTCAAGTACGGGGTGGATCAGTGCATCGGGGACTCGCTGGGGCCGGGCGGGATCATGCGGGCGGCGCGCAGCATCCCGGTCCTGGTGGACATGGCCAAGGACATCGACGAGGTGGCGAAGCCCGATGCGATTCTGCTGAACTACACCAATCCCATGGGCGTGTGCTGCTACGCCCTCGGCGCGGCGA
>Ga0307377_10003790_pt1 | contig 16836 bp, 12 predicted proteins | sample TR3MG_FD_202535 | JGI IMG/M metagenome (GOLD analysis project Ga0307377, IMG submission 202535) | Soil microbial communities from Risofladan, Vaasa, Finland - TR-3 | ecosystem: Environmental > Terrestrial > Soil > Coastal area > Acid sulfate soil | place: Finland: Risofladan, Vaasa | collected... | reverse complement strand
GTGGGGATCTACATCGTGATGGGGACGGTGGTGGGGCTGCCGGTGCCGGAGCCGCGCGTGCTCGAGGTGATGCCGGACACGCCGGCGGCGCGAGCGGGGCTGCTGCCGGGAGACGAGCTTCTGGGGGTCGGGGGCAAGACCGGGCTCTCGGTGGACGAGATTCGGGAGGCGATTCAGGAGCATCCGGGGAAGCCGCTCGAGCTGGAGATAGAGCGGGAGGGCGAGGCGAGGACGATCAGTATCACTCCCATGGTGGAGGATGCGTACGAGCTGAAGGGGCTGAGGATTCAGAAGGTGCCGATCGGGCTGATCGGCATTCGCTTCGACTTCACGCGGAAGCAGGCGGGGATGGGGGAGTCGATCGTGCTGGGGTTCAGGCAGACGATCGGGATGATCCAGCTTCAGGCCGCGGGTTTGGTGGGGATGTTTACGAGGACGGTTCCCGCGGATGTGATGGGGCCGGTCGGCGTGGTTCACATAATGTACGGGGAAGCCCGGAGCGGCTGGCCCGAGTTCCTGTCGATGTTTGCGATGATCGCCGTCGCCATCGGGTTTCTGAATCTGCTGCCGATCCCGCCGCTGGACGGGAGCCGGCTGGTGATCGTGGCGATTGAGGCGATCCGGCGCAAGCCTTTCGACAAGCAGAAGGAGAGCCTGGTCCACCTGATCGGCTTTGGGCTGCTGCTGGCGCTGGTGGTGGTGCTGACGTACAAGGATATCCTGCGGATCGTCACGGGCGGGGAGTAGGCGCGGCCGGAGGGGGTCAGATCTCGCTCGGAAGCTCCACCCAGGCGCCGGTTCTGTCGGACTCCTCGAGGGCGTCGATGATCCTGAGGACCTGCGCTCCCTCTCGGAAGGTGGCGATGCAGTCCGACTTCTCACCCCCCTTGAGGTAGGCGACGATGTCGCGGAACATGCGGGCGAGGGCGTCTTCGGGGCGGGCGAAGTCCTTGGCCTGAAGGAGGAGGTCGGTGGGGCGTGAGGAGCCGGGTGTGAGCATGAACTTCGCGGTGGGGTTGAAGTCGCCCGTGCCTTCGAGCCACTGGAGGAGGGAGGGGGACTCGTAGACGAGCTTCCCTCGGTCGCCCTCGATTTCGATGGTCTGATTGCGCTGTGCGTTCCAGCTCAGCTTGACGGAGCCGACGCCGGAGCCGGCGAACTCCAGGAGCGCCCAGCATTCGTCGGGCACGTCGACCTTGCGCCGCCGGCCGCCGACTTCGCCGGGACGGTGGGGCACGAGGGTCTTGCCGCGCCCCAGAACCCGCCTGATGGGGCCGGCCCACCAGGTGAGGAGGTCGAGGATGTGGGCTCCGAGGTCGGCGGCGACGCCGGCGCCGGAGAGCTTGCGTTGGAAGCGCCAGCGGAGGGGCTCGGCGCGCATATCGACTCCCCAGGAGGCGGTGACGCTGACGGTCCGCCCCATCTGCCCGGCGGCGGCCGCGGTCTTCATGGCGATGGAGGCGGGGGAGAAGCGGTAGGGGACGAAGGTGACGTGCTTGACGCCGGCGGCCTCGGCGAGCTGGTAGAGATCCTGCGCCTCTTCGCCGGTGAGGGCGAGCGGCTTGTCGCAGATGACGTGCTTGCGGGCGCGTATGGCCTCCTGCACGAACTCGGCGTGGGTGCTGTTGGGCGTGACGATGGCGATTGCGTCGACGTATGGGATTTTGAGAAGGTCCTCGAAGTTGCGGGTGGAGATGGGGACGGCGAACTTCTCCGCCATGGCCGCGGCGCGCTCGAGCCGGCGGCTGAAGACGGCGACAATCTCGACGTCGGGGTTGGCCTGGAGGCCGACGGCGTATTTCTCCCCAAAGCCGGTTCCCGCGATGGCGATCCGTAGCTTCCTGTGCGACAGGTGCGACCTGTCCAATCTGCAACTCCTCGGTCACGCATTATAGCACAAGGCGCGGCGCGAGGGAGCGCGCGGGCGGGGCCCGAGGGGGGGCGGGTGACAGCGGCGAGCTACGGCTCGACGGTGATGACGGAGTTGCCGGTGCCGAAGTCGTTGGGCACGGAGTCGGCCTTGGGGTCTTCGACCCATTCTCCGTCGACGATGAATTTGTATTGGTAGGTGCCCGGCGGCAGATCGACGACGGCGCCGAAGGTTCGGCTGCGGGGCTTCATGCGGTCCATGATGATGGGCCTGGCCTCCCAGTCGGTGAAATCGCCGACGAGTCGGACGTCCTTGGCATTTCGCGCCAGCAGGCTGAACAAAAGCCGCCTCATGGCTGTCCTCCAGGCGCTCGAACCGTCTCTGGAGCCTTCTAGAAAGAAGCTATCAAGCCTCGGGAGGGGTGTCAACGCGCGAGCGCGGGGCTCTGTTGCGGGGCGCAAACATCCTCTGTGCGTTTGCGCCTACGCTGAGCGCGAGGGATGACTGAATCGGGGAGGGGGAGGAGAATGGCGGCGGACCGGGTAAATGCCGAGTGGCGTCGTGAGGACAGAGAAGGACGCACAGAACTGACGCGGCTCAGAGGCAGAAGCAATGGGACGAGAGCACATGGCAGAGATCGTGGTGCGGGGCGGGATGGTGATCGATGGGACGGGGGCGCGGCGTAGGCGGGCCGATGTGGCGATCAGGAGCGGTCGGATCGAGGCGGTGGGGGAGCTTGGGGAGTGGGAGGCGGACGTCGTGCTGGAGGCGCGGGGCCTGGCGGTGGCGCCGGGGTTCATCGACATGCACACCCACTCGGACCTTTCGCTGCTGCTGAATCCGCGGGCCGAGAGCAAGATCAGGCAAGGGGTGACGACGGAGGTGATCGGGCAGTGCGGGTTCTCGCCCGCGCCGGCGCCGGCATCGAAGAGGGAGGCGGTGCGGAGCAGCTTCGGGGAGTGGGGGGAGAAGGTGGATTGGACGTGGGGGAGCTTTGGCGAGTACCTGGATGCATTCCGGGGGCAGGGGACGTCGGTGAACGTCGTTCCGGTGGTGGGGCATGGGACGATCCGAAGCGTGGTGATGGGGCAGGAGGATCGGCGGCCTACCGAGGGGGATGTGCGGCGGATGCAGGAGGTGGTGGCGCAGGCGATGGAGGAGGGTGCCTTTGGGATGTCGAGTGGGCTGTATTACGCGCCCGGGATGTTCGCCGATACGGACGAGCTGGTGGCGCTTGCATCGGTGATGTCGGAGGCCGGAGGGGTGTACTTCAGCCACATCCGGGGGGAGGGGCGGAATCTTCTGTCATCGGTGAGCGAGGCGATCGAGATCGGTCGGCGGGCGGGGGTGCCGGTTCAGATCTCGCACCTGAAGGCGGAGGGGCAGCAGCACTGGGGAGGGACGGTGGAGGCGCTGGCGCTGATCGAGGAGGGGAGGGAGTCGGGGGTGGATGTGGGGTTCGATGTGTATCCGTATACGGCATGGAACACGAGCCTGGCGCAGATGCTTCCGGGATGGGCGCGGGAGGGAGGGGTGGAGGCGATCGTTTCGCGCTTGACGGATGAGGCGATGCGGGCGCGCATTGCGGAGGAGATCGCGGAGGAGGCGGCGACCGACCCGGGGCGGTGGGAGCGCCGGCTTCTGGCGTCGGCGAACACGGAGCGCAATCGGCGGATGCAGGGGAGGACTATCGCAGAGATCTCCGCGGAGCGCGGGAGGCCGCCGATCGAGACGGTGCTGGATATCCTGGTCGAGGAGCGGCTGGACGCAAGCATGGTGGGTTTCGGAATGTGCGAGGAGGATGTACGGCGGGTGCTGTCGCATCCGCTGGCGACGATCGGGTCGGATTCGGCGTCGCAGTCGCCGTACGGGATTCTGGGGGAGGGGCATCCTCATCCGCGGACATATGGGACGTTCGCGCGGGTGCTGGGGCACTACGCCCGGGAGGAGAAGCTGTTCTCGCTGGAGGAGGGGGTGGCGAAGATGACGGGGCGGACGGCGGAGCGGCTGGGGCTTACGGATCGCGGCCGGATCGCGGAGGGGATGGCGGCGGATGTGGTGGTGTTCGATCCGGAGAGGATCGTCGATATGGCGACGTATGAGAAGCCGCATCAGTACGCAGCCGGGGTGCGGTGGGTGATCGTGAATGGGGTTGTGGAGATGGCGGGGGAGGAGCACCAGGGGAGGCTGGCGGGGAGGGTGCTGGCGCGGGGGTGAGGATGGCAGCAGATTAGCGGCTGGGGGGCTCAGCCGCCGCCCCCCACGCCCCCCGGGAACGGCTCCCGGCACTGGCGTGCCGGGTGGCAGAGGATGGTGGGGAGATGGAGTCCGTCCATCTCCCCAAGCCCCTCTGACGGGTGCCGGCGGCACTCGCAGTCGTCTTGTCAGAGGCTTGGAGGTGTTGCCGGGAAGCGCGGCCGGGGATGAGGGCGGAGGGTGGCGCCGGGATTGTCATCCCGGCGGAAGCCCGACAGGGGGCTCTGCCCCCCGTGCCCCCCGGGAACGGCAACGACGGTGGTGTTGTCAGAGGCTGGAGGGTGTGGCCGCGGGGCGCGGCCGGGGATGAGGGCGGTGGGTGGCGCCGGGAGTGTCCTCCCGGCGGAAGCCCGACAGGGGGGCACAGATGAGCATTGCGATAGGGTGAATGCGATTCGAGGGGGGAGGGACCCTCCCCTTGGGCTTGGGTTTCGGGATTCAAGCCCCGGAACCCAATTCACGATTCTTCCCCCTCCCCAACGGCCGAGACGTCGTGAGAGCGTTCTCGGATGGCCCCCCCGGGGAACGGCAACGGCCGAGTGCGCTTCGGCATTCCGTCGCTTGCAGTTAGAGATGGTTCGCACCAAAGGAGCGGAGGGAGAAGAGGGAAAAGAAGGTCATTTCTTGACCTGGTGCGAACCTCCAGCCTGTTTGCGGCGTCTAAGTAATCGAGGATGAGAGGAGCCGTGACGACAATGCGAGGGGGCGCAGGCGGCCGGGGTCAGGAAATAGGTGACTGTCCCTATTGTACCGCCCCTATTCTCGTCTATTTTCGGCGGGGAGGGTGGTGGCGCGGTACGAGTGACTCGTGGTATTATGCGCTAGAGAGCGACTGTACGAGGGGGAGACGTTGGCTGAACACTCAATCCGGCAGCCTGATCCGTTCCTCGAGATACGGGTTCACGAGGCGAACATCGCGCCCGGACTCACGGGGGTCTGCGCGGGGTACGAGGCAGGCGAATGGCGGGCCGATCACTGCGCGCGTCACCTCACGGAGTGGCTGCCTGAGTTCGCGTTGACGCAAAGCGAACGCGACTCGGTTGGCCCGCACAATGCCGTCAGTATCGTTGCCAAAGCCGCGCAAACCGTGTACACGAGTAGGAAGTACGATAGGCGGGGGGAGATCGGAGAGCTTCTGCTGCACGTCCTGCTCAGGCAGGTCTTCGATACGGTGCCGGCTGTGAGCAAGTGGTACTTCAAGGATGCCGCCAACGATACGGTCAAGGGATTCGACGCGGTCCACGTGATCGCGAGCGCGGGTGGGCTGGAATTGTGGCTGGGGGAAGCCAAGTTCTACGACGACATCTCCAGAGCAATCGCGGACGTGGTTGATGAGATGCAGAAGCACACGGGCAGAGACTACCTACGAGGCGAGTTTGCCGCGATCACCCGTAAGATTGAGGACGGGTGGCCGCACTCGGACCGCCTGAAACGGCTTCTCCACCCAAACACGAGTCTTGATGAGATCTTCGATGCGGTGTGCATTCCCGCACTCCTTAGCTACAACAGCCCGACAGTAGCGGCCCACTCTGAAGTCTCGGAAGCCTACGAAGCGGCCTTCCGTGGAGAGGTGGAGAGACACCGCGACGCGTTCGCTCAGAGAACGCTGCCGAACGTGAGGGTTCACCTGTTCCTGTTCCCGTTGGGGTCCAAGCGTACGCTCATGGACTGCTTTGATCGGAGGCTCAGGCTATGTCAAGGTCTGGCGTAAGTTACCCCGATCTGCGGGAGCGACTGTCTACGGCGGAGTCCGTGAGAGTCGCGAGCTTCGAGTTGGCCCGGGCGCTCTGCGCCTTCGCTAGCAGCCACCAGGACTCGCCGGAGACACAAGAGCTCGTGTTGCGTGCGCGGGAATTCCGCGAATACTTTGGCCCTGCAGCACTGGTAGTCGACGGCCTCGTTCGCCAGGTGGGACTATTCCCGTACCTGACGGAACCGGCCGACCTGTCAGTCGCTGACCAGATTGCGTACGAGGCTCATCGCCCAGAGAACATGGAGGACGACCTTGTATTCCACCGGCCGCAGGCCGAGGTGTACCGCGCTCTGTTGGGCGGGGACAACGTGGTGCTTGCCGCGCCGGCCAGCTTCGGCAAGAGCCTCATCATCGACGCGCTGATCGCAACGGGTCGCTATGCGAATGTCGTCATCGTTGTGCCCACACTCGCCCTCGTAGATGAGACGCGTCGGCGGCTGTCGCGCCGATTCCGGCGGCGATTCAAGATCATCACTCACGCGACGCAGGCCCAGTCTGATCGGAACGTCATCGTCGGCACCCAGGAGCGAGTACTTAGCATCGCCCTTCCGGACCGCGTAGACCTATTGGTGGTCGACGAGTTCTACAAGCTGAACCCGGGACGTGATGACGACGAGAGGTGCATGCTTCTCAACGAGGCAGTATATCGATTGCTCAAGCGCGCGAAGCAGTTCTACATGCTCGGGCCCAACATAGGCAGCCTGGGTCGGGGGATGCAGGAGCATCTGACCTACAGGTTATTCATGCAGCCCTCCTATCAGACAGTCGTGTCGGAGCTGCACGAAGAGTACAGGAAAACCGACGAGGAGCGCCTCGACAGACTAGTCGAGTTGTGCCGCACTTTCAACGACCCCACCCTGATCTTTAGCAGGTCGCCGAAGCGAGCAAGCCAGGTGGCCCGAGCGCTACTGTCCGCTGGTCTGGGCGAATCCAGCAAACTGTGTGAGCGCGCAGCGGACTGGGTTGCGGCGCACTACCATCCGCACTGGGGCTTTGCCAAGGCCCTCCGGCGCGGAATCGGGGTCCACCACGGGCGGATATCGCGTGCCCTCGGTCAGCTGGTCGTCCGAGCGTTCAACGATGAGCAGATGAAGTTTCTTGTGTGCACCTCGACGCTGATCGAGGGCGTGAACACAACAGCCAGGAACATGATGGTCCTCGACCACAATATCAACCGGAAGAGCATCGACCTCTTCACGTTCAACAACATCCGAGGGCGTTCCGGCCGCATGTTCAGGCACTTCGTCGGGCACGTGTATGTGTTCAACCCTCCGCCACAAGACGAACTACCGATGGTCGATGCGCCGGCGCTGACGCAATCTGAAAGCGTGCCGGAGAGCCTCCTCATCCAGATCGACGATGAAGACCTCTCCGAAGATGCGAGAAGGCGAGTCGAGAAGCTCCGGAGTCAGGATGTCCTTCGATATGAGACCCTGAGGGAAAACGACGGTGTCGACCCGTTTAGCCAGCTGCAGCTTGCGCAGGAGATTACGGATAACGTGGACGCGATGGCCTCGGCACTGCAGTGGGAAGGGATGCCACATTACTGGGAGCTCAAGACGGCATGCGAGCTCATCTGGAGGCACTTCGACGGCGGGCGAAAGGCGCCGGGGAGCGTAGTGAGCGCGAGTCAACTGGCCTACCTCGTGAGCCGCCTGCAGCAGGGAGCGACTACAGCAGATCTCATCGGGGGGCAGCGGTCCTACGCGACGGATCCCGACAAGGCAGTGGAGGACACGCTGCACTTCCTCAGGACCTGGGCCAGCTTCCACTTCCCCAAGCTCCTGCAGGCACTGGACCGCATCCAGCGAGACGTACTAGGGCGGCTTGGGCTTCCAACGGGCAATTACGAAGCGTACGCGACGCGCGTAGAAAACTTCTTCCTGCCGGCCGAGATCGTTGCGCTGGACGAGTATGGACTGCCTGTGGAGCTAGCGCGTAAGCTCAGATCGCGCCTTGAGTCGGATGGTGACCTGGACGCCGCGCTGGCCAAGCTCAAGCGGCTGGACCCGCGCGCGCTGGATCTGTCGTCGTTTGAGCGAGAGCTCGTGCGACACGCGCAGGCCGGCTTGTAGCCGCCCTCTCTTATTCGTCTGGCCGAGCGTGCTGCTACTCGATCTCTTTGATGTCGTAGTCCTTGCTTCCGAGGCCGATTTCGGCGGCGGTTTCGACCTGGAGGTAGGGGTCCTTCCGCCATATCTTCCAGAAGAGGTGGCCGTCTTCTTCGGCCATCTGGAGCTGCTCGGGGAGGGAGCCCGGGATGTAGTTCTCGACTTTGATGGAATCGAGGGCGGCTTTTTCGATGGCGACGATGTCGTCGGAGGCCATGATGCCGATGTCGGGGACGAGCGAGGGGGTGCTGAATCCCCAGCAGTCGCAGAGGGGGGTGATGTTGGTGAGGGAGGTGATGTAGAGGACACGGTTGGGCTCGAAGGTGTCGAGGACGGCCTTGGTGGCGCGGGCCATGCCCTCCTGGAAGTACCTGATGCCTTCCTCCTGGATTTCGATGGCGTGCTCCGGGCAGGAGGTGACGCAGTGCATGCAATAGCGGCAGTTGTGGAGGAAGATCCTGAACCGGTCGTCAGCGGTGAAGGTGATGGCGCCGGCGGGGCAGTTGTCCCGGCAGATGTGGCAGTGCTTGCACGCCTCCTTGTCCCAGGAGAAGGCGGTGTCCATGAGGGCGTGGAGCCAGCGGCGGGTCTGGACGGTGACGCAGCCCATGGCGATGTTCTTGATGGCGCCGCCGAAGCCGCACACCCCGTGCCCCTTGCCGTGGCTGAGGACGATCATGGCGTCGGCGTCGGCGATGTTGCCGGCTACTTCGATCTTCTCGAGCGAGCGGTAGCCCACGTCTTTGGTGACGAAGTACTTGTCTTGCGCTCCCGCGACCGGGTAGATGGGGGCGCCGAGGACCTCTTCGGTGTAGCCCCGAGCCGTGGCTCCAGAGACGGAGAAGGAGCCGTCGGTCAGGAAGGGGTTGCCGCCAGCGTCCTTGATGCGGGAGATCAGAAGGCGGATGAAGAGAGGGTGGATGGTGGTGTATCCGAGGTGGCCGCCGACGTGCATCTTCACGGCCACTCGCTTGTCCGAGAACATCGACTTGAGATCGATCCCGTCCAGTATTCGGCCGAACTTGGCCGGGAGGGTTCCTTCGGCGGAGAGCTGCTTTACCTTCGCCGAGCCGAAATAGACTGCGCTTGACATGATTCCTCCACGTGCAGCAAGTTTGCCTGAACCCGCGTCGATAGCAGTTGCACTCCGACCTGGAATGCTCTGCCCCGGCGGCCGAACGCTTCCCTCGTGGGGCGCGCGGCCTGGCCAAGGGGGACCGGGCGATAGGCTTCTCTCGCCCGGTCGACCGATATCGAATCTAGCACGGCGGCGGAGGGGTTGTCAAACCAGGAGAGGTCTCCGATTGCGGGTGAAAGCGGTCTGCATGGCGCGATGCGCGAGGAAGAGAACAACTTCGATTGATTGCTCTCCACGTTGAGGGCTTAGGCATCTGGACAAAGCAGACGCGGCGTGGTATTGTTCCGACGCAGTGAGCGGCCGAGGGAGGCCCCTCTCATGATCGGGGGACGATATGAGAGGGGTTTTGTGTTGGCCGGCTGGTGGTGGGACACGGGGTTATGGCGACACATCAGGTACAGCTCAGCCTTCAACGTGCGGCGCGCCGGCAGCGATCCGTGGCACCCCTCTCTCTCTATGCAGCGATCGTGAGCGGCCTCGCCGGCGCGATCGGAGTCGGCGGGGTGTACTTCGGAGTGAGGGTCCTCGAATCGGGGTGGAGGGCGGGGATCGTGCTGGGCGCGTTGGGGGCGGGGGGTGTGGCCGTGGCTGCGGGGATGCTGGGGGCGCGGCTTTCGGCCTCGCTGGGGGCGGTGTGCGAGGCGGCGCGGCTGGTGGCCTCCGGGGACTTCCGATTTCGCCTGCCGAGCGGCCCCGGGGGCGAGATGGCGGGCCTGGGGGCGGCATTCAACCAGATGGCGACGACGATCGCCGAGGATCTGAGGCGCCTTCGAGAGGCGAACCTGTCTCTGGAAGAGTCGGTGCGGCGCCGGACGGCGGAGGCGGAGGATCGGGCGAAGGAGCTGGAGTTGTTCCTCTACACGGCCTCTCACGACCTGCGGGCGCCGGTGCTGAGCATCCAGGGATTCGCCAATCTGCTCTCCCGCGATCTGAACCGCCGGCTGGACGAGGAGTCGAGGGAGCACCTTTTGCGCATCCGGACGAACGCGGAGGCGATGGATCTGCTGCTGCGGGACCTGCTGGAGGTCTCCAGAGTGGGGAAGGTGCAGGAGCCGAGGGAGTGGGTGGACTCGGGGGAGATCGTGGCGACGGTGCTGCACGACCTGGAGCCGGAGACGAAGCGGCTGCGAATTCGGGTGAAGGCGGGCGACCGTCTGCCTATGGTGGCCTATGCGCCGCGCCTGCTGGCGCGGGCCTTCCGAAACCTGGTGGAGAACGCCATCAAGTTCATGGGGGACCAGCCGTCGCCGGTGATTGCGGTCGGCTGCGAGAGGACGGGGCAGGGACACCGATTCTTCGTACAGGACAACGGGGTGGGGATCAAGGGGGAGGATGCGGAGCGGGTCTTCGGGCTGTTCGCGCGGGGGGATGGAACGCGGGCTTCGGGCAGTGGGATCGGGCTGGCCATCGTGCAGCGGATCGTGGAGACTCACGGGGGGCGCGTGTGGGTGGAGAGCCGGCCGGGAGAGGGAAGCACGTTTTGGTTCACAGTTCCCGGCGCGACGCCTCCACGCGGGCAGGCGACTGAGTCGGGTACTTCCAACTAAGGGAGCGAGGGGTTTGCATGGGACAGGGAAAGCTGCGGGCAGTCATCGTGGACGACAATCCGGACCACGCGCTTCTCATGCAGAATGCGCTGAGGGAGGAGCTTGGGGCGGAGACGACGGTGTGTGGGTCGGCGGCGGCGGCGCTGGACGAGATCGGGCGGTCGAGCCCGGATGCGATCGTGCTGGACTACCGGCTGCCGGACTCGAAGGGGTGGGAGGTGCTGGCGGCGATTCGCGAGCGAGCGGACGTGCCGGTGGTGGTGGTGACGTGTCGGGGGAGCGAGCGGACGGCGGTGGGGGCGCTGAAGGCCGGGGCGGAGGACTACGTGCCGAAGGAGGGTGAGTACCTGCGCCTGCTGCCGGCGGTGGTGCTGCGCGCGGTGGAGAGCCACCGGCGCCGGCGGGAGGATCTGGGCGACCTGCGGCGGATCTCGGAGGCGCTGGCGGGGTCGCTGGAGCTGGAGGCGGTGGTGACGGCGAGCCTGGATGGGGTGATGGAGCTTCTCCGGCCGGACGCGGCGTGGCTGGTGCTGCCGGAGGCGGACGGATCGCTGGAGCTGGTGGGGGCGCGGGGGATCTCGCCCGAGGGGGCGCGCAAGCCTGAGGCGGCGTTTCTGAGTCAGGGCGCGGCCCCGGTGCTGATGAAGGAGGGGGAGCGGCCGGGGTTTCTGTGCGCGGGGGCGCGGGCGGCGGGACGTTTCGGGGCGCACCACCTGGAGCTGCTCGGGACGATCGCCAGCCACACGGCGAGCGCGGCCAGGAATGCGCAGCTCTTCGCCTCGCTCGAGCGGGCGAAGGCGCAGTGGGAGCGGACCTTCGATTCGATCTCAGACCCGATCCTCATCAGCGATCCGCAGTTCCGGATCGTGCGGCTCAACCGGGCGGCCGCGGCCTGCTTCGATGTGCCGATCAAGGAGGCGGTGGGACGAGTGTGCTACGAGCTCGTGAAGGGAAGCGAGGGGCCGTGCCCGTGGCACGACGCCCTCGGCCGAGGGGTGCCCATTTCCAGCGATCGCTATCTTGCCCGGCTGGATCGATGGTTCTCGTTCTCGGCGTTTCCGTTCGAAAACGGTGAGGGGAAGCGGGTGGGGGTCGTGCACGTGCTGCGCGACATTACGGAGGAAAGGGTGCTGCGCGGGCAGATGGCTCAGGCGCAGAAGCTGGCGGCGATCGGGGAGCTGGTGGCGGGTGTGGCGCACGAGCTGAACAACCCGTTGACGGGGATTCTGGGGTTCGCCCACTTGCTGCTGCAGAAGGGCCTGGAGGCGGCGATGCGGGACGACCTGGAGAAGATCGCGGGGGAGGCGCGCCGGGCGGCGCGCATCGTGCGCAACCTTTCGGCCTTCTCGAGGGAGGCGTCGAGCAGCCGGCTGTCGCGGCGGCCGGTGGATATCGAGGACCTCATTCGGAAGACGCTGGAGCTGCGGGGATACCAGCTCAACGTGAGCGGGATCGATGTGGTGCTGGAGCTGGCGGGGGATCTTCCTCGGACGGCGGCCGATCCGGACGAACTTCAGCAGGTCTTCCTGAACATCATCAATAACGCCGAGCAGGCGATGGCGGGACGGGGCTCGCGAAAGAGCCTGGTCATCCGCACGGCGCGCTCGCGGTCCGGTGGGATACGGATTCAGGTCCGGGACAGCGGAGCGGGGATACCGGAGAAGGTGATGGATCGCATCTTCGAACCGTTCTTCACGACGAAGGAGTCGGGCCGCGGGACGGGGCTGGGGTTGTCGGTGTGCTACGGCATCGTGCAGGCGCACGGGGGATCGATCGGGGTTGCGAACCACCCGGATGGAGGGGCGGTGTTCACGGTGGAGCTGCCGGTGTGCGCGGCGCCGGAGGGAGAGGAGTCGGAGGAGGAGCGGGAGGAGGCGGCCGTCTCCGTGCCGCCGTGTGCGATTCTCGTGGTGGACGATGAGCCGGTGGTGGCGGCCTATGTGGAGCGCGTTCTGGCGGAGGAGGGACATCGGGTGACGGTGTGCGAGGAGGGGGCAGAGGCGCTGGCGATGCTGGGGAAGGCCGAGTTCGACCTCATTGTGTGCGACCTGAAGCTCCCTGATATGAGCGGCCGGGAGATCTACGAGAAGGCCGTCGAAATGCGGGCCGAGGCGCGCGATCGGTTCGTGTTCCTGACCGGTGATACGCTGGGGCCGGAGACGGGGGAGTTCCTGAGCCGGCATCGGCTGCCGTGGCTGGAGAAGCCGGTTCTGCCGGAGGAGCTGAAGCGAGCGATCGGCCAGCGGCTGGCGGTGGGAGCGGCGGTCAATGGGTGAAGCTGTCCGGGAGCGGGTGCTGGTGGTGGACGACGACGCCTCGGTGCGGGGCTTGCTGGCGCAGGTGCTGGGGGACGCGGGGTGTGTGGTGGAGTGTGCGGCCGATGGCGCGGCCGCCTTGGGGGCGCTGCGCCGGAGCGAGTTCGCCCTGGCGATGGTCGATCTGCGGCTTCCGGGGATGAGCGGGTCGGAGCTGGTGTCGGCAATCGCGGACAACTGGCCGGATACGGCGGTCGTCATCGCGACGGGCGTGGACAGCGTGGCGACGGCGGTGGGATGCCTGCGCTCGGGAGTATACGACTACCTGACGAAGCCGTTCGACATCGAGGATGTGGCGGGGAGGGTGCAGAGGGCGCTGCACCGGCGGCGGCTGATTCTGGAGAACCATCGCCAGCAGCAGCAGCTCAGGGCGAGCGTGCGGCGGGAGACGCGGACGGCGCGGCGCGTGTTCCTGGGCGCGATCGATTCGCTGTCTTCGGCGCTGGAGGCGAAGGACGACTCGACGCGGGGGCACTCGGAGCGGGTGAGCCGGATCGCCAACGAGATCGCGCGGGCGATCGATACGCGGCCGGAGGACCTGCGCCGGATACGCTTGGCGGGGCGGCTGCACGACATCGGGAAGATCGGGGTGCGGGAGAGCGTGCTGCTGAAGCCGGGGAGGCTGACGGAGGAGGAGCGGCGGCAGGTGGAGGTGCATCCGGTGATCGGCGAGCGGATTCTGGTGCCGATTCTGCTGGATGCGCAGACGGTTCGGATGGTGCGGCACCATCACGAGCACTATGGAGGGGGCGGATACCCGGACGACCTGGTCGGGTCGAAGATCCCGCTGGGGGCGCGGGTGCTGGCGGTGGCGGACGCCTTCGATGCGCTGACGAGCAACCGGCCGTATCGACGGAGGCTCTCGCGGGAGGGGGCGCTGGCGGTGCTGCGCGAGGGCGCGGGGCAGCAGTGGCAGCCGACGCTGGTGGAGGCGCTGGCGCAGGGGCTGGACATGATTTGGCCGATTGTGTGGCGGGGAGAGGGCAGGGGGCTCCTGGATACCGGCGAAGCACTTCGCAAGCAAGGGCAGGATGAGCTGCCCGATTCAGGACATGGAGAGGACAGATGAGCGAAAAGAAGCTGTCCGAGGCGATAGGCATAGATGAGACGGCGGTGGAGTCGCTGGCGCGGGCCAACATCCGGACGCTGCAGGAGCTGAGCGGTGCGGATCCGGAGGCGGCGGCGATGGCCTCCGGGATACCGGCGGAGCGGATTCGGGAGTGGCAGCAGAAGGCGCGGCGGGCGGGGGCGAAGCCCGGGATGGGCCCGGTGGCGAAGGGGTGGCTCGTGGCGGTGATCGGGGTCGTGATCGCGGTTCTGCTGGGGTGGGCGCTGATGGCGATCGGCTCCAACAGGATCAAGCAGGCAGAGCAGGTGAAAGTGGCGGCGGAGTCGAGGCTGAACGTCGCGCTTTCGTTCGTGGCGGCAGAGGCCATCGATGAGCTGCGCCAGGCCCGGCTGGCGCTGCACAGCAAGAACTGGGGGAGCGCGCAGATGACGCTCTCGGGGGTCGAGGACAAGGTGACGTTTCTGAGGCGGATCGCGCCGGATCGGCGGAAGGACGAAGTGAGCGCGGTGGCGGATCAACTGGCAGAGCTTCAGAAGGCGGCGGGCGAGCAGTCGAAGGATGTGATGGAGCGGGTGGATGCGCTGGAAGCGGCACTGGACGCCATGACGCAGGCCGCGCAGGAATAGCCGGAATAGCAGGAATCGTCGAACGGGGCGCGGCCGCGGAAAGCGGCCGCGCTTTGTCTTGCCGGCAACGAGGTCAGGAGTCGACGGGGTTGCGCTTGCCGCTCCAGGCCTCGATCTCGAGACGGTAGACGGCGGTGCGGGCGAGCTGGTTGGGGCTGAAGGGCTGGCCGCCCCCGGCCTGAGGGGGATGGGGCGAGTACTTGTCGACCAGCAGGCGGAGGCCGCGGGCGGACTCCGCCGCGTCGTCGAGAACGCGCGCCCGGCCGAAGACGATGACACTGTCGTACTCCACATCGAAGGCGCAGGCCTTGCCTTCGGAGATCAGCGCGCCCATTCGGCAGGCGTTGAGGCAGACGCGGGGATTCGCCGCGACGTTGGTGAAGAGGCGGCCGGTTCGGGCGGCGTGGAAGTAGATGGCGTGGGAGTCTTCGTCGTAGGCGAAGTTGAGCGGCGTGAGGAAGGGCTGGCCGTCGTTCTCGGTGGCGAGAACGACGAAGGGGGCTTCCTGGAGGTAGGAACGGATCCAGGCGTCGTCGTCCACTGCGCGCTCGCGGCGGCGTGCCTGGTTGATGGGCCTGCTGTCGGAAATGGATTCGGCCATACCGTTTCCTCGAATCCTGAGTTAGCGACACTATGATAGCTGGGATGGAGTTCGTTCGCAACTCCCGAAAGGAAAAGCCGCCCGGTTTTTCGCCGGGCGGCAGGCTATCTGGAGCAGGACGGTTGAGGTTCAGAGGGTGACGATTCGGCCCGATTCCATCGACTTGGTGGAGGCGAGACAGAGCTCGACGGCGAGCTTCGCCTCCTCCGGGGAAACGGTTGTGGGCTTCGTGCCGGCTTCGAGACGGTCCACGAAGTACTTGACCTCGACGAAGTAGCCGCCGAGGGCCTCGATGTTTCCTGCCGTCCCCGCCGTGCCGGTCGAGGGCACCTCTGGCTGAGGAACGTCGGGATGGGCGACGCCGCCGTCCCGCATGGCGACGACGACGCTCGGGGAGAGGCGGGAGTTGATCTCGATGGAGCCGCCTTCGAGGTTGATCTTAAGGCCCATGGTGAAGGGGAACTCCGCCGCCATATCGAGGCAGCCCTCGGCGAAGCCGACTGCCCCGGATGGATGTCCGCCGGTGGTGGTGAAGACGGAATCGAGGGCGCCGGTCCTGGTCTTCACTCCATTGGCGTAGACGGACTTGGGTTTTCCGAGTATCCAGGCGATGAAGTCGAGGTCGTGGACGTGGAGGTCGAGCACGGCGCCGCCGCTGAGCTCGGGCTTGAAGATCCACTCCTGCCAGGACCAGGTCGGGGGTGGAGACATGCGGGTGGCGCTGGTCCACAGGATCTTTCCGAGCTTGCCCGAGTCGAGCAAGTCCTTGACGACGACGTACTCGGGCCAGAAGCGGATGACGTGTGCGACCATGAACTCGATGCCGGCCGCCTTGGCGGCGGCGATCATGGCATCGCACTCACCGGGCGTCAGCGCCATGGGCTTCTCGCAGAGGACGTGCTTCTTCGCCGCGGCGGCGGCTTCGAGGGCCTGGCGATGGAGGTAGGTGGGCATGCATATGTCCACCATGTCGATGTCGGAGGCGAGCATCTCTTCGAGGGTGGCGAAGGGTTTCGCCCCGTACATTTCGGCGAACTTGTCGCTGCGATCTTCCTCCGGGTCGCAGACGGCGACAAGCTCGGCGTTCGGGAGCGCCGCGTGGCACTGAGCGTGGGTGCCGCCCATGAAGCCGAGTCCGGCAAGTCCGACACGAACCATTGCATCGTCTCCCTTCGGTGTGATGGAGGGCGTCGGTCCGAGCAGAGCACTCGGATTCTAGGGCGCCGCGGTGTCGCTGTCAAGGGCGACCGGATCGGCCTCGTTCGTGGGCAATGGCAAGCGCCAGCTTATTATGGCGACGGCGATCCCGAGCATGGCGAGCAAACAGAAGACGACTCTGTACGGCAGCAGTGTGAGGATCCAGCGGGTGAAGATAGAGTGCCACAATCGGAAGTCGGTCAGGGGGCGGCCGGGTAGGCGGGCTCGTCTTCTCTGGAGATGTGGGGCATGGTCAAAGCGGCGGCGAACGCGGCGGCTCCGCAGACCATCAGCAGGAAGAAGATTACGGTGAAGGAGAGATAGGCGAGCAGCCAGCCGACGACGAGCGCGGC
>Ga0307377_10003788_pt1 | contig 16840 bp, 14 predicted proteins | sample TR3MG_FD_202535 | JGI IMG/M metagenome (GOLD analysis project Ga0307377, IMG submission 202535) | Soil microbial communities from Risofladan, Vaasa, Finland - TR-3 | ecosystem: Environmental > Terrestrial > Soil > Coastal area > Acid sulfate soil | place: Finland: Risofladan, Vaasa | collected... | reverse complement strand
GGCGTATAGGCGGAAGACTCAGCAAAAAGGATGTCATTTCGAGCGTAGCGAGAAATCTGCTTCTTGCCAGATGGATGAACGAACGTACTACGTGTATTTGTTGGCGAGCAAATCGAGGCGTCTCTATATCGGCGTAACGAACAATTTGGAACGCCGCTTATTTGAGCACAGAGAGAAACTGGTAGAGGGTTTCACGAAGCGGTACAACATTGACCGCCTGGTGTACTTCGAACAAACAGAAGATGTGCTGAGTGCTATTGCCAGGGAAAAACAGCTCAAAAGCTGGAACCGAAGCAAGAAGATCGCCTTGATCGAGGCAGGGAATCCCACTTGGCAAGACTTGAGTGCTGAATGGTATAAAGAGCATCACAAGTAACCGCGCTTTGTCATCCCGAGGGCAAAGTCCGAGGGATCTGCTATCTTGTCGCAACAGCAGATTCCTCGCGGAGTTTATCCCGAGCGAAGTCGAGGGGCTCGGAATGACAGATTAGTCATGCCACAAAGAAACAAGGAAGTCGTAAATGGCTGAGCAACAACCCAATCAAGTACCGCTGGACGAAAACCAGATCATCGCCGAGCGCCGCGCCAAGCTGGCTGAACTGCGCAAGCTGGGCAATGCCTTTCCCAACGACTTCGGGCGCACCGACCTCGCGGCCGAACTGCACGCGGCGCATGGCGCCAAGTCGAACGAAGAGCTCGAGGCCAAACCGGTGGAGGTCGCGATCGCCGGGCGCATGATGTTCAAGCGCGTGATGGGCAAGGCGAGCTTCGCCAGCCTCCAGGACATGAGCGGGCGCATGCAGCTCTACGTCAGCAACGACCAGACCGGCGCCGAGGCGCACGAAGCGTTCAAGCACTGGGACCTGGGCGACATCCTCGCCGCCGAAGGGCCATTGTTCAAGACCAAGACCGGCGAGCTGTCGGTGCGCGTCGCCAAGCTGCGCCTGCTGACCAAGTCGCTGCGGCCGCTGCCGGAGAAATTCCACGGCCTCACCGACCAGGAGCAGCGCTATCGCCAGCGTTACGTCGACCTGATCACCAATCCCGAGGCGCGCAAAGTGTTCAGCCTGCGCAGCCGCGTGATCCAGGCGATCCGCGGGTTCATGGTTGCAAAGGGCTACCTGGAAGTCGAAACGCCGATGATGCATCCGATTCCCGGCGGCGCTGCGGCCAAACCCTTCGCCACGCACCACAACGCGCTCGACATGCAGCTGTTCCTGCGCATCGCGCCCGAGCTCTACCTCAAGCGCCTGGTCGTGGGCGGCTACGAGAAAGTGTTCGAGATCAACCGCAATTTCAGGAACGAAGGCATATCGACCCGGCACAACCCGGAATTCACCATGATCGAGTTCTACGAGGCGTATCGCGACTACCGCTACCTCATGGACTACACGGAGGAGCTGCTGCGCACGGTGGCGCTGGAGGTTTTGGGCAGTACCTCCCTGCCCTACGGCGAGCACACGGTGGACCTGGGCAAACCGTTCGAGCGGCTGACCGTGGTCGAAGCGATCTGCAAATACCATCCGCACATCAGCGCGGCCGAACTCGCGGACCGGGAATATCTCACACACGCGCTGAAGAAGCTGGGAATCGACGTGGCGCGCGCGCACGGACTGGGTTCGCTGCAGCTGATGCTGTTCGAGGAGATCGTCGAAACCCTGCTGATCCAGCCGACCTTCATCGTCGACTATCCGGCGGAAGTATCGCCCCTGGCGCGCCGCAACGACGCGAACCCGGAGGTCACCGACCGCTTCGAGCTGTACATCACCGGGCGCGAGATGGCCAACGGCTTTTCCGAGCTGAACGACCCCGAGGACCAGGCGGCACGCTTCGCCGAGCAGGCGAAGCAGAAAGAAGCGGGCGACGAAGAGGCGATGTATTACGACGCCGACTACATCCGCGCGCTGGAGTACGGCCTCCCGCCCACCGCGGGCGAGGGCATCGGCATAGACCGCTTGGTCATGCTGTTTACCAACAGCGCCAGCATCCGCGACGTGATCCTGTTCCCGCATATGCGGCCGGAGTAGCCGGCAGCCGCGCCGCTTACAAAAAGTCACAATTGCCCACATTCTTTCGCCGGCTTGCTGTCAACATAAACGGCGTAGGCGCGTTCATTGCAGGACACCAGATTCAGGGAGACGTAGATGGAAACCGATAAAAAAAGGGGCATACACCCGCTAATCGCGCTGGCGGCGGTGTCGGTCACCCTGTTCAGCCTGGTCGGCATAGCCGCCATCACCGGCCTGATCCCGACCAGCCGCAGCCAGACTGCCCAGGTAGCGACCGCCCAAGCCGAGACGCCCAAACCCACGGACGAAGCGGCGAAGCTTGCCGAGAAGGCTGCGCCGGCGGTCGTGCACAAGCCTGCTGCTCACAGAATCGCGGCAAAGCACGCGAGGCCGGTGGAGCGCGCGGCGCGCCCCGCCGAAGAGCCCGTGAAAGTAGCCGGAAACGACATACCGATGAATGTCGCGCAAACTCCGCCGCCACCGCCGAATCAGCCCCCGCCAAGTTTCGAGCCGCCCAAGCCGATATGCAATGACTGCGGCGTAATCGAGTCGATGCGCGAAGTCGAGATAAAGAACGAAGCCATCGGGTCGGGTACGGCAATAGGCGGCATCGCCGGTGCCATCCTCGGCAACCAGGCCGGCCAGGGCCGCGGCCGGGACGCCATGACCGTGCTCGGCGCGATCGGCGGCGCAGTCGCGGGACACGAAATCGAGAAGAACAGGAACAAGACCAAACGCTACGAAATCGTGATCCGTCTCGAGGACGGCTCGACGCGCCTGATCACCCAGGACAACCCGCCGATCTGGCGCACGGGCGACCAGATCAGATTGGTGGACGGCGTCATCAGGCCGCGAATATAGCTTCTGGAAATCCGTAGCAACAATTATTTTGCGACGCCCCAATTTAGATAGCACAGGCATCGCGCCCCGCAGACAAGCACGACTTGTCATTCCGAGTCCCCCAATAGGACTTCCTTCGGGGCGCAGCGGGAGGAATCTGCTTTCGATTCACGCGACAAAAGCAGATTCCTCGGCCTTTGGCCTCGGAATGACGAACAATTTTTGCATGCCCCGTTTGAGCGATAGTCGATGGCGCAAGACCCGCAGCAGGATTTGAGACTCGCGCTGGAGCGCATCGGTCTGCTGCACCCGGGCGAAGCATTCAGCGCCGAAACCCTGCCCGGCGGCGTGTCCTCCGACATCCTGCGCATCAGCCTGCACGAGCGCACCCAGGCGCTCAGCTTTTGCTTCAAGCGCGCGCTGGCCAAACTCAAAGTCGCGGCCGACTGGCGCGCCCCGGTGGAGCGCAACCACGCCGAAGTCGAATGGATGCGCGTGGCCGGGGAACTGGCGCCGGGATGCGTGCCGCATATCCTCGGCGAGGATGCGCAGGCGGGCGCATTCGCGATGGAATACCTGGAACCGGCGGAACATCCGGTGTGGAAAATCCAGCTGCGCGACGGCGACATCCGCGTCGATACCGCAGCCGCGGTGGCGCGCATCATCGCCGCCATCCACGCCGGGACGGCACTGCGCGCGGACATCGCGCAGCGCTTCGCCAACGATCACATATTTCACCCGATCCGGCTCGAGCCCTATCTGCTCGCCACCGCCGCGCGCCACCCCGACTGCGCCGCCCGGCTCTACGCACTCGCCGAGACCACCGCGCGCACCAAACTCGCGCTGGTGCACGGCGACCTCAGCCCGAAGAACATCCTGGTGGCGGCGCGCGGCCCTATCCTGCTCGACGCCGAATGCGCCTGGTACGGCGACCCGGCTTTCGACCTCGCATTCTGCCTCAACCACATGCTGCTGAAATGCCTGTGGCGGCCGCAGTGGCGCGGGCGCTACCTCGCCTGCTACGACGCGCTCGCATCGACGTATCTCGCGCGCGTAGCCTGGGAGCCGCGCGCGGCGATCGAGGCGCGCGTGGCGCACTTGCTGCCGGGCCTGTTCCTCGGGCGCGTGGACGGAAAATCGCCGGCCGAGTATCTTAGCTGCGAGGGCGACAAGGAAGCGGTGCGCCGCGTGGCGCGCCACTTCCTGCTCGAACCCGCGGATCGGCTCGCGGCGATACGCGATGCATGGAATGCCGAACTTCAACGGACCTAGAGCGTGTAGCAGACATTCAATGCTAAAAGATGTCATTCCGAACGCAGTGAGGAATCTGCTTTTTTTTAGACCCAGAAGCAGATTCCTCGGCGTTCCGCCTCGGAATGACATCGAATTTGGAAATGGACACGCAGATGCCTGATACAACGATAATCAAGACGATAGCACGCAGGGTGTGGGACTCGCGCGGCCGACCGACGGTGGAAGCGGAAGTCCATCTTGCCTGCGGCGCGCGCGGCCGGGCGATCGCCCCGGCCGGGGCCTCGCGCGGCGCGCGCGAAGCCATCGATCTGCGCGATGCCGACGGCTTCGGCGTCGCTGCCGCGGTCGCCAACGTCAACGGCGCCATCGCCGGCGCCCTCGCGGGCATGGATGCGGCCAGGCAGGAAGACATCGACCGCGCGCTGATCGCGCTCGACGGCACGCCGAACAAGGCGCGGCTGGGGGCGAACGCCACGGTCGCCGTATCCCTGGCCGCGCTGCACGCCGCAGCCGCTGCGCAGGGCCTGCCCCTGTTCCGCTACCTGGCTCAGGGAAAACCGGTGCGTCTGCCGCTGCCGGAGATCCAGATCTTCGGCGGCGGCGCGCACGCCGGCCGGCGCATCGACATCCAGGACCTGATGGTGATGGCGCTTGCGGCGAAGAGCTTCGACGAGGCGCTGGAGATGACGGCGCGCGTGTACCACGCTGCGGGCGAAATCATGCGCGAGGCGGGCAAGCTGCGCGGCGTCGCCGACGAAGGCGGTTGGTGGCCGGAGTTCGCCAGCAACGAGGAAGCGATCGAAACCCTGGTGCGCGCGATCGCGCACGCCGGCTTCGTGCCCGGCGACGAGGTCGCGATCTCGCTCGACGTCGCCGCATCGGAGTTCGGCGCCGCCGGCCACTATCAGCTGGGCCTGGACGCAAGGAGCCTGGACAGCGACGGCATGTGCGAGTTGATGCTCGGCTGGCTGGAGCGCTATCCCATCGTCTCGATCGAGGACCCGCTCGCCGAGGACGACCGCGAGGGCATGATGCGCCTCACCGCCGCGGCCGGCCACCTGGTGCAGATCATAGGCGACGACTACCTGAGCACCAGCGCCGCGCGCGTGCAAGCCGCAATCGCCGACCGGGCCTGCAACGCCGTGCTGCTCAAACCCAACCAGTGCGGCACGGTGACCGAGATGCGCGCGGCGCTGGATCTCGCCAAGGCCGCGGGCTGGGGCTGCATCGTGTCGGCGCGCTCTGGCGAAACCGAGGATGTGAGCATCGTGCACCTGGCGACCGGCTGGGACGCGGGCCAGCTCAAGGTCGGCTCCTTCGCGCGCGGCGAACGCATGGCCAAGTGGAACGAGGCGCTGCGCATCGAGGAAATGCTGGGCTCGAGAGCGCAGTTCGCAGGACGCGCGGCGCTGCCCTTGAAACAATCCTAGGCTGTTGATAGGAGCGGCGCCCTCGCCGCGATCGGTGGCTGTCATTCCGAGCAACGCGAGGAATCTGCTTTTCGTTTGAAGAAAAGCAGATTCCTCGGCCCTTGGCCTCGGAATGACATTGCGCTAATTTCAGTCGCCCCGAGGGGACCCGCGAATTCCATCGTTCGCGAGCAAGCTCGCTCCTACACGGCTATAATCCGCACGCAGTGAAATTCCAAATCCATCCCCGGCATCGATGAGCGCGAGCCCCACCGCGCATACGCACTCCCCGCGCGGCCCGGTGATGATCATGGCGGCGGTGGCGCTATTCGTCGTCATGGACACCATGTCCAAATACCTGTCGCGCTTCTACCCGGTGCCGGCCATCGTCTGGGCGCGTTATTTCTTCCATGTGCTGCTGGTGCTCATCGTCCTCGGCCCGCGCCTGGGCTTGAGCCTGGTGCGCACCCGGCGGCTGCGGGTGCAGCTGGCACGCGGCCTGCTGCTCGCCGGCTCGACCCTGTTCTTCGTCTTCGGGATCAAGCAGATGCCGCTGGCCGAGACCTCGTCGATCACCTTCATTGCACCGGTTCTGGTCACGCTGATGGGCGCGTTCTTTCTCAAGGAAAGGGTGGAGACGGCGCGCTGGCTCGCAGTGGCCGGCGGATTCGCCGGCGTGCTGATCATCATTCGCCCGGGCGGCGGCGTGTTTAGCTGGGCTTCCGTGCTGCCGATTTGCTGCGCCGTCTGCTTCGCGAGCTATCAGATCCTGACGCGCAAGCTCGCGAATCAGGAGAGCCCCTACACCTCGATTTTCTACTCCGGCCTGGTCGGCAGCGTGCTGATGTCGCTGACGCTGCCCTATGTCTGGATCCGGCCGCAAAGCCTGATTCACGGCCTGATGTTCGTCCTCATCGGCATCGTCGGCGGCCTGAGTCATTTGGTCCTGATCAAAGCCTATGACTATGCACCTGCGTCCACGCTGGCGCCGTTCAGCTATACCCAGCTGATCTGGGTCACGCTGTCCGGCTATCTGGTGTTCGGCCATTTTCCCGATCACTGGTCGCTCGTCGGCATCGCGGTGATCATGGTCAGCGGCATCTACATCGCGACCCATCAGCAAATGTCGGACCGCCAGCAGCGCGCCGAGTTGCGCGAAAGCGCGCCCGGGGCGTAGTTCGTGATTCGTTATTCGTTGCTCGTGGTTCGTGAGACGCGGTTCACAGGACGCGGTTCGAACCAGGATCCGCGAACCACGAACCACGGTTCAGCCGGCGTAGCGGCTGAGGAAATCCTGGTAAGCCAGCGCGATGCCCGCGTCCATGCGCGTGCGCGGCTTCCATCCCAAGGCATTGATGCGGCTCGAATCGAGCAGCTTGCGCGGTGTGCCGTCGGGCTTGGACGTATCGAAATGCAAATTGCCGCGAAAGCCGACCACGCGCGCCACCGTGCGCGCCAGCTCGGCGATGCTCAGGTCCTCGCCGTAACCGATGTTGACCAGCGGCGGTTCGCCGTCATTGACCAATTGCGCGAACTCGGGCGGCGGAAGTTCGAGCAGATGGACGCAGGCTTCGGCCATGTCCTCGCTGTAGAGGAATTCGCGCAGCGGCGAACCCGTGCCCCAGATCGGCACTTCCGCGGCGCCGCCCTGCTTTGCCTCGTGCATTTTGCGGATCAGCGCCGGCAGCACATGGGAATTGTTCAGGTCGTAGCTGTCGCCCGGCCCGTAGAGATTGGTCGGCATCGCCGCGAGGAAACCGGTGCCGTACTGCCGGTTGTAGGACCAGCACATCTCGATGCCCGCGATCTTGGCGACGGCATAGGGCCGGTTGGTCGCCTCCAGCGGGCCGGTGAGCAGGTATTCCTCCTTAATGGGCTGGGGACAGTCGCGCGGATAGATGCAGGACGAGCCGAGGAACAGCAGCCGCTTCACGCCGGCCCGCCAGGCTTCGTGCAGCACGTTCGTCTGAATCGCGAGATTGCTGTGGATGAATTCGGCCGGATAGCTGCTGTTGGCGACGATGCCGCCGACCTTGGCCGCGGCGAGAATTACGTAAACCGGCCTTTCCCGCTCGAAGAAACTGTGCACCGCCGCCTGATCGGAAAGCTCCAACTCGGCATGGCTGCGCAACAATAAGTTGTCGTAGCCGTTTTGCCGGAGCAGCCTGACCAGCGCAGAGCCAGCCAGGCCGCGGTGGCCGGCGACGTAGATTTTCGAGCTTTTGTCCATCAAGCAATCTCTGAGAATTCCAGGATTGTCATTCCGAGCCCCTCGACTTCGCTCGGGATAAACTCCGCGAGGAATCTGCTTCTAGTGCACCGGGCAAAAGCAGATTTCTCGCTACGCTCGAAATGACAGTACTTTTGGATTTCCATTACTCGTTGCGGTCGAAGACCTTGTGCCCGTGCGCTTTGACGAGTTCGTCGCGCTCGGCCGAGCGCAGGTCCTCGCGCACCATTTCCGTCACCAGTTCCTTGAATGTGGTCTTGGGCACCCAGCCGAGTTTCTCCCTGGCTTTGCTCGCATCGCCGAGCAGGGTTTCCACTTCTGTCGGCCGGAAGTAGCGCGGATCGACGGCGACGATGCACTTGCCGGCTTGATCGTAGCCCTTCTCGTCCACGTCGGTCCCCTTCCATGTGACGCGGATACCCAACTCCAAGGCCGCCGCCTCGACGAATTCGCGCACGCTGTATTGTTTGCCGGTCGCGATGACGAAGTCCTCGGGCTGTTCCTGCTGCAGCATGAGCCATTGCATTTCGACGTAATCCTTGGCATGGCCCCAATCGCGTTTGGAATTCAGGTTCCCCAGATAAACGCAGTCCTGCAGACCGAGCTTGATGCGCGCCAGTGCGCGCGTGATCTTGCGCGTCACGAAGGTTTCGCCGCGGATGGGGGATTCGTGATTGAACAGGATGCCGTTGCAGGCATAGATGCCATAGGCTTCGCGGTAATTCACGGTAATCCAGTAGGCGTAGAGCTTGGCCACCGCGTAAGGGCTGCGCGGGTAAAACGGCGTGGTTTCCTTCTGCGGCGTTTCCTGGACCAGGCCATAAAGCTCGGAAGTGGAAGCCTGATAGAAACGCGTTTTCTTTTCCAGGCCCAAAATGCGAATCGCCTCCAGGGTACGCAAGGCGCCCAGCGCGTCGGAATTGGCCGTGTATTCGGGCTCCTCGAAGCTGACCGCGACGTGGCTCTGCGCGGCCAGGTTGTAAATTTCATCCGGCTGCACCTGCTGGATGATCCGCACCAGACTGCTGGAATCGGTCATGTCCCCGTGATGCAATATGAAGCGGCGATCGGCTTCGTGCGGATCCTGGTACAGGTGGTCGATGCGGTCGGTGTTGATCAGCGAGGTGCGGCGCTTGATGCCATGCACCACATAGTCTTTTTCCAGAAGAAATTCGGCAAGATAGGCGCCGTCCTGTCCGGTGATGCCGGTGATTAATGCGGTCTTGGTCATGGTCTCGTGGGTCGTGGGTCGTGGTTCGTGGGTCGTGGTTAGTGGTTAGTGGTTCGAACAACGAACAACGTACCACGAACAACGGCCGTCAAGTTCGGCCATAAGTGTCTTCCAGGCGAACGATGTCGTCTTCGCCTAGGTAATCGCCACTCTGCACTTCGATCATCACGCAGTCCACCTCGCCCGGGTTGGCGAGGCGGTGAGGTGTCCCGGCGGGAATATAGGACGACTGGTCCGCAGCGAGGAGGATTTCGTGCTCGCCGTTCACTATCCTGGCGTTGCCCGAAACCACTACCCAGTGCTCGCTGCGGCGGTGGTGATACTGCAGCGACAGCGAGGCGCCGGGCTTGACCACGATGCGCTTGATCTTGAAGCGCGGACCCTCTTCCAGCACGGTATAAGTGCCCCAGGGGCGATGCACGGTGCGGTGCAGCCGCGCGCTTTCGTGTCCGTCCGCCTTGAGGCGCTGGACGATAGTCTTCACGTCCTGCGCGCGGCTGCGGTCGGCTACGAGCAAGGCGTCCGGCGTATCCACCACCAATAGATTTTCGACGCCCAGAGCCGCTACCAGCCGGTCTTCGCTGCGCACATAGCAGTCCTTGCTGTCCACCAACACCGCTTCACCCTGGACGCGATTGCCCGCCGCATCGGCCGGCACCAAATCGCCCAGCGCCTGCCAGGAGCCGATGTCGCTCCAGTCGAAACGTCCCGGCACGACCGCGACGCGCTCGGCTTTTTCCATGACGGCGTAGTCCACCGAGATGTCGGCGATGCGCGCGAAGGACTCCGCGTCGATCGCGACGGGCACCTGGCCGCGCTGCGTCGCCTGCCAAGCCGCCGCCACGGCCGACGACAGCTCGGGCGCGCAGCGCGCGAGTTCGGCGAGGAAGTCGCCGACGCGAAAACAGAACATGCCCGAGTTCCAGTAATAGCGCCCCGACGCCAGATATTCCTCTGCCTTCGCGCGCGTGGGCTTCTCGACAAAGCGGCGCACGGCCAGCGCGGCGCCGCCGAGTTTGTGCGATTCGTCTGCCTCGATATAGCCGAAGCCGGTCTCAGCGCCGATTGGTGCAATGCCGAATGTGACCAGGTAGCCTTGTTCAGCGAGTTCGCCCGCAGCCTGCACCGCCGCGGCAAAGCCGGCGACATCTTCGATCAGATGGTCCGAGGGCAGCACCAGCATGGTCGCGCCGTCGCCGAACTGCTCGCGCAGGCGCAAGGCCCCGGCAGCGATCGCCGGCGCGGTATTGCGCCCGATGGGCTCGAGCAGATAATCGAGCGCGATCCCGGGGGCCAGCGCCGTCTCGGCGTAGGCGTCGCGGGTGATGAAGAAATAATCGCGATTGGTGATGGTGAGTATCGAATCGGGCTTCAGCGCCGCAGCGCGCAGCAGCGTTTTCTGCATCAGGCTCTGCCCGTCTGGCAGAACGATGAAAGGCTTGGGATGCGCCTCGCGCGACACCGGCCACAGGCGGGTGCCGGCGCCGCCGGACAGGATGACTGGGATCAGCAAGCGAAAGATTCCGATTGGTTTGGATTGTGGATTTTAGCTTACATCAAGGGCCGTGACTTGCTCGACGTTACCCTTTGACGAGACCAATCTTCTCGCCAATTTCTAAACGCTGTCATTTCGAGCGCAGCGAGAAATCTGCTTTTGCGAGAGGCCACAAAGCAGATTCCTCGGCCGTCGGCCTCGGAATGACAGCAGCGAAATTCAACTGAACGTCGGCCGTCCTGCAACGGGATAGCGCGGATCGTTATAGCCCGGCGTGGACGGATGCCCGCTCTTCACCATGGAATCGACCAGCGCCTCGTCCTCGGCGGAAAAGCGGTGCGCCAGCGCGCCCAGGTATTCGGTCCATTGCTCGAAGGTACGCGGCCCCGCCAGCACCGAAGTGACGATGCGGTTATTGAGCACCCAGTTGAACGCGAGCTGCCCCGCGCTCATGCCGCGCTTATCGGCATGGGCCTTCAGCTTTTGCGCCATGACCATGGACTCCTCGCGAAACTCCGTCTCCATCATGCGCTTGTCCTTGTGCCCGGCGCGCGTGTCCGCCGCGGGCACCTGGCCCGGCGCATATTTGCCGGTGAGCACCCCGCGCGCGAGAGGGCTGTAAGGCACCACGCCCAGGCCGTAGTTGGCGCAGGCCGGCAGGACCTCGGTTTCCGGCATGCGGTTCATCGCGTTGTAGTAGGGCTGGCAAACGATGGGCGCCGGCACGCCGAGCTTCTCGCACAACTCGGCGATCTGCACGATGCGCCAGGCGCGGTAATTCGAGATGCCGAAATAGCGCGCCTTGCCGGCGCCTATGATTTCGCCCATGGCGACCAGCGTCTCCTCGATCGGCGTGGACGGATCGTCGAGGTGCAGATAATAGATATCGACCCAGTCGGTGTTCAGGCGGCGCAGGCTCGCGTCGATAGCGCGCATCAGCCAGGCGCGCGACAGACCTCCGTCGTTGGGCCCCTTGCCCATGGGATTGCCGACCTTGGTCGCCACGACCCATTGCTCGCGGTCGGCCGCGATCAGCTTGCCGGTGACGCGCTCGGACTCGCCCTTGGCGTAGGCATCCGCGGTGTCGAGGAAGTTGATCCCCGCGGCGCGCGCCGAATCGACGATGCGGCCCGCCTCGGCGGCGTCGGTGCGCTCGCCGAACATCATCGTTCCCAGACAGATGGGCGAGACTTTCAGTCCGCTGTTGCCCAGTTTTCTGTATTCCATGTTCGCACTCCCTCAAATAGCACTGTCATCTCGAGCGTAAGCGAGAGATCTGCTTTTGGAATCGCCCGTAAAGCAGATTCCTCGCTGCGCTCGGAATGACAACGTTTACCTCTGAACTTGTCATTCCGAGGGCACGGCCCGAGGAATCTGCTTCTTCAATCGCAAAAAGCAGATCCCTCACTGCGTTCGGGATGACATTCCAAACGCTCGGGATGACATTCCACTAACCCTAGAGACGACACTCCAAACCATCGGAATGACAACGCTTACCTCTGAACCTGTCATTCCGAGGGCACAGCCCGAGGAATCTGCTTCTTCAATTGCAAAAAGCAGATCCCTCGCTGCGTTCGGGATGACATTCCAAACGTTCGGGATGACATTCCACAAACCCTAGGGACGACACCCCAAACGCTCGGAATGACAACGCTTACCTCTGAACTTGTCATTCCGAGGGCACAGCCCGAGGAATCTGCTTCTTCAATTGCAAAAAGCAGATCCCTCACTGCGTTCGGGATGACATTCCAAACGCTCGGGATGACAACGCTTACCTCTGAACCTGTCATTCCGAGGGCACAGCCCGAGGAATCTGCTTCTTCAATTGCAAAAGGCTCTTCAATTGCAAAAAAGCAGATCCCTCGCTGCGCTCGGGATGACATATCAAACCATCGGGATGACAACGCTTACCTCTGAACTTGTCATTCCGAGGGCATAGCCCGAGGAATCTGCTTCTTCAATCGCAAAAAGCAGATCCCTCACTGCGTTCGGGATGACATTCCAAACGCTCGGGATGACATTCCACAAACCCTAGGGACGACACTCCAAACCATCGGAATGACAACGCTTACCTCTGAACTTGTCATTCCGAGGGCACGGCCCGAGGAATCTGCTTCTTCAATTGCAAAAGGCTCTTCAATTGCAAAAAAGCAGATCCCTCGCTGCGCTCGGGATGACATATCAAACCATCGGGATGACAACGCTTACCTCTGAACCTGTCATTCCGAGGGCACAGCCCGAGGAATCTGCTTCTTCAATTGCAAAAAGCAGATCCCTCGCTGCGCTCGGGATGACATATCAAACCATCGTAATGACATTTCAAACCAACTTCCCCCACAAATCGTGCGCGTCGGCGCGCTCGATTTTGACATTTGCCCAGTCGCCCGGCTTGAGCGCCTTGGCGCCGGGGATATGCACCACGCCGTCGATTTCCGGGGCGTCGGCGGAGGAGCGCGCGACTGCGCCTTTCTTGTCGACCGCATCGACCAGGACCTTCAGCGTCTTGCCGATCTTGCGCTTCAGGCGCCGGCGGCTGATTTTCTCCTGCACCGCCATGAAGCGCGCGCGCCGCTCCTCGCGCAGCTCCGCCGGCACCGGATCGGGCAGAGCGTTCGCCTTCGCGCCGTCTACCGGCGAATAGGCAAAGCAGCCGACGCGGTCGAGTTCGGCCTCCTCGAGAAATTCGAGCAGCTCGCGGAACTCGGCTTCGGTCTCGCCCGGAAAGCCGGCGATGAAGGTGCTGCGGATGGTGATCTCCGGACAAATCGCGCGCCAGGCGCGGATGCGCTCCAGGTTGCCCTCTGCCGAGGCCGGCCGCTTCATGAGCTTGAGAATACGCGGGCTCGCGTGCTGGAACGGCACGTCGAGGTAAGGCAGGAGCCTGCCTTCGGCCATCAGCGGAATGACCTCGTCCACGTGCGGATAGGGATAGACGTAATGCAGGCGCACCCACAGATCGCCGGCGGATCCGCCCAGGCTGCCGAGCTTGGACAGGGCGCGCACGAGCTCGGTCATGCGCGTTTTCAGCGGGCGCCCTTGCCAGAAGCCGCTGCGGTACTTCACGTCCACACCATAGGCGCTGGTGTCCTGCGAGATCACCAGGATCTCCTTCACCCCCGCCTTCGCCAGATTCTCCGCCTCCTGCATCACCTCGCCGATCGGCCGGCTCACCAGGTCGCCGCGCAGCGAGGGAATGATGCAAAAGGTGCAGCGGTGGTTGCAGCCTTCGGAAATCTTCAAGTACGCGTAATGCGCCGGCGTGAGCCGCACGCCCTGCGGCGGCACCAGGTCGGTATAGGGATCATGCGGCCGCGGCAGATGCGCGTGCACCGCCTGCATCACCTCGTCGGCGGCGTGCGGCCCCGTGACCGCGAGCACCTTGGGATGCGCTTTGCGCACGAGGTCGCCCTTGGCGCCCAGACAGCCGGTGACGATCACACGCCCGTTCTCGGCCAGCGCCTCGCCGATGGCGTCGAGGGATTCCTCTACCGCGGCGTCGATGAAACCGCAGGTGTTCACCACCACCAGTTCGGCCGCCTCGTAGGAGTGCGAGATGGCGTAACCCTCGGCGCGCAGCTGCGACAGGATGCGCTCCGAATCGACCAGCGCCTTGGGGCAGCCTAGCGAAACGAATCCGACTTTAGGAGACACGTGGGTCGTGGGTCGTGGTTCGTGGGACGTGGGACGTGGTTTAGTGTCATTCCGAGCGCAGCGACGCCCCGAAGGAAGTCCCCTTTGGGGAGCAATCTGCTTTTCGCGTTTGTACAGAAGCAGATTCCTCACTGCGTTCGGAATGACAATAGGGGGCGAAGTTGAAGCGCGGTAGCAGTACGCCCTCACCACGAACCACGACCCACGAACCACGCATCACGATTTCTCGCCCTCTTCTTTTTTCGGCGGCGCGGGCGGTGCGGGGAAGCCGGGGAAAGTGAAACCCGAGAAGATGTTCTTGGTCTGGTCCTGCAGGCGCTCCTGCATCTGCATGAACACATTCTTGCTTTGATCCATGTAGGCCGCCATCATGCCCTGCATGGCGGAGCCCTGAAAATTCATGAACTGGGCCCACAGATCCTTGTTGATCTTGCCGCTGTCGCCGTACATCGCGCGCGACTGCTCCTGCAGCTGCTTCTGCACCTGGACGAAGGTCTGCATATTCTTCTCCAGGTAACTGCCGACCATGCCCTGCATGGCATTGCCGTAAAAGCGGATCAGCTGCGACAGCAGGTCCGAAGTGAACATGGGCATGCCGCCCGCCTCTTCCTCGAGGATGATCTGCAACAGGATGGAGCGCGTCAGATCCTCACCGGTCTTGGCGTCCACGACCTGAAATTGCTCCTGCTTGAGCACCAGCTCTTTCACATCGACCAGGGTGATGTAGCTGGAGGTGCGTGTATCGTAGAGCCGGCGGTTCGGGTATTTCTTGATCAAGCGGAGCTGGCCACCCGCCGCGCTTTCAGGGCTATCCGTTTGATTCGAAGCAGTTTCCTTGTTCTGTTGCATTACGATCCCCCTGACTATTCTGGTCACACGAATACAATGCGCTTAATGTGGCGTTGCAACATTAACCCGTTCGAGCCCATTACACCATGCTTTCCCAACTAGGAGCCTAAGCGACACGAACCTCGCTAAATTCGCGGTTCGTGGTGTTCCGACTGGCGGCCGAACCACGAACCACGAGTCACGAACCACGCCCTACTGGACGTGCTACTGCATGTGCTGACCGCCGTTGATGGCGATGTTGGCGCCGGTCACGAAAGCCGCCTCTTCCGAGCACAGGTAGATGATCAGCCCGGCCACTTCCTCGGGTTTGCCCAGACGCCCCACCGGAATCTGCGGAATGATCTTGCTGTCGAGAATGTCCTTCGGAATCGCCGTCACCATCTTCGTGCCGATGTAGCCGGGCGAGATCGTGTTCACGGTGACACCCTTTCTCGCCACCTCCAGCGCCAGCGCCTTGGTGAAACCGTGCATGCCGGCCTTGGCCGCCGAATAGTTGGTCTGGCCGAACGCGCCTTTGGATCCGTTCACCGAAGACACATTGATGATGCGCCCCCAGCCGCGGTCCACCATGCCGTCGCACACCGGCTTGGTCATGTTGAATACGCTGTCCAGGTTGGTGCGCATCACCGCGTCCCAGTCGGGCTTGCCCATTTTCTTGAACGTCATGTCGCGCGTGATGCCGGCGTTGTTGACCAGGATCTCCACCGGGCCGACATCCGCATGAATCTTGGTCACGCAGGCTTGGCAGGAATCGTAATCCGCCACATCCACCGCCACGGGATAAAAATCGTAGCCGCGCGCCTTCATGTCCGCGTTCCAGGCAGCAGCCTTCTGGTTTTCCGGCGAATGCGTCACCACGACACGAAAACCGGCGTCGTGCATCTTGGTGCTGATCGATTCGCCCAGCCCGCCCATACCGCCGGTAATGACTGCAATCCTTTTTTTAACGATAGTCACGATTGCCTCTCCTCTGATGATGCGGTCCTGAACCGCTTCCGCTCATCCTAGCGGGTGATTATGGCATCAAATTGACGCTCATCATACTCAATGCGGGCGGCGCCAATCGATTTAAGCGGACCTCCAGGAATCGTCATTCTGAGGCCCCCTCGACTACGCTCGGGGCAGGCTCCGGCCGAAGAATCTGTTTGAGATTTGATTCAACAGCAGATTCCTCGCGTTGCTCGGAATGACAACATTTACCACTGAACTTGTCATTCCGAGGGCACAGCCCGAGGAATCTGCTTTGCTTGTGAAAGCCAAACAGCAGATTGCTCCCCAAGGGGACGTACCTGTCGAGCGGGATCGAGACCTTCGGGGCGTCGCTTCGCTCGGAATGACACAATGTGGATATTAGAAACGCCCTTAAGCCATATGCAGCCCGCCGTTGATCGATATATTGGCACCGGTGATATAGCCGGCGTCGTCGGATGCCAGATACGCGACCAGGCCGGCGACCTCGTCCGGCTGCGCCAGCCGCCCCATCGGAATCGTGGCCACGATCTGCTCGCGCACCTCGGGACGGATCGCCATGACCATTTCGGTCGCGACATAGCCCGGCGAGATGGTATTCACGGTTACACCCTTGCGCACCACCTCCTGCGCCAGCGCCTTTGAAAAGCCGTGCATGCCGGCCTTGGCCGCGGAATAATTGGTCTGGCCGAATTGGCCCTTCAGCGCGTTGACCGAGGACACGTTGATGATCCTGCCCCAGCCGCGGTCGGTCATGCCTTCGACCACCTGGCGCGTGACGTTGAACACGCTGTTCAGGTTGGTGTTGATCACGTCGTACCAGTCGCTTTCCGACATGCGCTTGAACACGCCGTCGCGGGTGATGCCGGCGTTGTTGACCAGGATATCCACCGGCCCGATGAT
>Ga0307377_10003787_pt1 | contig 16842 bp, 9 predicted proteins | sample TR3MG_FD_202535 | JGI IMG/M metagenome (GOLD analysis project Ga0307377, IMG submission 202535) | Soil microbial communities from Risofladan, Vaasa, Finland - TR-3 | ecosystem: Environmental > Terrestrial > Soil > Coastal area > Acid sulfate soil | place: Finland: Risofladan, Vaasa | collected... | reverse complement strand
ACGGTGCTACCTGCCAGAAATGTCCGTCTCGTCATTTTGCTCATGTTCGTCTCTCCACTGGTCAAGAACCTACGCTGCCGCCCCAACGGCGGCCACGAAAACCGAGTATAGGCGATCGCTCCCGCCAAGACAAGGATTACAATCCCTACACGCTTGACAAACCGCAAAGCGCGGCATAAGCTCAATCCGTTGTTTCGGATGACGTAGTAACCTTACGTCGCGCGGCAGTGGCGACGACGCGTTCGTCTCGAAGTACACCCATGGGGCGAACCGCCGACATCACACCAAACAGACGGAGAACCGTATCATGGCCGAGATTCCAAACGGAGAAGCGGAACAGACTGAAGCGGCGGATGCGAAGGCCGAGGACGTACGCGCGTGTCCGAACCGTACTGAACAAATCCCCAATACCGCCGATGTGTGTCCGCACTGCGGCCAATCACTTGCGGCGGGCAACGGCACGGCAGTCGCGAGTTTCGTGCTCGGTATCCTGTCCGTTCTAGCCTTAGCCAGCATCTGCTTCACCGTCCTCCTTATAAATAGCATGGGCACGGATACGACTATGGCCGTCGAAAGGCTCGTTGCGGCGTTCATGCTCTGCTCTCTGATCTTTTTCCCTATCGCAGCGATCATCCTCGGCCACCGTTCCCTGGTCAAGATCCGCAAGAGTCCCGTACCCATGAAAGGCCGCGGCCATGCAAAAGCCGGTCTGAATATGGGCTGCCTCAGTATGGTGTTGGCCTTCATCGCCGCCATAACCATTCCTGGCCTACTGCGTTCATCGATCCAGGTCAATGAATCCGCAGCCATCGGCAACATACGCATGATTACGGGTGCGCAAACCGGCTGGTCCAGTGGGGGCGGTCCCTATGCGGTTTCCTTCGCGCAACTGACCGACACGACCAACGGCCCGGCGTTTCTGTTGGGCGAGTGGCGCAATGGCATGGAGAAGGACGGCTACATCTTCACGATGAAGGGCGTGGACCTGCTTAACGGCTTCCTCCATCCCTCGGCGGCGTGCTACGAAACCACGGCATCCCCGGCAAAGCCAGGTCGTACGGGCGTATGGTATTTCTTCAGCGACTGTTCGGGTGTGATTCGTGCCAGTGTGGATGGGCCAGCGGACTCAACGAGCCGCCCGATTGGCGAATAGAAACACGTCCGCTCTGGCCACGGGGATATCCAATCCACAACCAAAATACCGGAAGTAGGCGGGGAATGATTCCCTGCCATAACCTCAATCTCAACGCCTCCGCGTAATGTCCGCATGCTTTCGCGGGAAAGACGCGGTAGGTGCGGTCCCGACACGGCACCGGGACGCCAACGGACGGTTCGGAGACGCCAACGGATGGTTCGGGGAGATCCTGGATTATGATCGATAACTTATGTGAATACAACATATTAGAAAGGAGAAAGTGGCGTCGGCTGCGAAATCCAATACGCCATAGGCGGCATCGCCGCTCTGACAGCGCACGACCAGCCATTGGTCGTATATCTGGTCCCGGTGATTCATCGTATACACAAAAGACGTTGCGTAGCTCCGTTCGGTTCATTGTATTCCGTATCGACCCTGGAAACACCAACGTGATCGGAGCCGCGGCCTCCTGTTAGAATACGCCCGTGACACGCAGGGAAATTGTCTATCGTGCGATCGAACGCCGGGGACCGCCGCGGGTGCCTATCAATTATTGCAACCGGGATTTCGAGGATTCGGATACTATCGGCGTAACGTACAACCCCGCGCGCGATTTTGTACCCCGGAGTCCCGGAGATACGGAATGGGGGTTTGTCTGGGAGGTTTTGGACAAGACCATGGGCCAGCCGAAGACACATCCGCTTGCGGATGTGGAGGCCATAGACCGTTATTGTCCTCCCGATCCCCGTGCGCCGGGGCGATTCGATCATATCCCAGAGCAATTGGCGAAGGACCAAGATCGGTTCGTCAAGTTTGGCCTCGGAATCACCGGCTTCAATCAGGCAACGTTTCTGCGCGGGTTCGAGGCGTTGCTGATGGATCTATATGCCGACCCGGAACGTGCTGAACGGGTGCTGGATCTGGTCTTTGATTTTGAGAACGGGATCATTGATCAGGCCGTCCAATATCCTGTGGATGCCATTGCCTTCGGCGATGATTGGGGCACGCAACGGGGCCTGATGATCCCGCTTGAACAATGGCGTGCTATTTTCCGGCCGCGCTATGCCGTCCAGTTTGAAAAGATTCGCCGGGCTGGGAAGAAGGTCTGGTTCCATTCCTGCGGCCATGTACACGCGATCATCGGCGATCTGATCGATATCGGTGTGGATGTGATCGAACTGCTCCAGCCCGACGTCATGGGCGTCGAACGACTTGCCCACGATTTCGGCGGGAAAGTCTGCTTCTGTTGCTCGGTGGATCATCAGCGCCGGGCCATTTCCGGAACCCGCGACGAAATCTTCGCTTATGCACGGCGCCTTCGTGACACCTTGGGCGCATTCAACGGCGGATATATCGCGTACATCGAAGACTATTCCTGCCTCGGGATGAGTGAGCAGAACTACCAGTGGATCCGCGAAGCCTTCACTCAGGCGACTTAGGAAGTCGCCGGCCCACTCGCTCAACACCTGACCCTTTGTGTTCTCGCTTCGGCTGCAGCTCCCTCCATGAGAAGGTATTGTCAAAAGCGGGCGTGACCGCGACTATTCTTGCGTGTTTCCTCAGCTTTAATGAAAGTGCTTCTTGGTTTATTATAGAGCACAAAGGTCAGAACCTAAAGATTTGTCCACGGCAACGTCATATCGAGGAGATGGATCAATGAATACCTCAACGCGTCGTACGTTTCTTAGAACCACGGGCACGGGCATGCTGGCGAGCTTGGTGCTTCCGGGACTGTCCAGTATCGCCAAGGCCGCTCCGAGCGAACGTGTCCGCCATGCCGTCATCGGTGTTGGCGGGCAAGGGAGACGCCATGCGCAAGAGTTTGCATCGTTTCCGGATTGTGAAGTGGTCGCCGTGTGCGACGTAGATCCGGAACAAATCAAGAAGGCGCTGGGGAAAGTCCCCGAAGCCGCACCGGCCGCCGATTTCCGCCGCCTCCTCGATGACAAGAGTATTGACACGGTCAGCATTGCCACGCCTGATCATTGGCATACCCCGATTGCCCTGGCGGCGATCAAGGCGGGAAAACACGTCTACGTCGAGAAGCCCTGCTCGCACAATATCCACGAGGCCATCGCGCTCAAGACGGCCGCGGCAGAGTCCGGGAAGTGTGTGCAGCAGGGAACCCAGGCCCGCAGCGGCGAGGCCCTCAAGCAAGCCGTGGCCTTGCTGCGGGACGGAGGTATCGGCAAGGTCAGAATGGCCAAGGCGATCAATCACCAACTGAGGGAACCCATCGGCCGCGAACCGGAATGCGACCCGCCCGCGGGCGTCGACTATGACCTATGGCTGGGGCCCGCGCCCAAGCACGCGTTTACAAAGAACCGTTGGCACTACCAGTGGCATTGGTTTTGGGACTACGGTTGCGGCGATATGGGCAACGACGGTATTCACCAGATCGACCAGGCGCGGTGGGGACTGGGCGTGGGGATGCCCAAAGCGGTCAGCGCCTCCGGCGGCCAACTTTTCTACGACGACGACCACGAAACGCCGGACACGCAGGTCGTCACGTTCGAGTACGACCACTGCTACTTGCTGTACGAGATGCGCTTGTGGACGGATTACGCCCTCGAGGGTCACGACAACGGCGTCGTATTCTACGGCGACAAGGGCAAGCTCGAAATCGGGCGCGGCGGGTGCGATGTCACGCTTATCGGCGAACAGAAAGAACACTTGGGACCGTACGGGGATTTCAAAGGCCACATCCGCAACTTCCTGGACTGCGTCAAGGCCGACAATCCCGCGGAGCTAAACGGCGGGATCGAGGAAGGCGCCATCTCGACGGCGCTCTGTCACTTGGGCAATATCGCCACGCGCGTAGATCGGAAACTCAAGATCGATCCGGCAACATGGCAATGCGTGGATGATGCCGAGGCAGGCAAACTCTTCTCGCGCGAGTATCGGAAAGGGTATGAACTGCCGGGGATCGGGTAGCCGGGATTATTCTAGAGCATTATAATGTTGAATTGCGGTATAGCCGCAAGACTGAAACCAGCCTTCTGCATCTTGGGGCGTGATGGTTTCCAGTGCCAATCCAATGGCCTTGTACAACTCCTCTTGTGTGCGGGCCTTTTTCGATTGCCGCAACGGCGTTTGAAGTCCAATCGTAAAGTCTACTCAAATGCAATCAACGAGGCTATCATCACAATCGGGTTCTGCAACCTACATTTCCGTACCCGCCAGCGTCTGGCCGGTTGCTGTGACCATTTCAATTGCGCGTTGTTAAGGCATGGGCGGTCTATTTGTTTAGGTATTGAGCGGATTGCTCTTGCGCCTCCAGCGGGAAGTCAAAGACTGTAGGATCAAGAGCAGCGTAGCAATAACAGTCACGGCCGCTGCCAGACCATAGACCGCCAGCGTGGGGGCCCAATAGCCCGGGTTTCTACAGCCCAGCGACAGGCCGGCGAATACGAGACACGCGCCGGCCACGGATAACGCGATTCCCACGGCGGGCAGCAGCTTCGATTCCGAGCGATTCCATAATGCCGCGCACGGAAGCGCCAAACCGGACGCGCACAGGCACGTGAACGTGAAGAGCGCCACGCCGGTTATCCCATACGTGAGGCCGATAATGAGACCCACCGCGAATGCGCCGCATGCGATCGCCATAAACAGCGTGGGCCATGTAACATCTTTTAAGTAACGCAGGAGCAGAAACACGGCGCAGATGTTTATCGCCGCTATGAGTGAGCCGAGTGCCCACACCGTGCGCCACCAATCCACCGATCCTCGTACCGCAAACACCCGGAATCCGTCGCCGTTAATGGCGTCGGCAATGCCCCCGGTTCGGGCGAAGTTGGCCCAGCAGGACATCATGACGGACGAGAGCGCTTTTCGCTCCGATCGGTTTGCGTCGCTCCAGGCGAACCGCAGGATACTGTCCTGATCGCTATGAAAGTTTCCGAAGACGAAGGGCATCTCGAGGGCGTGTCCAGCGCCGATGAGGAAATCGAAGGGTTTGGGCTCGTTGGCCCAGTCGAATCGGTACGCATAGACGCCGTCTTGATGCTTACGCATGGAGTGCGCGGGAAGGTCTACGCCCGCCCATTGGAACCCGGCGCCGCCCAGGATACCGAGCGCGTGATAAAGGGGCCACTTCGATGGCTTGAGCTGGTCGGCAAGGCGAAGACTCGGCGCGTTGGGATCCATCTCTTTGATAAGCTGGCACAGCTCGGCTTCAGTCAGCTTGGACATCTTGAACGGAAGGAACAGCTTGAGTTCCTCGGCGTTGCTGCCCAGCAGGACAGGGACCTGGTTGTACTTGCCCTGGCGCAAAGCCGAGGACGGATTGATAGGTAGCACGGTCCCGTCCACAAACACCGGGGTGAAATCGTGGATATTTCCCAACGGACCAGGCTTGTAGCAGGCCAGAATCTCCGCCGCCGTCTTCGACCGCAGATACGCGGAGATCCACGCATCGTCCTTATCATCGAGATAGCTCTGGGCGCTGGCTTCTGTTGTTGCGAGTCCCTCTTCCCGGACAAGTTGGATCAAAATGTCTCCGGTTTTCCGATCCGTTTTCTCGAACGCGTTGCCAAAGGGCGCGCCGCTCTGCGATATGGCCCGGTGGAAGAGTCCCGCGGCCAAGGGCGAGGCCAGCATGGAAAACACGTTTACGCCGCCGGCGGATTCTCCCGCGATGGTGACATTATGTGGATCGCCTCCGAAGACGGCGATGTTGTCACGCACCCATTCCAGCGCCCGGACAATGTCGAGGGTACCGTAGTTGCCGGAGGCGTCGAGCGGATTGCCTTTTCGCAGTGCGGGATGCGTAAACCAGCCCAGAGGCCCCATGCGGTAGTTGATGCTTACGAAGACCACGTTGGACTTCCCCGCGAAGTTGGAGCCGTTGTATAAGGGCATGGCCGCCTGGCCCACGCAGTTGGCCCCACCGTGAATCCAAAAGAAGACGGGCAGGTTCTCCTCTTGCGTCCGGGGCCGCCAGACGTTCAGATACAGGCAGTCCTCGCCCCCGATGATCTCGCCGATGTTCCCGCAGTCCATCATGGCCATCAGACCGCCATACTGCGTGCACGGTTCGCAGTAGGTCTTCGCTTGTCTGACGCCGGCCCAAGGCTCCGGCGGTTGCGGCGCGCGCCATCGCAGCTCACCCACGGGCGGTTTCGCAAACGGGACGCCGAGCCAGACATAGGTCTCGATGGGCTCGTCCTCGATCGCGGTTTCCACAGCAAGGCCGGCGACGTCACCGTAGACGGTATGCCGGACCAGCGGGTCCTCCTCCGCTTGAATTCCTGGCGGTAGGGCATACGTGAGCAACGCAGCCCACGTGCTGAAAAAGACGAGTCGAAGCGTTCTTGCCATGAGTGTCTCCCTTGTGTAAGCCCTTGTGTTTTATCAGGCATCTTACTGTGAGCGAGCGACTCCCGCAACCTTTCTACCACGGGCTAAGGAGAGACAAACTTTGCCGCATCGCCCATTGGATTGATCTTGTTGCCCCGTATTTGGGAGACTACACGGAGGGTTAGCGTGAAGAGCAACGCGCTTTCCACAACAAGCCTCTGGCAATAGGAATGGAGAATCGTTAATGGCGTTGAAGAATGAAGATAGGCAGGAGATTGGCGTTCCCGGAAGGGATGCGGGGATTCGTCTGAGAATCTGGCCAGCGTTACTCATCGTGATTGTGAATCTCTCTGTCGCCCTTGCCGCGTGGCGTTTCGGTACGACGAACATACACGCCATGGTGGGCTTCATCATTGTGCCGATTCTGGCGGCGGTTCTGCTTATCATCTGGTGGCTGGCGGCCAGCCGCGCGCCCGTCCGCGACCGATGGGCCGGTTTCGCGCTGGTCGCGGCCGTTCTCTTCTGGGTGTACATCACGCAGAAATCCAACGGCGAACTGCTCCTCATGGCAGCCGTCCCAACGATCACGACTGGCGTAGTCGCGCTTCTTGCGGTGACATTTTGGCTTCCGTGGCCGGTGCGGCGGTGGTGCGTTGTTGCCCTTATGGCAGGTTGCGCGGCGGTCTTCACCGCAACGCGGGCCGACGGTATCGGAAGCAACTTCGTCCCCATTCTGGCGTGGCGCTCGAGCCCCACGGCGGAGGAGTTGGTGGCGGCCTCCGAAGGTCTCGCGAACCCGAAACCCGGCGCTATGGCCCATGTGCCCGCACAGGCCGGCCCGGGGGATTGGCCTGGTTTTCGCGGACCGGCCCGCGACGGACGCGCGGAAGGGGTAACGTTCTCGGCGGATTGGAGCACGCCTCCCCGGCAAATCTGGCGTCATCCGGTGGGACCGGCATGGTCGTCGTTTGTGGTGGTGGGCGACTACCTCTTCACGCAGGAGCAACGCGGCAACGACGAAGCCGTGACGTGCTACCTCGCGGCCACGGGAGAGGGAATCTGGGTGAACCGCGTGCCCGTGCGATTCGACAACAACATGGGGCCGGGGCCGCGTGCCACACCGGCCTATGACCAGGGCAGACTCTACACGCTGGGCGCAACGGGCATACTGCAATGTCTGGACGCCGCCACCGGGAAGACGATCTGGAAGCGCGACGTGACCCAGGACGCGGAGACCAAGATTCCCACGTGGGGTTTCTCGGGTTCCCCGCTGGTGGTGGTGGACCGCGTCATTGTGTTTCCGGGCGGAGACGAAGGCAAGAGCGTCGTAGCGTTCGACCGTACATCCGGGGATCTGGCCTGGCGTGCCGGAGCAGCGACCGGCGGCTACAGTTCCCCGCAGCTTACGCGCATCGCGGAGGTGAGCCAGGTGCTGATAAGTTGCGACTTCGGTTTGATGTCCTTGGTCCCGGAGACCGGCGCGTCCCTGTGGGAACATCCCTGGAAAACCAAGGCCGACCCGCGCATCGACCAACCCCTTCTCGTCGATGGCGCGTCGGTGATTCTCGGCTCGACCGCGGGCACCGGCCGGCTTCGTGTTCAAAAGACGGAGTCAGCCTGGACCGTCGCGACCGAGTGGACCGTCAAAAGTTTTAGGCCCTACTTCAACGATTTTGTCTGCCACAAAGGCCACTGCTACGGACTTGACGGAAACAGACTGTCCTGCATCGATGCCCAAACCGGCCAAGGCCGATGGGACGCGATACGGTGCGGCGGCCAGGTGTTGCTCGTCCCCGAGATAGACACGTTCCTGGTTCTGAGCGAAGCGGGAGACGTCATCCTTGTCCAGGCCGCTCCCGAGAAGTTCACCGAACTCGCCCGCTTCAAGGCCCTCAACGGCAAGACCTGGAATCATCCCGTGATAGCCCACGGAAAACTCTTCGTCAGAAATGCGGAAGAAGCCGCCTGTTTCGAACTGCCCGCGGATCCTACAGCCCGATGAGCCTGAATCCAGTCGCTGAATGCTTTCCAAAACTCACCCACAGATAGTCTTCTTGTTTCAGGCTTGGGCCGGTCGGAGATTACGACCTCTGCGACGCCACGTTCCTCAAGAAGAATCCCCACTTCCCGCTCGAGTTCATGGGCCTTTCATTCGCTGCTGGTCGCGCGAGACCGCTGTTTGAGCTTCCCCTTTTGACGACAGCTCACGTACCAGATGGAGGCGGCGGGGATCAAATCGAAAAGGAATGGTGTGATGATTCACAGCACCACATCCACGACATTACTCGCCTTACCCTCGCCCGCGGAGTTCGCGCCGAGCACTTGGTATTCCATCTGCACGCCCCGCGGCTGACCCGTCAGAAGAAAGGCCGAAAGACGAAACCTCTTTCTCGGCGTATTTCGTCTCGTCCTTAGGCCTTCACTCTCTATAGCACCGCCGCGACCGAGTTGCTCGGGACGCTTGTTCCGGCGGCGTTCATGGCTACGACTCGGTATTCGAGTTGGGTTCGTAGGGGTTGGTTGCTTAGTGTGACGCGGGTTGCGACGGTTATGGTGGCGTCTAGCCAGGGGGAGAATCCGGTGGCGGATTGTACCCGGCGTAGGATGACGTAGGCGCGTGCTTCGCCGAAGGGGCCGGGTGCCGGTGTTTTCCAATCGAGGTCGATGGTTCCCGCTCCTTCCGCCGTGATTTCGAGCATTCGGGGTTGGCCGGGCGGGGCCGATGGCGCCGGCGTCTGTTTGTCGGTCCATCCGATGAGTTCGAGTTGTTTCGGGTCCGCCGATGTATCGACTTCGGACTGTTTCAACTCGGATACCATCTTCACCACGAGCGCGTCGAGCGCGATGTCCTTGGTTTCGGTGAGGAGATGCACCCACGCCTCTTTCCAGATTTGCACCGCCTTCTTGTTCCTGTATTCATCGTAAACCACCACCAAGCCCGGCACATCGGCATTCGGAAACTCGGCGGGATACTCCCCATATCCGCTGATCATCTTTTCTATCAGCGCCCGGATTTCAATTTCTTTCTTCGGAAACTGCGCCATGTCGCTACCCTCTTTTCCTGTTCACGTTCTTTTTCACACCGTTCACAGCCACGGAGCCGTCTTTCCCGCAAAGCCGTCTTTCCCGCGAAAGCGGGAATCCAGGACCACTCGCACATGCCCGGCGCGGCATTCCCGCAAAGGCGTCTTTCCCGCGAAAGCGGGAATCCAGGACCACCCGCACACGCCCCGCGCGTCATTCCCGCAAAGGCGTCTTTCCCGCGAAAGCGGGAATCCAGGACCACCCGCACACGCCCCGCGCGTCATTCCCGACTTCCCTGGATTCCCGCTTTCGCGGGAAAGACGCGAGGGAGCGGGAAAGACGCGAGGGTGCGGGAAAGACGCGAGGCCGAGGTCAGGTCGCTTCTTCGCATATTCACAGCACCACGGCTACGATATTGCTCGCCGGGCCTTCGCCGGCGGTATTCAGGCCGATCACCTGGTATTCCATCTGGAGGCCGCGCGGCTGATCCGACAGGAAGGCTTCCGTTACGAACGCGAGGCCCGCTTCATGCCAAGCGCCCATAGGCTGGCCCGGCGCGGGTTCCTCACGCCGTTCCATCTTATACGTCCGGACCGGCCCGCCTGCCGCCGGATCCGGCGCTTTCCAATCCAGTTTCAACGTGCCCGGACCTTCCGAGACAATCTGCAGCACCCGCACCTGGCCCGGCGGCACCGTCGGCGCCGGCGTGGCCCGCGGACCCCACCCGATGAGCTCGAGCGCTTCCTTGTTTGCCGCCACATCCACCTCGGACTGCTTGAGCTGGTCCCGCATTTTCGCTTCCATGACGTGTAACGCCACATCCTTCACATCGGTCGCCAGATGAAACACCGCCTGCTTCGCATCCTGATCATCATTAGCCGTCTCATACGCCGTCAGCAGCGCTTGCAGCCCTGGAACGTCCGCATTCGGAAAAATCGCCGGGTCATCCGTATACCCTTGGATCATCCGATGCACCAATTCCTGGACCTCGAGTTCCTTTCGTGGAAACCTCGGCATAGCCTTACCCTCCTGTCCATGTTATCACCGCTCCAAAGACCCTCACGCCCCTTGCACGAAGGCCAAAACACACTAACTCATTGTCCAACAACCATTTACCAAAGACATCCGCCCCCGTCCGGACCGTCCGGAACGATTCCGCAACGAATTGTAAGTTGTCCGAAGCCCCCGGACCCGTTCCGCAAGCCATTGTAAGTTGCCCGGAGCGTCCGGAACGGTTCCGCAAGCCATTGTAAGTTGCCCGGACCGTCCGGAACGGTTCCGCAAGCCATTACAAATTGCCCGGAACGTCCGGACGAGTTCCCCGGCACCCGGATTAGCTCCATGCCGTCCGGACAAGTTTCGCGCCATCCGAACCGCGTCCCCGTCCCATCGTAAATCGCCCGGCTCACCCGGCCACCGTCCCAGCTCTTCAACTGTCAATGCCTTGCACTATTCGCCTGCGGGACGAAAGAAATGGAAAGAGATCTGCGCCCCATCGTTATTGCGTGGAACCCCATCTCACCCACTTCCCCAACGGCCAACGACCCCGTTGCCCATCCGTATTCAACTTACCGCCCGGTCAATCCTTCCGCATAGCCCGCGCGATCCGTTGGTCACGAAAATCCGAACCTCAGAACCCTTACTCTCTTTTGTATGTCGCATCTCAGGAAAAAGTTCCGGGAATCGGGATAAAAGTCTGAAGTTTTGGGAAGGGATACGGCGCACAGGACAAATCACGCCCCCCGACCCCATTCTTCCAGCTATTCAGCGGAGCGCAATCCGCCCTACCTGCTGCCTTGGCAACAGAATGGCCCCATAAGGCCTTGGCAACCAAAGGGTTCGTTGACGCCTACACAGCCAAAGATTATCCTGCAGTCGCCTTCCCCCTCACCCTCGCCTTCACCTTCTCCTTCACCCTCACCCTCGCCTTCTCCTTCACCCTCGCCCTCACCCTCGCCTTCCCCCTCGCCCTCACCCTCGCCTTCCCCCTCGCCCTCGCCCTCGCCTTCACCTTCACCTTCACCTTCTCCTTCACCCTCGCCTTCGCCCTCGCCCTCACCCTCGCCCTCACCCTCGCCTTCGCCGCCTCCCGTTGCGTCCCACAGCTTCGCCGTACCTGACGCCGAACCCGTGAGGACCTGGGATCCGGCCGGTGAGAACGCTACGGAAAGCACCGTCCCCGAGTAGTTGAAGGTGCGGAACTCCGCGCCGGTGGCCGCGTCCCACAACTTCGCGGTCCCGTCCCACGACCCCGTGAGAACCTGCGTCCCGTCTGGTGAGAACGCCACGGAATACACCTCGTGGAAGTGGCCGGTGAACATGCTGAGCTCCGTGCCGGTGGCCGCGTCCCAGAGCTTCGCCTTATTGTCACCCGAGCCTGTGAGGACCTGCGTCCCGTCCGGTGAGAACGTTACGGAACGCACGTAGCCTGTGTGGCCGGTGAACGTGCGGATCTCCGCGCCGGTGGCCGCGTCCCAGAGCTTCGCCGTCTCGTCCGACGACCCCGTGAGGACCTGCATTCCGTCCGGTGAGAACGCTACTGACATCACGAACGATGTGTGGCCGGTGAACGTGCGGAGCTCCGCGCCGGTGGCCGTATCCCGCAGCTTCGCCGTCTCGTCCGACGACCCCGTGAGGACCTGCGTACCGTCTGGAGAGAACGCTACCGACTTCACGTCCGCCGTGTGGCCGGTGAACGTGCGGACGACCGCGCCGGTGCTGAGGTTCCAGAGCCTCGCCGTATCGTCCTGCGAGCCCGTGAGGACCTGCGTACCGTCTGGAGAGAACGCTACGGAATTCACGTCCGCCCCGTGGCCGGTGAACGTGCGGAGCTCCGCACCGGTGCTGAGGTCCCAGAGCCTCGCCTTATTGTCACCCGAGCCCGTGAGGACCTGCGTCCCGCCCGGAGAGAACGCTACGGACCACACCCAGCTCATGTGGCCGGTGAACGTGCGGATCTCCGCGCCGGTGGCCGCGTCCCACAGCTTCGCCGTTTCGTCCAACGACCCTGTGAGGACCTGCGTACCGTCTGGAGAGAATGCTACGTACTTCACGAACGACGTGTGGCCGGTGAAGGCGCGGAGCTCCGCGCCGGTGGCCGCGTCCCACAGCTTCACTATATAGCCCCAACCTGTGAGGACCTGCGTACCGTCCGGAGAGAACACTACCGAATACACCGTCCCCGGAGTGTGGCTGGTGCTGGTGAAGGTGCGGACCTCCGCGCCGGTGGCCGCGTCCCACAGCTTCGCCGTCTTGTCCCCCGAGCCCGTGAGGACCTGCGTCCCGTCCGGAGAGAACGCTACGGAACGCACTTCGAACGTGTGGCCGGTGAACGTGCGGAGCTCGGCACCGGTGGCGGCATCCCACAGCTTTGCCGTCCAGTCCAACGACCCCGTGAGGACTTGCGTCCCGTCCGGAGAAAACACTACGGAACGTACGTAGTTCGTGTGGCCAGTGAAGGTGCGGAGTTCGGCGCCGGTGGCCTTGTTCCAGAGCTTCGCCGTGTTGTCATCCGAGCCCGTGAGGATCTGCGTCCCGTCCGGGGAAAACGCTACGGAATACACCCTGTTCGTGTGGCCGGTGAAGGTACGGAGCTCCGCGCCGGTGGCCTTGTCCCACAGCTTCGCCGTAGCGTCCGCCAACCCCGTGAGGACCTGCGTACCGTCCGGTGAGAACGCTACGGAATACGCCCAGTGCGTGCTGGTGAAAGTGCGGACCACCGCACCGGTGCTAAGGTCCCAGAGCCGCGCCTTGCTGTCCGTGGACCCGGTCAGCATCTGCGTCCCGTCCGGCGACATGGCCGTGCACAGCAACTCCCCGTAGCCGTACTGCATGATCGGCGTCGAGACCGTGTCCGCCGTCGCCTGCGGGCCCAATGCCCCCAACACAAGCAGTCCTATCGCAATACAGCCCATCCGGTTTACATTCTGTTTCATCGTAGTCGTCATCCCTGGTTCTTTCCGGTTACTTCCCATTCTGAAGGCTCTCTCGCCTCTTGCGCGAACACAACGATGCAAAGACGCGGAGCGCGGGATTCAATAAGATGAGAACAACCCTTACGCCCTACCGCTTTCGCGTCAGCCATCATCGCGCCACCTTCCCCAACGGCAACCTGCTCCGTTGTCCAGCCTGTGTTCAACATGCCGGGTGGCTTCCTACGTGCAGCCACCGTGAACGCGCCGTACTCCCCGCGCAGCATGTTTTCCAACCTACTGCATGGACACCACGTACTATATTCCGCTTTTCTCCCCACGTCAAGTATAAGTTTCGGGGGAAGGAAGATGTGGGTAACGGGAGTGAAGAGTTCGCGTCAATTGCGTCTTCTCGAGATCCGCCGTTGCGGTGCGTTGAATCGCATCCTGCCGCTTTCCCCCCTATTCTAGCGCTTCGATTAGTCGCGCGATTTCGCGTCTTATGGTTTGGATGTTTGCGAAACGTTTGTCTTCGAGCTTGCGTGTGGCTGCGGCGCCTCCGGAGCCGGGCGTTGTGCCGTCTTTGTCGCGGCCGATGTAGTCGGCTACGGTGTTGGCCTTTTCGCCGAGGAGGGTTTGGGCTTCTTTGATGGCTTCGGGTGCGCGGTTGGCGGCTGCGGCTTTTTCCGTGGCCGATCGGAGCGCTAGGAGCATGTCGTAGTCTTCCATGCCGTCGCGGACGGCTTCCCATCTCTTGCTGATCACGACACCGTCGCCGGGGTAGACGAGCAGGTAGTCGAGCGTGCCGTCGGGCTTGTACCACGGGTCGGCGCCCGAGGTGCAGTAGGACCAGAAGCCGATGCCTTTGAGGTTGAAGGCCCATGCGGCCCAGGATTGGCAACGGTAGTATCCGAGCGGGGATTGGTGCTTGGCGTTGTCGGCGCAGGCGTAGGTCCAGACGGGCTTTCCGGAATCGTAGATGATCTGGAGTTTGTCCTCGTTCTTGCCGAGAAAGAAACCCGTGCGATTCGGACACCAGATATCGACATACGGCAGCATCTCAACAAGTTCTTCTTCACGAATGCGATCCACGGGGTCCGTGTACATAAGGATCTTCGGGTCGGCCTCGCGGGCGAGTTTCGCAAAATTGAGGTAGAGGTCCACGAGTCCTTCGTTCAGGCCCGGCTCGTCTACGGGATACATGGCGTACTGGCTGTAGTCGATCCCCATTTCCTGCAAGTGCGCCACCCACGCCCGCAGCCATGCGACGTACGCCTTCTTCGCGGCGTCGCTGGTGATATCGCCGGGGCCGCGCAGTCCGCCGAGGCTGTGGAACAAGATCATGCCGTGCGGCGCATACTTCTGCACGAACGCGTCGTGTTGCGTGAAGTCGATGGCGCCGACGATCTCGCCGGCGTCGTTGTATTCGGCCTGTGGTACAAGTGTGGTTACGAAGACGTTGTTGCCGTGGGCAATGCGATCGGCAAGGCTCTCGTCTTCGAGATCTTTCATGCGGTCGGTCCGGTAGACGTAGCCCCAGTTGCAGTGATTCAACGCGCGCTTCTCGGGCAACGCCGCCGGCCACACGGTTATCGTCAAGGGCATCGTGAATTGTTTCGATTCCATCTCGAGGGTCCGTATGCGGAGCGTCGTGTCCCAGGTGCCTGGCGACAACGCGTGCGTGTCTACTTTGAGCCAGAGCTGGCGCGCGTGCCAGCCGGGAAGCTGCATGACGTAGCCCGAGTTCATGACGGGCAAGACATCGGCGGACATGTCGAGCATCTGCGTCGGTACAGCAACGACTTCGTGCAACGTGATCGCGTCGCGGGGTAAACACGGTTTTGTATCGGCCGAATCCCGGAGTACGATCGGGTCTATCTCGACGCGTGCTTCGAGGTGCGTCATATCCAAATTGAAAATGTTCAGTGCGGTGTCTTCGGTTTCATTGTTGAAGGCCTCGATTTCGAGTTGTCCTTCTTGGAGACGTCCTTCGCGTATTTCGTCGAAGCCGCCGAACGGCGCCCAGGGATTTGCCTTGACGAGACGCAACGGCCACGCGCCGTTCGCGTTGGATTGGACCGCGCAACGCAGCAACGCGATAGTTTCCTCAAGTTCCTGTAGCCCGGCGCGCAACACGTCGCATAGTTCACGCGCCTCCACATCGGGCTTCGTCCCAACTACGGTCACGCGTTCCTTGTAGCCCGCCAAGATCGTGGCCATTTGCGCAAAGCGGCCAAGAAACGCCTGCGGCTGCGGCAACTGTCCGGCGAGCGATTCCGCCGCGTCAAGCCGATCCTGGAATTCGGCCAGTTCTTTGGCGAAGGGAATCACGTAGGCCGTTTCGGTCCTCCGGGCCACCAGTGTCTCTCCTTCATACACGCAACACGCCAGACGGATTTCCGTGGGACGATTGATGGGCAGTGTATAGTCCGTGGAAATGGTGATGCTCTCTTCCGACGATTCGCTGGTAGCCGCAGAGTCGTCCCGATCGCTCTGCTCGACGCGGGTTTCGATTCGTAGCGCGACGTGGTCGGGGTTTTCGATCTCGATGGTGAACGTGTTGGGGCCAGCATACAGCGCGCCAAAGTCCGCGCGCCGGATCCGCACCTTCGACTGGTCGGATGCGCTCCGATACGCGCCGGTGCGCGCGGCATCGAACCGGTATTCGCTCCATACCCGTTTCGCGTCGGGCTTGGCGTTGGGCCACTTGAACGCGATGATCTGGCCGGAATTCGCGGGATAGATGATGTACGGTGTGCCGTCGCCGGAAAGGTCCGCGAGCGTTGGCGAACTGTTGGTGGTGCCGTTCATGGGCAGGGCCTCTTTCAGTTCGCCCTTGGCGTTGAAGACGTGCAACTTGCCGCTATATCCCGCCACTACGATCTCGATAGCATCGTCGCCGTCCACGTCGGCAATCGCGGGGCTTCGGCGCACGCGCTGCTCGACGTTACCGCGCCACTGTTCCGAACCGTCGGGCGCGACCGCAAACAGCAGACCCGAGAGGTCTATGGCGTAGATCTCGAGCAGGCCGTTCTCATCCGCGTCCGCCACGCAGATGCTGCTGTCGATCTCCTTGGGAAGATCCAGTTTCCAAAGGACTGTGCCGTGGCCATCCACCGCCATCAAGGCGGTGTCGTAGCCCGTCAGGATCTCGTTGGCGCCATCCTGATTGATATCGGCGATGATGGGCGCGGCCCCTTTTGCGGGACCGTCAATGCGCCAGACTTCCTTGCCGGTCGCGTCAAGGCAGAGGAGCGGGACGGTGGTGCCGGATACGACGATGGACGGCTCGGTGGCATCGCCTAACATGCCAACCGTCGGCGAGAGCGTGAAGCCATGATTTCCCTTGAAGGTCCATTTTAAGACGCCCTGCGCCGAAAGGCATACGACGTGGCCCTGCCGCGTTCCGGTGATGATCTCGAGTTCGTTGTCACCATTTAGATCCGCGACCACGATTGCGGTTGTGCCCCA
>Ga0307377_10003786_pt1 | contig 16846 bp, 14 predicted proteins | sample TR3MG_FD_202535 | JGI IMG/M metagenome (GOLD analysis project Ga0307377, IMG submission 202535) | Soil microbial communities from Risofladan, Vaasa, Finland - TR-3 | ecosystem: Environmental > Terrestrial > Soil > Coastal area > Acid sulfate soil | place: Finland: Risofladan, Vaasa | collected... | reverse complement strand
CAACCGCCCTGAATTTATCGGTTCTGTTGTTAACGGAGATCTCCTGAAGACTTTTATTCAGGATAGGTGATTTCTCATCAAGGTTAAGAATATACATTGCCAGTTTACCACCTGAAAATTCCATGAATTCAGCGGTCCCGGTCTCATGAAGCAGTCCAAGTACCTCCCGGGCGGCAAGTAGTTCAGGATAGATCAGGGAATCGATACCAATGGATTTAAAAAAATCTGAATTGAGAGGCTCGAGATAATCGATATTGTCAATACGAGCAATAGTTTTCATGGCTCCAAACCTTTTTGCAAGTATTGAGGATGTAATATTGGTATCTTCGGAATGTGTTACTGCAATAAATAGTTCAGTTCTTTTTATCAGTGACTCCTTAAGTAGTTTAACAGATGTAGCAGAGCCCTCATACGTCAAGACGTCGAGTGAACTGTCAATTGGCTTCAGTCGTTCCTCTTCCGGGTCGATGAGAATAATTTCATGATTTTCATTCGACAACATTTTTGCAAGATGTGTTCCAACTTCTCCTGCTCCGGCAATAATTATTCTCATTGAAAATTTGATTGAAAAACATGACAAAATAAGAGATAAATAGCTTAATCCTCAAGCTTTTTAAGATTTTTATTTTTGATCCGCTTATATTCTCTTAATAAATGCACCTGAATTCTTAACTAAATGGACAGTATCTATATCTATGAAAAAATTCTGTTGTATTGTCTGATACCTTATATTTGCTCCGGATGTGACAATTACTGCTTCAGGCTTTTTTATCACAGTCAGATTGTTTTTTTTCACAGTCTGTGAACCGGTGAGAATTAGAATGTCGGGACATAAGTGTTGTATGTCGTACATATTTAGATAGTTGGAGATCAGTATCTTTTTGTCACCAGCCATGATAAAGTGGGGTCTGTTTTCCAGCATGTTTGGCATTATTTTAAGTCCGAGAGTGGCACATTCTTTCTTTACTTCAGGCCCTGGTTCCGGTGTTTCGGAATATAGGTTAAGTACCTTACCTGTTCTGATGCCGATTGTAGATGAACCAGGTGTATTAAAAACAATAATCTCATTGGTGGTTCTGGTCGAAATATCTAAAAATGTACTGACTATGACAAATAGAAGCATTATTGCAATGGGATATCTGATTGAAAAAGATTGTTTTTTCAAGATGAAATAACTGAAAAGAAAAATAGTAACCATAAGCAATAAACATTCAGGAGTCGTCATTCCAATATTTTCCATTGTGGAGTAGGGCAGTGAAGAGACCTGTTGGGTAAGTGACTCAGTGATACCTGTCAGCTTATTAAGTATTTGAGCAATAAAATCTGATAAAAAGTGTATCGGGAAGGTTAAGGGAACAAGACATCCAATTATTATAAGCAAGGTTGCAAGAGGTATAATTATGATGTTAGTAAGTATAAAGTATGTTGGGAATCTGTTAAAAAGCATTATTGTAAGTGGAAGGGTTCCTGCTTGTGCCACAATGGTTACAGTAGCCGATTGCCATATCTTGTCAGTGAACCAGTTTTTCAGGTGAATTATCTGGTAGAGACCCTTGTAGAAACTAATAATATATATCACAGCCGAATAGGAAAGGAGAAATCCGGCATTGAAAATTGCTGATGGTTTTATTAGGATAAGGATAAATGCAGAGGCAAGAACTGAGTTAATTCCATTTATTCGCCTTTTCATTAAGTTACCTGCATGGAGAAAAGAGAACATCAGAGTTGCCCTGAGCACTGACGAAGTAAGCCCGGTTACAAAAGCAAACGACCAAAGAATCAGAATTGTTATTAATACCCGCAGTATGTTGAATCTTCCCTTTAGAAAAAAAAGAAGGTTAAAAACAAACAAACTAATAATTCCAACATGAAGTCCTGATACTGCCATAATGTGCATCACTCCGGCCTTGATGAAGTTCTGTTTTTGCTCCGGGTCGAGCATATTTTTCTGACCAAGAGTAATTGCTGCTACTACTGCAAGCCTTTCACCGGTGATACCTCTCTCTTTATACATAGAAATGATTTTCTCCCTTATAATCAGAGCTTTGTGAGTGATGCCTCTGTGTGATGGAGTATTACTACTGATAATATCGTGGTTGCTGGTAAAAGCATAATATCTTACACCCTGGTTTGCCATGTAAAATCTATAATCAAACTCATATGGATTGCCTCTGTTAACAACTTCAAGTGGAGTGCATTTAATAATCAATTCATCTCCAGGCAGATATGATGTCAGAGAGGTATCTTTTTTATTATATATTATCATGGATCCTTTAACAGCTTCAGTGCCATCATTGGTGATTTTGGTGTTAAGCTTTATTTTTAGTCTGTAGCTATTTTCTTTCTCTTCGGGAAAGTCGGAGAGGGTACAGTGGAACAATGTCTGTTCTGGCTTAAGTGGTGTGAGACTGTTTTTTTCATATGTGTATAGCAAGAGACCGCATGTGAAGAGGGCAATTGTAATTGAATAGCCAAAAAGCAGATTAATCTGGGATTTATTGAAAAGAAGGCTGGTACAAAATCCAGAAATAATAATAATAAGCACCACTGCCAGGAAAAAGCTTCCCGGTGTAAAGTAGAGGCCAGATATGATTCCTAAACATAGTGGCAGGCCAATACGAAGAAATGGAATTTCTTTATGTAGCACAGTCTGCAGCTAATGAGACACAATAAAGATAGAAAAAAGTACTTAGATTGACTAAAGTTTGGAGTACTTAAAGTTAAAAAAGTTGAAGTTATTTGATCTTCTGTCCGGATAATATAGTCTTATAATCAGTCTCAAATCTACCTTTTGAAATGGCAGTAAGCTTGCTCTTAAGAAGTCTTTTTTTTAGAGGACTAACCTTGTCAGTGAAAAGAATACCATCAAGGTGATCATATTCGTGCTGGATGATTCTGGCCTTATATCCATCAAATTCCTCATCATGAAACTCCCAGTTCGCATCATAATAAGTAATCCGGATATGAGCTTCCCGGTTTACCTCTTCCCTTAAATTAGGAATACTTAAACATCCCTCTGTCATAAGCTGGAAGTCGCCAGACTTTTCTGTAATATCAGCATTGATAAATACTTTTTTAAAGTCAGCCAGTTCAGGTTCATCTTCAGATGCTGGCATGCCATCGATTACAAATATCCTAATTGATTTTCCTATCTGCGGAGCTGCCAGGCCCAGACCTTCAGAGTGGTACATGGTCTCAAACAGGTCATCTATGATTTGATGCAATTCCGGATCATCTTCGTCAATATCTTTAGATACTTTTCTCAACACAGGATGTCCGTAAACAACAATAGGATATATCATTTTTGTGTTTTATTATCTGTTCTGGTACTCTTATTATCAAGGAATGACTGAAGAATTATAGCGGCACTTATTTTGTCAACCATTGATTTATTCTGTCTGTCCATCTTCTTCACCCCCCCTTCAATCATAGTTCTGAAAGCCATCTGTGAAGTGAATCTCTCATCAACAAGGTGTATTGGTTTCAAAGGGTAGCTCTTTTCAAGTTTTTTAATAAATGGATTAATAAAGCTAACAGATTCACTCGGCTGGTTGTTCATTTTAACAGGATATCCTACAACAAAAGCATCTATCTCCTCAGTTTTAAGATAATGTATAAGGAAGCTATCAAACTCTTCAGGACTTACCGTATTTAAAGGTGAGGCAAATAGGCGTAAAGGGTCTGTTATTGCCAGTCCTATTCTTTTTGTTCCATAGTCTATTCCAAGTAATCTTCCCATAATTATTAATAGGGAGCAAAAATACGAATATTAATTAAAAAGACACATGACGCACGACGCACGACGCACAACACAAGGAAATAGAATATATTATATCTTTTATTTTTCCGTGTGTCCTGAACCGTGAGTCGTGAGTCGAAAAAAGCCACCCCAGAGGATGGCCTTTTCATTATCAAGGTGTTTTATTCTGGTTTAGAATATTCCATTTCAGCTAACCGTTGATATGATTTATACCTCCATTTAGCATTAAGCTCGGCAGCTTTAAAAAGTGTTTCTGCTTCTTCAGGGAAGGTTTTTAAAAGCGAAGTATAGCGTACTTCTGACATCAGGAAATCCTGGAATTTGGTCCAGTCCGGCTCTTTTGAATCAAGGATGAAAGGATTTTTTCCCTCATTTTCAAGAAGTGGATTAAATCTGTATGTATGCCAGTAACCGGATGCAACAGCATCTTTTGTCTGAGACTGGGTCTTACCCATTCCATTTCTTAGTCCATGGTTTATGCATGGTGCATAAGCGATGATAAGTGAAGGTCCGGGATAGGCCTCTGCCTCTTTTATTGCTTTGAAATACTGTGCATTACTTGAGCCCATTGCTACCTGTGCTACATAAACATAACCGTAGCTCATTGCCATCTGGCCGAGATCTTTTTTACGAATTTTTTTCCCTGATGCTGCAAATTTAGCTACTGCTCCGGCAGGAGTTGATTTGGATGCCTGTCCACCAGTATTTGAATAAACCTCTGTATCGAGTACAAGAATGTTTACATCTTCGCCTGATGCAATAACATGGTCAAGTCCGCCATAACCTATATCATAAGCCCAACCATCACCACCAAAGACCCAATGTGATTTTTTCACGAGATACTTCTTGAGGCTTAAAATCTCTTTGACTACCTCAGATTTCTCTTTGCCACAAGCTTCAATCACTTTAGCAGAAGCAATCTTAGATGGTTCAGCAATATCTTTATTCTCAAGCCACTCCTCAAATGCAACTTTTGTTTCTGAGTTAACTGATCCGTTTTTCAAGGCATCTTTCATACGTAGTTCGATACGTTCCCTCATTTTGCCTGCACCAAGTGAAAGTCCCAAACCAAATTCAGCGTTATCTTCAAATAGCGAGTTTGCCCAGGCCGGTCCATTACCATTTTTGTTTGAGGTATATGGGGTTGAAGGAGCTGAACCTCCATAAATAGAGGAGCATCCTGTTGCATTGGCAATGATCATTCTGTCGCCAAACAGCTGGGTGATAGATTTGATATAAGGCGTCTCTCCACAACCGGCACAAGCACCTGAAAATTCGAATAATGGTTGAGAAAACTGACTGTTTTTAACATTAACAAATTTATCAACAACGGTATCTTTATAACCAACTGTTTCATGCATGTAGGTCCAGCGTGGCATCTCCTCAAGTTGTGATTCAAGCGGTTTCATGATCAACGACTTATTCTTTGAAGGACAAACATCAGCACAGTTGCCGCAGCCTGTACAGTCCAGAACACTAACCTGGATTTTGAATTTATACTGTTTAAGAGCACCTGGAATACCCTGGATAGTCTTGGTTCCTTCAGGTGCATTAGCAGCCTCTTCATCTGTTAAAAGGAAGGGACGAATAGCTGCGTGAGGACAGACATATGAGCACTGGTTGCACTGAATGCAACTATCTGATTGCCATTCTGGTACGTTTACTGCAACACCGCGTTTCTCATAAGCTGAAGTGCCTGAAGGGAAGGTTCCGTCTTCTCTTCCTATAAAAGCACTCACTGGAAGATCATCTCCTTTCATCCTGTCCATAGGTTCCATTACATCACGAATGAAATCAGGTATATTACGGGTATCCTTTTCTTTAACAATTGTTATACTCGCCCAATCTGCAGGAATATCAACCTTGATTACCTCACTACCTTTATCAACAGCAGCATAATTCATTTTTACAATATCTTCACCTTTTCTGCCATAACTCTTAACAATGGCTTTTTTCATTTGAGTCTCAGCCTTTTCATAAGGTATGACATTTGCAACCTTAAAGAAAGCCGCCTGCATAATAGTATTGGTTCGGGTTCCCAGACCAATTTCTTCTGCTATGGCTGTGGCATTAATCATATAGAAATTAATATTGTTTTCAGCCATATATTTCTTCATATGATCAGGAAGTCTTCGTCTTGTTTCTTCGCTATCCCATATAGAATTAAGCAGGAAAGTACCATTTTGCTTAAGTCCTTTTAGCATATCATATTTTCCCAGATATGAAGGGACATGACACGCAACAAAGTCAGGTGTATTAACAAGATATGGGGATCTGATCGGTGTATCACCAAAACGGAGGTGTGAAGTAGTTATACCACCAGATTTTTTTGAGTCATATGCAAAATATGCCTGGCAATATTTATCTGTCGAATCACCAATAATCTTGATAGAGTTTTTATTTGCTCCTACAGTTCCGTCTGAACCAAGTCCGTAAAATTTTGCTGAGTATGTACCAGGTGCGGCAACATTTATCTCAGGAAGTATTGGCAGAGAAGCAAATGTTACATCATCAATTATACCGAGAGAAAACTGGTTCTTAGGCTTTTCGGTTTTCATATTTACAAAAACGGATAAAATCATGCCTGGGGTTGTGTCTTTTGAACTGAGTCCGTAACGTCCACCTACTATCATAGGTCTGTCCTGTTTATCATAAAACATCTCTTTTAGATCAAGGTAAAGAGGTTCGCCAGGAGCTCCGGGTTCTTTTGTTCTGTCTAGGACAGTTATCTTTTTAACAGACTTAGGGAATACATTAAAAAAGTACTTTGGTGAGAATGGACGATAAAGATGAACAGTTATCGATCCTACTTTTTCTCCTTTAGCTGTTAGATAATCGATTGTCTCTTTAATTGTTTCAGTAATTGAACCCATGGCTATCAGGATATTTTCTGCATCAGGAGCTCCATAATAGGTAAAAGGCTTATATTCTCTGCCTGTAAGTTTTGTAATATCAGCCATATAGGCGTTTACAATATCAGGAACCGGTTCATAGAACTTATTTATCGCTTCTTTAGCCTGGAAGAAAATATCGGGGTTCTGAGCAGTACCTCTTGTTACAGGATGTTCAGGATTCAATGAATTTTCACGGAACTTTCCCAGAGCATCCCAGTCGACCAGTTTTTTCAGGTCATCCATCTCCATGGCTTCTATCTTCTGAACTTCGTGAGATGAACGGAATCCATCAAAAAAGTGGACAAAAGGAATTCTTGATTTGATAGATGTAAGGTGTGCTACACCTGCCAGATCCATAATTTCCTGTACACTACCGCTGGCGAGTAAGGCAAACCCGGTCTGTCGTGTTGCATATATATCGCCGTGGTCTCCAAAAATTGAAAGAGCATGGCCTGCTATTGTACGGGCACTTACATGAAAAACACCAGGGAGAAGTTCACTTGCAATTTTGTACATATTGGGGATCATAAGAAGTAATCCCTGTGATGCTGTAAAGGTAGAACACAAAGCGCCGGTCTGCAATGTACCATGTAATGCACCGGCAGCTCCAGCCTCAGATTGCATCTCTACAACTTTAACCTGTTCTCCGAAAATATTCTTCAATCCATTAGCGGCCCATTCGTCAACATATTCAGCCATAGTGGAAGATGGTGTGATAGGATATATGCAAGCTACCTCGCTAAACATATATGCAACATGTGCTGCAGCTTGATTGCCGTCGCATGTTATAAATTTTTTTGTTCCCATTGTGATTTAAATATTTGAATTAAAAGTAGATTTTAAAAATAAGATGCAAACGTACAAAATCCTTCTTTTTTTTACCCGCCATTCATAGAAACCAGAAACTCTTCATTCGATTTTGACTGAAGTAATCTGTCACGCAGAAATTCCATAGCTTCAACTGAATTCATGTCAGTAAGAAAATTACGCAGAACCCATATTTTCTGTAATATTGTTTTATTCAGAAGCAGGTCTTCCCTACGTGTACTTGAAGCAGGAATATCAATTGATGGGAATAGCCTTCTGTTGGATAATTTACGGTCGAGCTGTAGCTCCATATTACCTGTTCCCTTGAATTCCTCAAAAATAACATCATCCATCTTTGATCCTGTATCGGTAAGGGCAGTGGCAAGTATTGTAAGCGATCCTCCATTTTCAATATTACGGGCTGCTCCGAAAAATCTCTTTGGCTTATGAAGTGCATTGGAATCAACACCACCCGATAATACTTTACCGGAAGCAGGGGCTGTAGTATTAAAAGCTCTTGCAAGCCTGGTTATTGAGTCAAGAAGAATGACAACATCATGGCCACATTCAACAAGCCGTTTTGCTTTTTCAAGAACAATATTTGCAACACGGCAATGGCGTTCAGCAGGTTCATCAAATGTTGAAGCAATGACTTCAGCATTCACATTTCTTGCCATATCAGTAACCTCTTCTGGTCGTTCGTCAATAAGTAATATCATCAGATAGGCCTCAGGGTGATATTTAGCTATTGCATTAGCTATCTCCTGAAGAAGAATTGTCTTTCCTGTTTTAGGCTGAGCGACAATCAATCCACGTTGTCCTTTACCAATAGGGGTGAACATGTCTATTACTCTTACTGATAACGATCCTTCACCTGGCTGACATAAAGTGAATTTCTCATCAGGAAAAAGGGGTGTCAGAAAATCAAAAGGAACACGGTCCCTTATAAAATCAGGACTTCTTCCATTTATTTCTTCAACTTTAATTAAGGGAAAGTATTTTTCACCTTCTTTCGGAGGACGAATGGATCCCTTGATAGTGTCTCCTGTTTTGAGCCCAAAAAGTTTAATCTGTGATTGGGAAGCATAAATGTCATCAGGAGAATTCAGGTAATTATAATCGGGAGATCTTAAAAAACCATAACCGTCAGGCATAATTTCCAGAACACCTGTATTGTAAATTATTCCTTCAAAATCATATGGTCTTTCTTTCTTCTCCTCTTTATTAGGAAAATTGTCCTGAATTGTTTTCTTTACTTCCGGGTCAGCAATATGCACCCTGGTATTATCTGTGGTTTCTTTTATTTCAACACCGGAAGTTTTTATACCATCTAATGGCAACTCATTTTGAATGTCTGTTCCAGATTTATTTTTTCCCTTTTCGAGACTCTTCCCTGGAATACTATCAATAATCTTCTTATTGACATTTTCGTCTTCATTTCTCTTGTCGGTTATCCATGATTGAGTTTGTCTTTCATCAGATACAGGTTGAGCGCTATTTATCCCATCACTCTTTTTATCTGTGATTTCTGATGTTCTTTCCGGTTCCGGCTTGTCAAAAGGGTGATCCTCAGTTCTTTTAAGGTCATCAGGAGAAACGGACATAACAGACTCTTTTGGTCGTTTTAAGATAGGTTTTAAGGTCCGTGGCCGTTTACCTCTTCTTTTTAATGAATCAGAAGCATGGTTGCCAACCTCAGGTGAAGAATGTATTTCCTCCTTCTTTGCTTTACTGGTTATTGTGGCATCAGTAGCCTGAATAGCCTGCTGATCAAGGATTTTATAGATCAAATCCTGTTTTTTTAAAGACTCTGCCTTTTTGATTTTAAGCTCTTTTGCTATATCCTTTAATTCAGGAAGCAGTTTCTTACTTAACTCAAGAATGTCGTACATGTTTTAATGATAAATGGAATATAAGAGGTCTAAAATGATTTTTTTTTGGAAACACGGACCAAGAAATGAAAATAAGTCCGATGGATTATGCAGTAAAAAATTCACATATCCGAATACCACTGCAATATTAAATAAAATTGCTAATATAATTCATATCAAATGCTGTAAAAAATGCAACGGAGTTATATCAAATCAATTAATAATTTGATATTCAATACGTAAAATAATGTTGCAATTTACGAAAATACTATTATTAATCAAAAAATAATTGGAATAATATGTTGTTCAATAGCTTTTTTTTACTAAAATTGTATGTTATACCTGAATTTTCTTTGAAAAACTAATACCTGACCTGTGAATGCGTCAGTTAAAGATAACAAAACAGGTTACTAATCGCGACACCCCTTCTCTTGATAAATATCTGCAGGAGATAGGAAGGGTGGAACTCATTTCTCCTGATGAAGAGGTTCTTCTGGCTGGAATGATAAAGTCAGGTGATACTGAGGCTCTCAGGAAACTTGTTAAAGCTAATCTTCGATTTGTTGTATCCGTTGCTAAGCAATATCAAAATCAGGGAATCAGTCTCCCTGATTTGATTAATGAAGGTAATCTGGGCCTGATGAAAGCTGCCCAGCGGTTTGATGAGACAAGAGGGTTTAAATTTATCTCCTATGCTGTATGGTGGATTCGACAGGCAATACTTCAGGCATTGGCAGAACAATCAAGGATAGTCAGGCTTCCGGTAAATAAAATTGGATCAATAAATCGAATAAACAAGGTATTTGCACGGTTAGAACAGAGTTTTGAAAGGGAACCAACCTCACAGGAGATTGGCGAGATTCTTGAGATGGTGCCTGAAGATGTTAAAGAAGTTCTGAAAACAAATGGCAGAACAGTCAGCATGGATGCTCCTATAAGTACAGAGGAAGATAATAACATGTACGATGTGTTGCAGAGTTCTGATACACCCAGCCCGGATAAAAATCTTATTAATGAATCACTTGCATTTGAGATAGAAAGAGCACTTAATACTCTTTCTCCACGCGAATCTACGGTGCTGAGGCTATATTTCGGTTTAGGTATGAAACATCCTTATACTCTCGAAGAGATAGGAGAGGAGTTAAGCCTTACCCGCGAACGGGTAAGACAAATTAAAGAAAAAGCAATAAAAAGAATACAGTTTACAACTCGTTGCAGAATATTAAAAACATATCTGGGTTAACATATTCTTGCTATCTTTGAAAGAAATGATTTGAAATGTTACACCTTGTCTCTCCCTCACTACTAGCCGCTGATTTTGCTAATCTGGAAAAAGATGTTTTAATGGTAAATAAAAGTCAGGCTGACTGGCTTCACCTGGATATTATGGACGGGGTATTTGTACCAAATATTTCATTCGGGTTTCCTATTATTGAGTCTGTTAAGAAAATTGTTGAAAAGCCACTTGATGTGCATCTGATGATAGTTGACCCCGACCGTTATCTGTCACGATTCTGTGATGCTGGAGCTAATATTCTGACTGTTCAGTATGAAGCATGTCCTCATTTGCAACGAACTGTAACAGAAATACGCAACCTGGGGATGAAAGCCGGAGTGGCGATTAATCCTCATACTCCTGTCTCACTTCTGAAGAATATCCTTCCATTCATTGATATGGTTCTTATTATGACCGTTAATCCGGGCTTTGGTGGACAATCATTCATCAATGAGAGCTACAATAAAATTAGTGAGCTGCGTAAGATGATTGATACAGGTGATTATGACGTAATGATTGAGGTAGATGGTGGTATTAATATAAAAAATGCTACTCCACTTATCGAATCGGGTGTTAATGTACTGGTGGCAGGTAATTCGGTTTTCAGCTCGGATGATCCGGAGGTTACGATCATGAGATTGAAAAACTGCGTTAAGCAATCTTAATTATCTCCCTTTATTGATTCTTCAATAAACTTTATAATATCCTGAAAATGCTCAGGCTTAAACCATTTTATATACTTGTCTTTACCCCACCATGTTATTTGTCGTTTGGCATATCTGCGACTATTACGCTTTATTAGCTCAATTACTTTGTCCCTTGATATTGTTCCATCAAAAAACTCAAAAAACTCCTTGTAACCTACACTATTTAATGCATTAAGGTTCTTGTATTTATAAAGAGTCCTGGCCTCTTCCTCTAAGCCCATTTTTAACATATTATCAACTCTGGTATTTATCCTGCCATAAAGATCGTCCCTGGTTCTTTCGAGCCCTATTTTTATAATTTTAAAATCTCTTTCCCTTTTTTTATTTTTCAGGAAAGAGGAATATGGCCGGCCAGTCGATTCACAAATCTCAAGCGCTCTCATTATCCGTTTGTGGTTTTTAAGATCAACTCTGGCGTAGTGTTCAGGATCGAGTAATTTGAGGGCAACTCTTAATCCTTCAATTCCTTCATCGTTGTATTTCGTAATATATTTTTCTCTTGTTAAGGTATCAACATCCGGGATATCATCAATGCCATTACAAACTGCATCAATATACATTCCGGAACCACCCGTCATCAGAACTATCTTATTCTTAGTGAATAATATAGGCATTAGATTTAAAACATCTCTTTCAAAAAGACTGGCGCTATAGTAATCCTTAATGGATTTAGATCTAATAAAGTGGTGAGTTATTGCTTTCAGTTGATCATCATCAGGTACGGCTGTACCGATCTTCATTTCATGAAAAAATTGCCTCGAATCAGCCGAGATGATTTCACAGTTTAAGCTGGTAGCTAAACCTACTGCAACATCTGTTTTGCCGACCCCTGTAGGACCAAGCAGAACGATAAGTATATTTTTCATTTAACTATGACCCTGCAGAGGATTAATCGTCGTCCTCACCCAAGTTATCAATTTCTTCGAAATCGGACATGTCGTCCTCATCTTTCCCGTTAAGGAAAAGCTCATCAACATCCGTTTCATCGTCATCAGAAACAACAATGCTGTTATAAGGTTTACGTGAGTTACCACTAAAAATGACCTGTTTGGGAGGGACTCCTTTTGAACTAGTACATGATGGATATTCACGACCATCAATCTCTTCTTCCTCTCCGACATATTCAACAAAGAGAGCTCTTTCGTTGAAAAAGTCAAAAATGTAAAGTAATTTTTGGCTTTTGCGAAAGATAATATCCTCCAAAACAGCAGCTTCCATAGTAGACGACCCGGCGCCCATATCAAAAAGAGTAAATTCTTCCTCTTTCTCCCAATTATCTGTTGCCATAAAAAATGAAGCTAATTGAGATTTGTCAAACTCCAATTCATCCTGAATAAGGTTATGAAAATCCAATAGTGTCTGAGTGTCAAGAAATTCAAACTCCCTGACAAATGACTCATCTTCATCTGATAAAACTACAAATTTATATACCATAACATCTATTAATTCAAGGGGTGCAATATAATATTTTTTTAGATTAGGTTATTCCTGGATTTATTTTTTTAAAAGAAATTCTATTGTATCAATTCCGTCAGCATAATCCCACAGATGTGGTGACTGTGTCTGACCAAAAGCAAGGTGCTGTCTGCCAACAACACATTGGATTCTTTCTTTCATCTGCTCTGTTTGATGTTCTAAATTATACTGTGAATCATAGTATTCATAATATAATACAGAAACAGGAGATGACAATCCACTTTCTTCTTTTAGTAACAGATAACCGGTATCTATAAACATATCCTTGTTAACAATGTAAACGGCTTTATTGAAATCGTAGTTATTTGCATATTTATTGTGTTTTATGATTCCGGAAAAACTTTCCCAATTCTTAATCATAGCTGAAAAGTCATATCCTTTAGGGACATAGATTTTTGAGACATTTCTGCAGCCAAGTCCAAAATATGAGAATATATCTTTTCCAAGACCTTCTATTTCAGAGTCAGATTCATCTCCTTCAATAATTGCTATACTGTTTCTGTTCTTCCTTATAACATTAGGATATTTCCCGAAATAATACTCAAAATACCGTGAGCTGTTGTTGCTACCTGTAGCAATCACAACATCGAAATTAGTAAGGGTACCTTCAGTAAATTCAATTAATTTATTGAATCCATTATCAATAGTGCACAGCACACTGCTTATATATTGAATAAGTTCAGAGTCCTTTGAACTGGCTTTCGCGATGAGTCTGTTTCCGCTTATCAGAACAGATAAGAAGTCATGAAAACCAACCAGAGGTATGTTGCCTGCCATGATAACTCCTACTGTGACTGGTTCAATATCTGTTTTAAGTTCAGGGTATGCATCTGTCCACTTAATAAGATTTTCTTCAGTAAGTTCATTGGCAATTTCACTTAACGCATTTCTTACATTATTTGGAGTGAACCATGGATTGATTCTATATTGATTGGCAATCAGTGCATTAAGATGTTGGTCCTGCTTTTCGGAGCTGTCTCCCAATTTCTTTCTGAGGATTTCTCCAAGCTCAGAGAATGATTTTATTCTTTCCTTAAAGTTCATAAGTTGCATTAATTCTAAGTATGCAAATTTACTTAATTTGAAGTATGAATAAAATAAAAGACTGACCCTTTTTATGGGTCAGTCTGGTTACTTATATATAGGGGAAGGCCGCCACCTCTCCCGGCATATAATAGAATTTATTTCAATGTAAATGTGATTGGTACCATATACCAGACATTTACAGGTTTTCCTCCCTGTTTCCCGGGTTTGAATTCAGGAAGTGTTTCTACTACTCTCAATGCCTCAAGATCAAGATCCGGATCCACTCCCCTGAGAACGCTGACTCTATCGACACCACCCTCTCGTGTTACGCAAAACCGTACAATTACCTTTCCTTGTATATTTTTTACTTTTGCAGAGTCAGGGTAGTGGGTATTATTTGTTATGTATGCCAGAAGTGCGCTGTCCCCGCCAGAAAATATAGGCATCTGCTCAACAACAACATATGGAATATCTTCATCTTCAGGAGATAATGGCTTCTCCGAAACAGTTACATTTGTATCAACTTCTTTGACCAGCGATTGATTGGTTGGCTGTTGTGGTTTGGTTGACGGCGGCGGAGGAGGAGGAGGAAGTTGTGGAGGTGGTGGAGCTAGCTCCGTTTGTACCAGGGCTGACTTCTTCCTGGTGGCGCATGAAGTAAATATTACCAGCGCCATGATGACAAATGGCAAAACCATAATTATTTTTAGGGTTGCCGGGTGTTGAGGATTGATTTTAGTTTTCATAATCGTTTTTTATTTGGTTTATCATTTGGTCAGGAAATTAGGTCTGTCTTATAAAATCAAATATACAACGAAATAATTAGTTATACAACTAAAATCTTAATTATTTGATAAAATATATTATTTTTTAAAAAGAGTGGTGCTATAATTTAAGATAAGAGGTTGTGACCCGCCCACGCAATTATAAAATCAAATGCGTATTTATTTCAGAGTAAATGTAATAGGTACCATGTACCAGACGGGAACTGGATTGCCTCCCTGTTTCCCTGGTTGGAATAATGGAAGTGAATTGACAACTCTGATAGCTTCTGCATCGAGGTCAGGAGCGACACCCTTGAGGACACTAACCAAGCTAATCCCTCCTTCAGAAGTTACACAAAATCGTATTATTACTTTTCCCTGGATGTTATCTCTTTTAGCATTTTCAGGATAATTTGTATTCGCACCAATGTAATTCAGAAGTTCTTTATCACCTCCAGGAAATATCGGCATCTCTTCAACCACAACAAATGGTACTTCTTCTGTTTTATCCGGCGCAGCATTCTGTTCTTTTGAAGTTGTTGGTGGCGGCGGCGGAGGTGGTGGCGGAACCATTGTTTCAGCCCTGATATCAACCGGTGTTGATTGAAGATTCGTTGTGGTAATAGATTGCATATCAGGGTTGTTTGGTATTTTCTTGTAGGCTGATATGGCCAGGAAAACCAAAGCTGTTACAGGTACAACTATAAATACTTTCATATTGGCAAGAGCTTTAGTCCGCTCTTTAGTCATCATGACCATCCGCTTTTTAATAAGCGATGGGTTTGAAAAGCTGTTCGTTAGATTGAATGCTCTGGATTTAAAGACCTGGCTTAACAGCAGACTTTGATAATTTACAATTGGAATACCTGAATTCAGGCACCCCTGGTCAGCCTGGTATTCATGAATAGCCCTCAATGACCTGTTCAGGAGATAAATTGCCGGATTAAACCATTGAAATGCTTTAACCACTTCAACGATAATAATATCAATGAAATGATTATGTTTCAGATGGTTTTGTTCATGTTTAATTATCTCATCTGACTCTTCCTGATTTAACCTGGTATTTATAAAGATATATCCCATTGCAGAGAAACCGGCAGTATGAAATCCATTAAATCTTATAATATGGTTTCCATTGCTCTTTTTGCGTACAATTAAGAACAGAAGATTTATAAGGTCGATTACTAATCTTAGGAGAAAAACTATTACACCTATAATATACATGAAATAAAATATTTGCAACAAGTTTGCTGCTGTTATGGATTTTATTATTTCTGTTCCACTGGATGTCGAAGTAATAAAGACCTCAGACAGAAATTTGCCAAAAAACTGTATACCTAATGGTTTCAGAGTTTGCAGGGTAATAAGTGGAAAGATAAAAGCTGAGATAAGCGACACAAGGATAAAAACTCTGTTTCGATTATAGGATGTATCTCTGCTTAAGATAATTGCATATAAAAGGTAGAAAGCAATAAGATAGACAGCAGCCTTGGCCATATATATTATTAGTGTATTCATCTCTTCTCTTTTTGTTTTTTAACTTCACCTTCCATTATTTTCATAATCTCCTGCATCTCCTTTATTGTAATGCCTTTTTCCTTTGCAAAAAAGCTGACCATCTTCTCAAAAGAGTTTGAAAAATAGTCGTTTACAAAGGTGTTGAGATGAGTTTTTGAATACTCGCTTTTCGAAACAACAGGGTAGTATTCATGTGTTCTTCCATAAGCCTTATGAGTGACAAAACCTTTATCCTGTAAAATTCGAACAATCGTGCTTACAGTATTATAAGCAGGTTTGGGCTCTTCGAAATGTTCCAGTATTTCTTTCACAAATCCCTTTTTTATTTTCCATAAAACCTGCATTACTTGCTCTTCTGCTCTAGTTAGTTCTCGCATAACCTGTTTCTTGATTTGTTTGTTCCTGTAAATTTACATCAAATATATAACGAACAAATTAGTTATACAACTAAAGTTCTGTTTTTATTTCCTCTATTATTATTAAATTGACTATCGGTTATTAATAATAAGATGTAAAATAGAAAATGAATTATTTCCAAACTACTTATGAACCCTCCCCCTGTCCCCCTCCCTTAAGGCTAAGGGAGGGGGTGTAATCCGTTGTATATTAAAGACATGCCCCTTCCCTTATTTATTAAGGGAAGGGGTCAGGGGATGGGTTATTAAATACACAGAAAGGTTGAGTTATGATTTTTAAGTGCATTTAATGTTTCTAACTTTGAATTATTACTGATTACCGATAGTCATT
>Ga0307377_10003784_pt1 | contig 16850 bp, 15 predicted proteins | sample TR3MG_FD_202535 | JGI IMG/M metagenome (GOLD analysis project Ga0307377, IMG submission 202535) | Soil microbial communities from Risofladan, Vaasa, Finland - TR-3 | ecosystem: Environmental > Terrestrial > Soil > Coastal area > Acid sulfate soil | place: Finland: Risofladan, Vaasa | collected... | reverse complement strand
GGCGTCGAGGTCGTTGTGCTCTCGTTTGCAGTGGTCGTGATCGGCGGTCTGGGCAGCCTGCCCGGCGCCGCGCTCGGCGCCGTCATCGTCGGGCTGGTGCGGTCTGCCGCGATTCACTATGCGCCCGAAGTCGAGCTGTTTGTCATTTATTTCGTCATGGCGCTGGTGCTTGCGTTCAGGCCGCGCGGGCTGTTCAGTCTCGCCGAGCCGCGAAAAATATGAGCCGCGACCGTACGCTGCCGATTCTCGGCACCGTCCTGCTGGCGCTGGTCCTCGCGGGGCCGCTGTTGCCGAAATGGATACTGTTCCTGATGACGATTGCGATCGCCAAGGGCCTGGTGGCGCTGGGCCTGATGCTGCTGCTGCGGGCCGGGCTATTGTCGTTCGGCCAGGCCCTGTACTACTGCGTCGGCGCGTACGCCGCCGGCGCGCTTGGCCGGTTCTTCAATATCAGCGACATGCTGCTGCAGATGGTCACCGGGGCTCTGGTCGCGGCGCTGGTGGCGTTCGTCCTGGGGTTCCTGCTGGCGCGTTACCGCGGCATTTTCTTCGGCCTGCTGAGCCTGGCGCTGTCGATGATTCTGTATGGGCTGCTGGTCAAGAACGAGGCGCTGGGGTCGACCGACGGGTTCAATATCCTGCCCTCGACGGTATTCGGCGTCCGCCCGGTACAGGAATGGATGCGCTACGTCGTGGTGACGACCGGCTGCGTGATCGCGTTTCTCGCTACCGCTTTGGTGCATCGCTATCTCAAGACGCCGCTGGGGCAACTCGCGCCGGCGATCAAGGACAACGAGATCCGCGTCGAGTACATGGGCACTTCCGTGCGCAATGCGATTCACGTCATGTACGTGGTCGCCGCCGCGCTCTCCGGAATCGGCGGCGCGCTTGCCGCGACGACCGTCGGCCACATCGATCCGGACATGGCGTACTGGACCACTTCGGGCGAGTTTATTTTCATTGCCATCCTCGCCGGCACCGGCAGCGTGGTCGCGCCCTTCCTGGGCGCGCTGATTTTCGGGATTATCCACACGGTCGCCTACGACGTTTCGCCCAATACCTGGCAAATGACCCTGGGCACGGCGCTGCTGCTGGTGATCGTGTTCCTGCCGGACGGGCTGTGGTCGCTGTTCCGCCGGCGCAAGGTGGCCTGACATGGCGGTCGTGCTCGATGCCAGGAATCTGAACAAGCATTTCGGCGCGATCACGGCGGCGATGAACATCAACGCCGCGATCGAGCAGGATTCGGTGGTCGGCCTGATCGGCACCAACGGCGCCGGCAAGACCACGTTCATCAACATGATCACCGGCTATATCAAGCCCGATACCGGCAGCATCGTCTACCAGGGACGCGACATCACGGCGCTGGCGCCGCGCGCGATCACGCGCATCGGCATCTGCCGTTCGTTCCAGATCCCGCAGCTCTACGCCTCGCTCAGCGTGTTCGAGCACATGATGGTGGGCCTGGGCGTGGTGTTGCGCAACGCCGGCCTGGGCGGATATTTTTCGCGCGGCCAACCGAATGTCCCCGGCCACGACGCGCCGGCGCCGGAGGTGGCCGAACGCATACTCGAGCGCTTCGGGCTTGCCGACTACCGCGACAAAAATGCGCAAGTCCTGCCGGGCGGGGTGCGCAAGCTGCTCGACATCGCCCTCACCATGGTCGCCAAGCCGACGATCCTGCTGCTCGACGAGCCGACCAGCGGCGTTTCGGCGGAAGAAAAGTTCGGCATCATGGAAATGGTGATGGCGGCGGTGAAGGGGGAGGGGGCGACCGTGCTGTTCGTCGAGCACGACATGGAAGTGGTGAGCCGCTTTGCACAGCGCGTACTCGCCTTCTACGACGGCCGCATCATCGCCGATGCGGCGCCGGAGGTCGTGCTGGCCGATGCCGAGGTAAAGCGCTATGTGGTCGGAGGCGAGCTGCGCCGCATGGAAGCGCAAGCGGGCGCGGCCAATGCTTAAAGTCGCGAACCTCAACGTCGCGATCCAGTCGGTGCAGATCCTGCGCGACGTGTCCCTCGAATTGCCGACCGGCACCATGGCCGGGCTGATAGGCCGCAACGGCGCCGGCAAGACGACGCTGATGCGCAGCATCATGGGGCTGCTCAAGATCGGCGGCGGTGCGATCAGCTTCGACGGCGCCAACCTGGTTGCGGCGCCCACGCATGCGCGCACGCGGCTGGGGATCGGCTACATGCCGGAAGACCGGCGCCTGATCCCCGATCTCACGATCGAGGAGAACGTGCTGGTGCCGGCGTGGGCGGGGCATGTCGCCGACGCCGCCGCGCGCCTGGAGAAGGTGTACGGGCTGATTCCGGAACTGCGCGAATATGCGCCGCGCAAAGGCCTGCAGCTTTCCGGCGGCCAGCAAAAGCTGGCGGCGCTGGGGCGCGCGCTGATGTGCGGAACCCGGCTGCTGCTGCTCGACGAGCCGTTCGAAGGCGTGGCGCCGGCGCTGGCACAGCGGCTGGCCGAAGTGATCGCCAATCTGAAGCGGGAGGGCATGTCGGTCATCCTCTCGGAATCCGATCTGCAGCATTCGGAGCGCATGGTCGACCGTATCATCATCATCGACCGCGGTTCCATCACCTCGATCAAGTAAGCAGGCGGCGCCGCAACGGCGGCACCGAGGCACAAAGGGCCGCCGCTGCGGGCGCCATCTCGTGATTGGCGTGCGCAACACCGGATACCGTGATCAGTTTCCACGCCAGCGGTGCATCGCGTTCACGCGCAGGAATATTTCAACTGCGAAACCGCTTCCGGGTAAGGGCTAGCGCCAGCCAAAATGCCCCGAATGCGTACGCCGCCAGCGCCATCAAGTGAGCGAGGACGTGCGTTGGCCATTGGTCCATAAACAGGGGCCGCACCACCTCGATCGCCTGCGTCAGGGGCAACCAGTCGGAAAGTTCGCGCACCGGGCCGGGCAATTGCCCGCGCGGAAAGAACACGCCGCTCAGAAACATCATGGGCGTCAAGAAAAGAGTGAAATAGTAGGTAAAGAAGTCGTAGCCTTTGGCCAGGGCATTGAAAATCAGCGCGATGCTGCTGAAGGTGATGCCGACGCCCAGCAGGATCGGCCACGCCAGCAGCAGCTTGGGGCTGTGGCTGATGCCCAGGGCCAGCATCACGCCCAAGATGGCCGTGATGCTGAACAGCGCTTTGAACGCCGCCCACAGCATCTCGGCCAGCACCACATCGTCCAGCGCCACAGGGGCGTTCATAATGCCGTCCCAGGTTTTTTGCACATGCATACGCGAGAAGGCCGAGTACAGCGCTTCAAAGCTGGCAGCGTTCATCGCGCTCATGCATATCGAACCGCTCGCGAGAAACAGAATGTAGGGCACTTTGATCTGCGCTCCGGCGCCACCCACACTGACTTCGCCGACCAGAGCGCCCAGGCCATAGCCGAATGCGACCAGCCACATCAGAGGCTCAGCAATGTTCCCCACCAGGCTGGGTATCGCAAGTTTGCGCCATACCATCATGTTGCGCAGAAATACGGGCCACCAGCGCATCGAGAGACTGGGCAGACGCCATGTCGAGGGTTCGGCGTTGATTGGCGTGTTGGCTAGCGGTTTCATAGATCAGCCATCCTCCCGGATTTGCCGTCCGGTCAGTTTCAAAAAAAGGTCTTCGAGATTCGCCGGACGATGCAGCGTCCGTAGATGCGACTGCTCGGCCAGCAGATCAAGCAGGGGTTTGGCGTGTGCGGCATAGAAGAATACGGTTTCGCCGCTGACCTCCACCCGCGCGGCCAGCGCCCGCAGCGCAGCGTGTTCGGTGGCTTGCGCCAGTTCCAGGGAACCGGCGCCGTAGACCTCGATCACGTCGGGTTCCAGAAATTGTGCAATCAGTTCCCTGGGCGCACCTTCCGCAATCTTGTTGCCGTGATCGAGCACCAACAGGCGGTTGCACAGACGCTCGGCTTCGTCCATGAAATGCGTGGTCAACAAGATGGACTTGCCTTGCTGCAGCAACAGTTGCAGTCGCTCCCACATCAGGTGGCGGGCCTGCGGATCCAGGCCGGTGGTAGGTTCATCGAGCAGCAGCAGGCGGGGGTCGTTGACAAGGGCGCGCGCCAAGCCCAGGCGGCGGCGCATGCCGCCCGACAGTTCGCCCGGTTTGGCGTCCGCCTTATGCGACAAAGCGGCAAACGCCAGCAATGGAGCGATGCGGGGGCGGATCTCAGAATCCTTCATGCCGAAGTAGCGGCCATAAACCAGAAGGTTTTCTGCGCAATTGAAGTCCGGGTCCAGGGTATCGAACTGGCTCACCACGCCCACTTGCGCTTTGATGGCCAGCGCATCGCGCGGCATGTGCAGGTGCGTGCGGTCAGCCGCCCGCGGAAAATACCGGATGCTGCCCTCATCGGGAGCGGTAAGCCCGAGGCACATGCGGATGGTAGTGGTCTTGCCGGCGCCATTGGGGCCGATTATGCCCAGGCATTCGCCCGGCGCGATCGCGAAGGAGACGTTTTTGACGACGGCGTTGTCGCCAAAGCGCTTGCTCAGACCCTCGACCTCGAAAAGCGTGCTGTTCATGCTTGCTGCTGTAGGCGGTGCGTGACAACGCTCAAACTGGAAAAAGGCCGGCCGGGCAGATAAGACGAGTTCACAGTTCGCGTTGTGCGCGGTCGGAGGCGGAACATGGTCGGGCCGCTCGCTTCTTGTAGGCGCTCAGTCGAGGGCAATGATGTATCGTACACGTTTGACATCGATAGTCGCCATTCTAATCGTGCTTTGCGCTTTGCTTGCGCTGAACGCGAGCGCGATCGAGGTACTCGGAAGGAAGCCAATCCGCGTTCCGGGCGGACCAAGCACGGTTGCAAACGGTTAAAATCACCCATGCTTTAGGAGACGCAAAAAATGGCACGCATGCGGAATGAATTACCCGATAGCAGGGTGCACGCTACCGACCCGGCCAAGGCGACGACGAGTCGAATAGGCGCCACTTACGACAGTCCCGCGGGAATCAGCTCGTCGGCCGTAGACGGCGAAATGACTGCCACGGTGCAGGTCATAGGGCTGGCTATCGCCGGACTCGTGACCGTTGCCATAGTCGCCGGCATCTGGAAGGGATTTACGACGGCCGGAACGGGCAAAGCCGCGCTGGTGGATGGCCTGATGTTGACCGAGGTCGCGCTCGCCGCTGTCCTGATACTCCTCGGCAGTATCGTGGAGGGCTTCGGCTACGGCCTTTCCCTTGGTACGCGCTGGCCCTATACGCGCAACATTTTCGTCCTGATGGTGCGCGGAGATCCCGAAGCGGCGCATCGCTTGGTGGCCACACTCGTCGGCTTGATAGCGCTGGCGTTGGCCGTGCTGGCGCCCGGTTCGGCTACCATCAGCGGTTTGGCTTTGATCATCGCCACGGCCCTTTTCGGCATGGGCACGCTCTATGTGCTGGCAGGGCGGGCGCCCGCCCTGGTGCACGGCGTACACGGACTGCTGGCCTACGCCGTGTTCCTGGTCTATCTGACGGGTATCGCTTTTCCCGGGCTGGACTTTTGGTCCTATCTCGTCGCTGCAGCGGCCCTGCATGCGCTGCTATTGGCGGTATTCCTGGGGGGCGTGACCACCGGGCAGCGCGGTTTCGGCCAGGCCATCGGGGCTTTTTACAAACCGCAGCGCCTTGCGCACTGGACCGTAGCGGCCCATGTGACGGCGGCACTGCTCGTGGTGGCTACCTTGGGCTGGCTCATGCCCGCGTATCCGGTGGCTTTTTATCTTGCGGTCACCCAGATTGGGGTGGGATTCCTGCTGTTCCATGCGGTGAACCTCAAACCGAAAAATCCGGGAACCATCGTAGCATTCCACCAATGCATGGTCCTCCTTATCAGCGTCGCCATTGTGCTGCAGTGGCACTGATTCGCATAGGGATGCGCGAGGAGGCTATATTCGACGCGGTTGCGGGTTTGGCAGGACGCAGGCCAGCGATCGCATTGTTAAATGCCCAGGCTGGCCCCGGCCCCCAGCAAGGTAACTAAGCCCAGCACTGCAAACACGCCCGCCGCAATCGAGTGGACCAATTTCATCGGGATTTTCGACGCGAGTCTGTCCCCGATAAATACGGCAGGGACATCGGCCAACAGCATCCCCAGCGTCGTTCCCAATACGACTATCAGCGGTGTGCCATAGTGGGCGGCCAATGCAAGGGTTGCAATTTGAGTCTTGTCACCCATCTCAGCCAGGAAGAAGGTAATCAACGTCGCCCCGAACACGCCAAGCCGTGTGGCGACATGGGATTCTTCTTCCTCGATCTTGTCGGGAATCATTGTCCAGATGGCCATGCCGATGAAGGACAATCCCAGTAGCCAACGCAGAGCCGCAGGATTAATCGCTCCAGTCAGCCACGCGCCTATCGCGCCTGCCAGGCCGTGATTTACGAGGGTCGCGCATAGGATGCCTAGAATAATCGGGGCGGGCTTTTTAAACCGCGCTGCGAGGATGAACGCGAGGAGCTGCGTCTTGTCGCCGATTTCAGCGAGGGCGACGACGCCGGTAGAGACGAGAAATGCTTCCATGAGAGCTTACCAGGCCGGGCGTTGGACGATTGACCACTCCGCTTCCCCGGCCAAAGTGGAGGCGGCGTGGTCAAAGGTCTCGCCAAGCAAAGAAACCGCTTACGCCATGACCTGTCGGCCAAGTGTGTTGACGCAAGCCTCTCCAAGCGAAGAGCGGCTACTCCCCGATGACAGCGCGGATGCTACTACACGGCATCGGCGGTGTCCATGTCGCCTTACACGCCTTGATGAACGGTGCCGGACGCCGATTCCTGGTCTTCTCTCGCCGCCGCGATTTTCGCAACCAACTCCGCCGACGGCTCGCCGCGCACCAGTGCCTCGAAGTCCTCGCCGCTAATCTGCACGCGAACGGCACCGCTTTCCTTGGCAAAGTGTTCAGTGTCGAGGTCGACGAAATCCAGATACTTCTCGACGTCGCCGTCGATTTCGGAGAGGCGCTTCTTCGCCTTGTCGGCACGGCGGCTTGCCTATCACCGGCATGGGTGTCTGATTCCAGGCCTCTGTCCCGCCGGTTCATTCTTGGCTCAAGTTATTGCGATTGTTGCCGTAGCTTCACGAGGCAGGTCATACCAAAACAAAGGAGCGCCGAACCATGGGCGAACACAAGTTCACGAAACATTCCGCGGAACCAAAGAACGACGGGGCGGATACCAGCCGCGAAATGATGGTGAGAATGGAGGTCGGTTTCTATCAGGGATGGTGCGAACTGATGCAGGTCGCGTTTAAGAAAGACGGCATGATGGGCGTTCTCGGATTGGCGTCGGAAATTGTTAACTTAGGTAGTGCCATGGCAATGGAAGCCGAAAAACAATCGCCCGGTTGCACCAATCTGCATCGTTCCACAATAGCAGCGTACCTGACCAACGAGTGGTATGAGCAAGCGCTGAAAGCGGTGCGCTCCCTGCCTGAGGGCGACTGGTACTTCGAGCTGAAAAGGGGAGGGAAAACGGATTACCCGAAGCCGGGGGACGAGCTAACCACGTTCAGCGATACTTTAAAGCTTCGCGAGGAAACTACGAAGGTATATGAGGACTGGAAGCGTTTGCAGGACAGCAATCCAGGAGCGGCAAAGGAATTGGTAAATATATTTGCTGCCACTCACAGGCTTTAGAACAATCGCCGGAGTATTTCTGGTCGCCGGACCTGGCGATGCTGAATGCGATATCCCGCACGGTTTCCTCCACGCTGGACTAGGCCCGACGGTCGCGCGGTGCGGCAAACAATAAGTGGCCAGACAATGGACCGTGCGCCATCAAGCGTGACCAAGCGAGAAAAACTTGAAGCCGCCCTGGCCGAAGCGGGGGCCGTTCTTGCCTATGCCGTTATCAGCGCAACCGAGGCTGAGGACAGACCGTCCGACGCGGACGCGAAGCTCGAGAGCGCGCGGGGCCACTGTCGCCTGTTACGCTTCGCTCTGGACGAACTGAACCGTTTGGAACCGATACCACGCTTGGGCAAACGCATCGACCCCATGACCCGATGCTCGGCGGAAGTCGTCAAGCCAGGGGATACCGCGGGCTCGCCTCCGACGCAAACAAGCGAGCACGCTGTTCGCGGTGAAAGCAAAAGCGCACAAGATGACTCCGGGCAATCAAAGCCAATCCGCCGATTCCATATTGGTTTATTGGCGCGAGAACCTGGTTCCGGCGATAGGCTCGCAGTGCCGCTGCTGCTGCGGCAGAGCATCGGTTTGTTAGCCCTGACATTGGCTTACCTTTTTTACTTTCAAATGGACGTTCAGCTTCAAATCCTGAGCCTGCCATCAATATTCCCGTTATCAGAGCAAGAAAACCCTCTAGGTGACGTAGCGCGGCCCTCGGCGGCCGGAAAGCGCCTGCTAATCGCGTGGTCGGTACTCGGTGGGGGCGACCTTGCCGGAACCAGCATAAGTGGCCAACGCGCGGGCGGCACGCGCGCCGCGCACCAAGTGTGCCATGTCTTCATCACCGGGGGAGGAGGGGCAGTCAAAACAGCTCCTGGCGTTCGTTCCTCAAGTATTTCCCGCGCGGTGCCGTTAAGGAAAGAACGACGAGTGCGGAGATGGCGATGCCAGGCAGCACCATTGCAAAACTCCCCGGACCCCTACGTGCGGAAAGCGAGCAGGATGGTGGACGGGCTTTGGACCAGCGCCAGGTACGCCAACGGGGTTGCGGACCCGAGCGGCGGGCTCCTGATTGTGGCCGGACATCCAGCAGCCATCGGGGTTTCTGCGCTCCTTCGTCCACCCGCGGATTGCGGCACGCCAACGCCGCAACATCCACTTCTTAACCTTGTGTAGACGCCGTGGCCACCGTTCATACTTCGCGTATTTCAAAGCTGAAAGCGCTGCTTATCGACGATATGCCGGAAATGCGGGCGAACCTGCGCGCGCAGTTGCAGCAACTGAGTCTTCGGGAAGTGACCCAGGCCTCTTCCGCGAAAGAGGCGCTGAAAGCGATTTCCGAGCAGGCAAGCGCGCGACCGTTCGACTTGGTGATGTGCGATTACAACCTGGGCGGGGACACCAACGGTCAGCAATTGCTCGAGCACGTGCGGGGAAAGAACCTGCTCCTGCCGCTCACCATCTGGTTCATGGTCACCGCGGAATCCAGCTATGACTACGTGGCATCGGCCAGCGACTTCGCGCCCGACGACTACCTCATCAAACCGTTTACGGCGGCCAATCTCGAGAGCCGGCTGATGCGCCACTTTGAGCGGCAGGATGCATTTGGACCGGCGCTAAAGAAGATGGCCGGGGGGGACCTGGAAGGCGCGGCCGCCGAATTCAGCCGGGTAGTCGAAGCGGGGTCCAAGTTCACCATGGATGCGCTCCGTCTGAAAGCGCGCAGCCTGACCGGGCTCAATCGTCACAACGAGGCCAAAGCGGTATTCGCGCAAGCCTTGTCGATTCGGCAAGGGGTGCCCTGGGCGGAGCTCGGATTTGCGAGGGCATTGCGCGACGCTGGCGACCTGGATAAGGCAAGCGCCGCGGCGACGGCCGTTGCCCTGGCCAATCCAACGCTGGTCGGGGCCCATGAGCTTTTAGCCGAAATCCACCAGGCTCGCGGGGACGAATCCGAAGCGCTCGAGGCGCTGGGTAGGGTGGAAAGCATCGTGCCTTCGGCCAAGCGCTCGCGCGCGCTCGGGGAAATGGCCGTTCGTGTGGGAAATATGGAAGTGGCAAAGACTGCTTACGCCAAGGTTGTCGCGGCCACGCGCAGCTCGGTCACCAGGAACCCGTATGACAACGCCGCCCTGGCCCAGATTTACCTGGACACCGGAGACTCGGCGAAGGCGCTGGAAGTGCTGAAACCGGTACAGTCTCATGGCGAAACCGGGTTTCAGTCGGTTGCAGCCGCGGTGCAGGCGCGCGCTCACCGGGAGATGGGCAACGGCAAAGCGGCAACTGCCGCGCTGGAGCGCGCGCTCCAGCTTGCGAAGGACGCAGGCCCCGAGGCCGCCCTGGCCGTATCCAAGGCCTGCTTTGCTCTGGGCAAAGACGCAGAAGGCGAACGCCTCGTTACGGCCGCAGTGCGTGCCAACCACGAGGACGAACAGCTGCTGGCCTCGGCCCGGAAGGTGCTCAAAGACGCCGGCCGGGAGGAAGGGACCAGCCGCCTTGTCGACGCGCAGGTGCAGGAAATGCTCGGGCTGACCGAGCGGGCACTGGCTCTGGCGAAGAAAGCCGAGCTCGGCGAAGCCCAGGCGATTATCGCCGAAGCGGTTGCCGGCTTGCCCAACAACGTCGGCGTGCTGGTTGCCGCCGCACAAATCAACCTGCTGTTTCTCTCGCAGAGAGGCTTGGATGTCGAGGTGGCGACCCGGGTGCGCGGGTATCTGGAAACGCTTGAGAAGCTCGTCCCGGGCGCCGAACGCGTGGTCAAGATGGCGGCGTTCTTCAAGGAACTTTTGCTCAAATCCCGCGCCGGAGCCGGTGCATGAAAGACGCCCTCGTAGCCACCGTCGTGCACGACCTTAAAAACGCCCTGTCATCGCTGACATCGAGCACCGGGGATATTGCGGGGCGCGCCGCCGGCTCGGAGCTTGAACTCGATGCGACGAGGCTCCACGCCACCACCGTAGCGCTGTCGCAGCGCTTGGTCGGGTTTCTGACAGTGTATCGGTCCGCACAGGCAGGGCTATCGGCGCAACTGCGCGACCACACACCCGAGGATTTCCTGCGTGAGGTCGCCGCAGGGCTGGTATTGCCGCCCGAAGCGGTGGGCATAAATGTGGCTGAGTGCGAAGATGGCGCGCCGTTCTGGTTCTTCGACGACTACCTCACGCGCATGGCGCTGGAAGCCGCGGTGCATAACGCACTGCGATTCGCCAGGAGCGAGGTTGTCCTCGCCTGCGCTGTGCGCAACGGATTTCTCGTCTTCTCGGTTGCCGATGACGGGCCCGGGCTGGGCGCGGACGCGGAGCCTTCAACGGGGCTGGGCACGGTGCTGTGCCAGGCAATCGCCCGGGCGCACACCCATGGCGAGCGCACCGGAAAGGTTGTACTGAGAAACCGCCCCGAGGGAGGGGCTTTGTTCGAACTGTGGCTGCCATGACAAATGAAGTGACGATTGATGGGGTCGAAATCGCGCTGCCGGCGCGCCCGGGCGTGCTGGCCGAGCTGTCTACGGAACTCGAGGCCGAGGAGCCGGACTTCGGGAAAGTGTCGGCGCTGGTCAACAGCGACCTCGGTCTGGCCGCCGAGGTGGTGAGGACCGCCAACAGCCCTTACTTCGGCGTCTCCGGGCGCATCGCCAGTGTCCGGCAAGCCATCAATTTCCTTGGGCTCTCGCAGGTGTTCAACCTGGTCACCGAGGTGATGCTACGCCGGGTGTTTCCCGCAAATGACCCGCTCATGGACGCGCTGTGGGACACCTCGACCAAGCGTGCGGGTCTCATGGCGCGACTGGCGCGTAACACCTCCGTGCCGGTCGAGCGCGCCTACACGGCAGGGCTGTTCGCGGACTGCGGCGCTGCGGTGCTCGCCGAACTGGTTCCGAATTACCGCCTGACCTGGCAGCGTACGCGCTGGCTGCCCGACGCACCGTGGATAGAGCGGCTTGAGCACCTTATCGACCACCCCGCGGTCAGCGCCTCGCTGGTGGAGCAATGGGGGCTTCCCGAGGAAATCGCGCAGGCGGTAAGGCTGCATCACGACATCGGTGGATTGGATGCTCCGCCGGTCCCCGCGCGCACCCGGAGTCTCGTCGCCTTGTCCGTGCTTGCCAACTTCGTACTGGTGCAGGCGCTGTCGCAGGATGCATCGCTGTGGGAGGCGCCGTTCAGCAAAGCGTGCGCGATACTCGACGTGCCGCTGATGGTCGCACAGACATGGGCTGAGCAAGCAAGCTCGCTCCTTGAAAGCCCTTGCTAAGGGGGGCGCCTGTAGGATCGATAACCGCCGTGGCGCGCCCCTCAACATGAATGAAAGGCCCGGTAGTGAGCACCACGGGATTCGGCGTCCAGGCCGGATTGACCGGCCCTAGGGTCTGTTGACATTCAGCACATGGGCGCGACGCGGGTCATTTGGGATGCAGCGCAAGGCGCGAGGAGTGCCGTTTGGCTAGCCAAACAAGCGACGAGCAACGCCGCGCTGCGCCCAAATGACCCCCGTCCCTTCGGGTTGCCTCCAAATGCGGCGCCTGCATCGTTGCGCGACACGCCAACGGAACTACCCTTGGCGTCGTCGCGCGCCTTGCAGTCATCCGCATTTGGAGGCAACGCGTCCCTTGCGGTGAATGTCAACAGACCCTAGGCTCCGGCCCGCCGCAACTGCGCCAGCGCCGCCGCGACGACATGGTCCACGGTGAAGCCGAATTCCTGCTGCAGTGCCTTCAGCGGCGCCGACGCGCCGAAGGTGTGCATGCCGATCATCGCGCCGCCGGTCCCCGCATAGCGCTCCCAGCCGAAGGTCGATGCCTGCTCGATGGCGACGCGCGCGCTCACGCCGGGCGGCAGCACGCTGTCGCGATAGGCCTGCGTCTCGCGCTCGAAAATGTCCCAGGAAGGCATGGACACCACGCGCGAGCGGACCCCCTGGGCGATGAGCTTTTCGTGCGCGGCGAGCGCGAGGCCGAGCTCGCTGCCGGTCGCGATCAGAATGAGCTGCGGGTCGGTGCCGGGCGCGTCGGCGAGTACATAGGCGCCGCGCGCAAGGCCGGAGGCCGCGGCGTATTTGCTGCGATCGATAGTCGGCAGCGCCTGGCGCGACAGGACCAGCACCGCAGGGCGGTGGCGAAGCTGCATCACATAGCGGTAGGCTTCGACGACTTCGTTGGCGTCGCCCGGCCGCAGCACGGTCAGGCCGGGAACGGCGCGCAGCGAGGCGAGCTGCTCGATCGGCTGGTGCGTCGGTCCGTCCTCGCCGTCGCCCATGGCGTCGTGGGTGAACACGAAAATCACGGGCAGCTCCATCAGCGCGGCGAGGCGCAGCGCGGGTCGCGCATAGTCGCTGAAGATGAAGAAGGTCGCGCCGAACGGACGCAGCTTCGACAGCGACAGCCCGTTGAGAATGGCAGCCATCGCGTGTTCGCGGATGCCGAAGTGCAGGTTCTTTCCTCCCGGGCTGCCGGCCTGGATGTCGCCGGCGCCTTCGTAGAGCAGCCGCGTCTTGTTCGACGGCCCCAGGTCGGCGGAGCCGCCGAGCAGCCAGGGCACGTTTTGCGCGAGCACGTTCAGCACCTTGCCCGAGGCTTCACGGCCGGCGATACCCTTCGCGTCTGCGGGAAATACTGGAAGATTGCGCTGCCAATCCGCGGGCAGCTCGCGCCGCTGCATCTGGCCGATTTCTTCGGCTAGAGCGGGATGCTTGGCGCGGTACGCGGCGAGAAGTTCGTTCCAGTTCTTCTGCGCCCGCGCGCCGCGCGCGCCGATGCCGGCGGCAAAGTGCTCGCGCACGCCTGCGGGCACGAGGAATTTCGCGTCCTCGGGCCAGCCGTAGGCGCGCTTGCACAAGCGCACCTCGTCCTCGCCCAACGGCTCACCGTGCGCGGCGGAGGTATCCTGCTTGTGCGGCGAGCCGTAGCCGATGTGGCTGTCCAGAATGATCAGCGTCGGTCGGCCCTGCGTTTGGCGGAACACGGTGAGCGCCTGCTCGATGCGCTCGATGTCGTTGGCGTCGCCGACGCGCAGCACGTTCCAGCCGTAGCCGAGAAAGCGCGCCGCGACGTCCTCGGTGAAGGTGATCGCGGTGCTGCCCTCGATAGTGATGTGATTGTTGTCGTAGATCCAGCAAAGATTGTCCAGCCCCTGGTGGCCGGCGAAGGACGCGGCCTCCGCGCCCACGCCTTCCATGAGGCAGCCGTCGCCGCACACGGCGTAGATGTCGTAGCCGAAGATGTCGAAGCCCGGCCGGTTGTAGCGCGCGGCGAGCCAGCGCTCGGCGAGCGCCATGCCGACGCTGGTGGCGATGCCCTGCCCGAGCGGGCCGGTGGTGGTTTCGACGCCGGAAACCCAGTGATACTCCGGATGTCCCGGCGCCTTGCTGCCGAGCTGGCGGAAGCGGCGGATATCCTCCAGCGTCACCGCGGGCGCGCCCACGGTTTCGTAATCGGCGTTGACTGCCTGCGTCCCGGTCAGGTGCAGCAGCGACCACAACAGCATCGATGCGTGGCCGTTGGAGAGCACGAAGCGGTCGCGGTTCGGCCAGATCGGATCCTGCGGGTCGAAGCGCAGGACGCGGTTCCACAGCGTGTACACCAGCGGCGCGAGCGCCATCGGCGTCCCGGGGTGCCCGGAATTCGCGGCCTGCACCGCATCGATGGAAAGCGTGCGTATGGTGTTGATGCACAGCGTGTCGAGTTCCAGGGGGCTTGTCATTGGCGTCTCCATTACCGTCGCTGCGCCAGCGCGCTGGCGGCGGCCGTGTCCGCAAGCAGCAGTGCCCGGTCCTGGCGCACCCGCCCGGCGGGAATCGAGCGGTCGCCGGCGCACAGGCGCGCGAGCATTCCCGCCTTCTCCCCGCCGGTAACCAGCCACAGAATGCGCCGCGCGCGATCGAGCGTCGGGTAGGTCAGGCTCATGCGGCGCCGCCCCTGGTAAGGACCGGCGAGCGCGACGTCGTGGCTGCTGTCATCGAGTACCGCATCGCCGGGCACCAGCGATGCCGTGTGGCCATCCGGTCCGAGCCCCAGATGGATGAGATCGAGCACCGGCGGCGAACCGGCGTGCTCGCACAGCGTCCTCGCGTAAGCGGCAGCCGCCGCGTCGAGGTCGGCGGCTTCCACCGGCATCGCATGGACCTGCGCGGGCGAAAGGGGAGCGTGCGCAAGCAGGCTTTGCTCGAGATGCGTGAGGTTGCGGTCCGGATCCCCGGCAGGCGCGACCCGCTCGTCGACTTGCATCACGTGTACGCCCGGCCAGGGAACGTCTTCCTGCGCCAATGCACGCAGCATGGCCCAGGGGGTGTGGCCGCCGCTGACGGCCATGAGGAAGCGGCCGCGTGCGGCCACAGCGGCGCGCGCATCCGCGGCGATAAGCTTTGCAGCCTGCCGCGCGACCGCGTCGGGGTCGGCGAGCACTTCGATGTTCATCATCAGGCCGTGACGACCGGATTCTGCCAGCCGCCGGGCGGCAACACGCTGTCGTCCGCCTGCGGGGGGCCCCAGGTGCCGGGCTCGTAGCTGTGGACCGGCGTGCCCGCCTTGAGCATCGGATCGACGATGCGCCACGCTTCTTCCACGTAGTCCTCGCGCGCGAACAGTGTCCGGTCGCCGGCCATCGCGTCGCCCAGCACCCGCTCGTAGGCGTCTATTTCCGCGCCATCCGGCCGGTGGCTCGCGAGCAGCTCCGTCCGCTCGCCTATCATCCGGTCTTCCTGGTCCATCACGGTGGCGCCGATGGCGAGCGTCATCTCCGGACTGATCCTGAAGCGCAGGTAGTTTGCCTCGCCGGGACACTCGGGAAACATCCTCGGCGCGCGGTGCAGCGTGACGATGGCCTCGGTGCACGTCACCGGCAGGCACTTGCCCGCGCGGATGTAGAACGGTACGCCGGCCCAGCGCCAGGAATCGATCTCCAGCCGCAATGCCGCAAAAGTCTCCCGCTGCGAGTCCGCCGCGACGCCCGGCTCGTGCAGGTAGCCGCGAAACTGGCCGCGCAGGAGATCATCCGACTCGATCGGCCGGATCGACTTCAGCACCTTGACCTTCTCGTCGCGCATCGATTCGGCGTCGTTCCGCGCCGGCGCCTCCATGGCGAGATTGGCCAGCACCTGAAACAGGTGGTTCTGGATCACGTCGCGAATCGTGCCCACCTGGTCGTAGAACGCGCCGCGGCCCTGCACGCCGAAATTCTCGGCCATGGTGATCTGCACGCTCTTGATGAACTTGCGGTTCCAGAACGATTCGAGGAAGGCATTGGCGAAGCGGAAGAACACCAGGTTGTGCACCGGCCGCTTGCCCAGATAATGGTCGATGCGGAAAATGTGGTCCTCGTCGAACGAGCGCAGCAGGATCTGGTTCAGCTTGCGCGCCGAGGCGAGGTCGCGCCCGAAGGGTTTCTCGACCACGACGCGGGCGCCGTCGGTGCAGCCGGACTTGGCCAGTTGTTCGACCACCGCGCCGAACAGCGACGGCGGGATGGCGAGGTAGTGCGCCGGCCGGCGCGCTGCGCCCAGTTGCTTGCGCAGCGCCTGGAACGTCGCATCGTCGCCGTAATCGCCGTCGACATAACGCAGCAGCGCGCTCAGGCGCGTGAACGCGGCGGCATCGAACGAACCGTGCTTTTCGATGCTGTCGCGCGCGCGCGCCTTGAGCTGGTCCAGGTTCCAGCCCGCCTTGGCGACGCCGATCACCGGCACGTCGAGGTGACCGCGTTTGACCATCGCCAGCAGCGAAGGGAAGATCTTTTTGTAGGCGAGGTCGCCGGTCGCGCCGAAGAATACCAGCGCGTCTGCTTGCTGTTCGCTCATCGTCGTTTCACTCTCAGAAACCGTTGTCAAAATCGCCTGTCATTCCGGAGCGGAACGCTGAGGAATCTGCTTCTATCGATTTAAAAGCAGATTCCTCGCTGCGCTCGGAATGACAATCGTTGGGATTGTCATGTTGTAATGAACGCTTACTTTCCGGCTGGCTTTTCGTTGTGGCCGCCGAACTCGTAGCGCATCGCGGACAGCAGCTTGTCCTGAAATTCCGCGTCGCCGCGCGAGGCGAAGCGTTCGTAGAGCGCGCTGGTCAGCACCGGCGCGGGCACGCCCTCGTCGATTGCCGCCTTCATGGTCCAGCGTCCTTCGCCCGAATCGGAGACGCGCCCCGCGAATTGCGTCAGCACGGGATCCTGCGCCAGCGCGCTCGCCGTGAGGTCGAGCAGCCAGGACGCGATCACGCTGCCGCGGCGCCAGACCTCG
>Ga0307377_10003783_pt1 | contig 16855 bp, 16 predicted proteins | sample TR3MG_FD_202535 | JGI IMG/M metagenome (GOLD analysis project Ga0307377, IMG submission 202535) | Soil microbial communities from Risofladan, Vaasa, Finland - TR-3 | ecosystem: Environmental > Terrestrial > Soil > Coastal area > Acid sulfate soil | place: Finland: Risofladan, Vaasa | collected... | reverse complement strand
TAATAACACGATCTACCCATCCTTCAGATGCAACGGGTCCCTGGGTTGTCCCAAGTCCATGCTCATCATATGTCATAAGAATGATTTGGTCAGCGGCTTTTCCAATCGCTGTATAATCATACGCACCCGACCACAGATCAGAAGGATAATCTACGAATTTGGCAGGGATAGAAATGTTTAAGACTTTGTCTTTTGCTTTTAACGCTTTACTAAGCTCAGCAACAAAGGCAGAAAAGTTGTTTCGATCTCCAGGAGGCGTCTTTTCAACGTCCACCGAAATGCCGTCCCAACCATCTTTTGTCGTCAGGTTGACCAGGTTCGTCACTAAATTAGCTCTAATAGCAGGGTTAGATAAAACGCGGTGAGCTAAATTTGCATTAAAGCCAACCGTCCCGGTTAGATTCATGTTATGCACCAAGGCATAGGCTTTAGCTCCATTTTTCTGAGCCGTTTCTTTAATTTTCAAATCGACTTTACCACTTGGAACAACTTTGCCGGTTGCATCAAAGGAGTACCAGAAAAACGCAACTTCATCGAGTAATTTAGCATTTTTGGTCATCGATTCTTTCGAACCAGGTGTAGACCCTTCAGGATCAGTGTAAAATCCCATGACCACTCGCTTCTCTGACCCTAATACGGAATTTCGTGTTGCACCGGCTTCAGCTTCCGGTGGTTTTGTATCTTGCGAGATTTTCTCTGGGTTTTTGGGAGGAACAGGAGACGGTACGTTTGAACAACCTGTCAAGGCAAGTCCCAAAATCAGGGCACTGCTCATCATAAAAGTCAGAAACCGTTTCATGCTGCGCTTCAACTCCTTAATGTAGATTCGGTAACTGACTTTATTTTCCCCGCTTCAAAGGGCGTTATGTATTAAAATATTAAACGTTATATATATCCTCTTTAAGTCAATTATGGAAGCACGAAAAAATTTGCAATCCCTTTCGCAATCGCGCGTGCCAATTGTTCCTGGTACCAAGATTGCTGTAGCTTTTTCTGTTCCTTCACGTTCGATAAATAACCAACTTCCACAATGACTGCAGGCATACTCGTGTTTTTAATAATGTAAAAATTCCCAGGTTTTGCAATTCTACGATTCATCCCTGGTATTTTAATCATTTCTTGCTGAATTAATTCAGCTAACCTTTTACCAGATTCAGACTGATAATGATAAAAAGTTTCTGAACCTGATACCTGCCCCGTTGCCGTTGCATTGACATGTAGACTGACAAAAACATCAGCATCAGCCTTCTTCGCCATATCAATACGGCGATTTAAGTCAATTTGCTTTTTTGTTGTTTTTCCTTTGACCCCATCAGGAACATAGTCAATATCTTCTTCCCGTGTAAGAAAAACTTCAATTCCGCTTGGGCCAAGCATTTCCTTCACCTTTTGTGCAATCTGGAGATTAATCGATTTTTCATAAACGCCCTGATTTGTAATTGCTCCAGGGTCATACCCCCCATGCCCCGGATCAAGCATCACAATATGACCCTTCTCAAAATTGCTAACCACAGCAGTGGAACCCTGCCAAAGAACAGAGAACACCAGTATGCTCATTACACTCAGGACAAGCAATATCGCCGTTTTATTCCCCGGTATCCCCACATACTTTCGCATCCAGTACTCCCCCGTTTCATGGTTTCAATTAAAGAGTATGTGAGGATAAATAGAGTTATACTTCTTGACGAACATAACGTAGGGGCAATTCATGAATTGCCCTTACAGGACCTTGATAACTTATCCTTTCTGACAATATTAAGAAAGCCTTCGCTTAGGCGAAGGCTTGTTATTAAAATGAACGGGGTTTTTTATTGGACATATACCATAACGTTCCGGACACCATATGATAATGCTGCATCTATCGAATTCATGTAAAGGTCAATGCGATTCCCTTTTATTGCTCCCCCAGTATCTAAAGCACGAGCCTGTCCATAACCCTCAACATATACGTTCTTCCCAAGAGAGATTACTCTGGGATCGACTGCAATGACTCCCCAATGAACAGACTCCCCCGTTTTCGTTATCCCTCCTGGAATACAATAAGCTGTTGCTCTCATGACATAAGCTCGCTTAAAACGTATGGTCGTCCCGCCCCGGGAAATTGAAGTTTGTACCCCTCGAGAAACCACTTGATTGGTTGGCGTGGTAAGCACTCGCTGACCAAGTATCTCTCGATCAACCTCTTTCCCATCTTCTAACGTAAGCCTAATCGTTTGCTCTTGAAGGCCATTTGAGCCACGACTGACAATTTTGTCCGGTAAACCAACAGGATAATTTGCCGCCTGTGTAACACTCTGAAATGGAATCTCACTTTTTTCGGTATCTATTCGTTCCGCAACCCTAACCACCTGAACCTGCTCATTAGGCACTAGCATATGGTCTAAAGGCTGCGAGACCTTATCTTTTATTCCCAAGACAATACCTAGTTTCGTGAGCGCATCTGCGACGGTTCGTGGCGCGATATAAGTATGTATTTCCTTACCATCAGCACGAACAAAAATTGGAATAGCACGCCGCACCTTAATTTCCATTTGGTTCGTGACCGCTTCCGTTCGTAAAACATTCACTTCATCCACGTCTTTTATTTGAAGTCCGTAACGCTTTGATAAATCAATCAGCGCATCTCCCACTGTTTTTGCCGGTGTCCGAGTCATGAAAGTTTGCTCATCCACCAAAAGATGAACTGGTATACTTCTCGTTACTTCTACATTTAATCCATTGGTAACCAATGTGTCCCGAGAGGGGTTTACAATATCCTCTGGATATGATTTTAAGTTCGAATGAGCGAGTGCCTGACCCACAGTCCCGTAGATTGTTATAACGTGTACCGTTTGTCCGTCAATGTGGGCCTCAATTGTTTTGGCATTGTAAACGAATGACACGGCTACAATGATAAATACTGCACAAACAAAAACAACCATTTGGGCAATACGAGACCTCCGAACCAAGGATAAAACCTGAGTTCGATTTAACTGAAACATTGAATCCCTCCAAAAACCTAATATGACCAAGCAACTTCATTCTAATGGATAAGTAATCTGTTGTCAAAATTATTTCCATTAACTGGGCTGCAGGACATAAATATGGACGGATTTTCGCCCCCAGTCTATACACTGACGGAGGGTTGGGAAAAACACATCAATTCGATTTCCACGTATTGCTCCACCCGTATCTGCTGCTATGGCATACCCGTACCCTTGGACATAAACTTTGCTCCCCATCGCGATGACTTTCGGATCAACTGCGATCAGGCCTTCTCTCGGTTCGACGCCTGTAGCTGTTTTATTTCCGGTATACGTATAAGCTGTCGCCTCAACATTTAGGGTTAGACTAGTATTCATTTTAGCTAATTCAAGGCCTTCCTCTGCAACTGGTATGGATTTTTGAATAATCACTTTTTTCTTCGGAACTGGTTTGGAGTTCTGAAGAATCACTTCCTTCTTCGGGCTTTTAAACTCAAAAGAGGATTGTACTTGCCGATCGCTGATTCGCCCACCGACCTCAAACGTCTTTACAACCTGACGCAAAATGCCTTTTTCCCCTTTTTCCTGTATTTCGCTCTGCCCCGGAAGAAGTTTATCTGACTCTACATATTGCGTGTCGAATGGAATTTCTGTATCTACTACTTCAATTTTATTAGATATCCTTTCAGCTCCTTGACTGAGCACCCCTTGGCCGGAAACTCCTCGGCTCAGATCGGTCCCTAATTTGTTTGTATCTAAAGATTGTGAGGTCCGCTGAAATGTCGGTTGAATCGCTCGAGTTATATCTGGGGCGTTCAGAACTGAATAACGTGTACCAGCTACAAGTACTGCCACCCCACCTAAATATGAGCTCCAAACTTTGGTGTCCCGCCAATAATCTGAATATGTACTAATCGGAAGCGAATACATTTTATCCCCCCCTTAACAAAACCTATGAAGAATCCAAAAAAAAAAGAACCTTCAGATGTCAAGGTTCCCTTAAACAAGCTATCCTTTCTGCCTAATATTAAAAATGGTTTCTGCGTTACACATGGTTTGAAGCGCGATGTCTTCAAAGGGCAAGTTTTTAATTTCAGCTAATTTCTTAACTATTTCTCGGACATATGTTGGTTCATTACGCTTTCCTCTCCGGGGTTCAGGTGTCAAATATGGGGAATCAGTCTCTACGAGAATACGGTCCATCGGGGCATGGACTGCCACCTCAACCGTATGGCGAGCGTTTTTATACGTCACTGGCCCAGCAAAAGAAAGATAGAATCCCAAGTTCAGAAGAACCTTTGCCATTTCCCAAGACCCGGAATAGCAGTGGAATACGCCGCCGTACTTCGGGGGATGGGCTCTTACAATCTCCAAAACATCCTGATGGGCATCACGATTATGGATAACGATCGGTAATCCAACTTCATTCGCTAATTTTATCTGTCGAATAAATATTTCTTTTTGAATCGAGCGCGGGGAAAGATCACGATAATAGTCCAACCCAATTTCGCCCCAAGCCAACACTTTCGGTTGTTTTGCCAACCGTAGGAGCTTCGCCCAGGTTTCATCGGTGGTCCCTTCGGCATCGTGCGGATGTATGCCAATTGCAGCATAGATAAAATCGTAATCTTGAGCCAGCTGCACAGATCGTTCAGAAGAAGGGAAATCATATCCCACATTCGTCACCCTAGAAATCCCGGAGGACTGCAAGCGCGCTACGAATTCTCCGAAGTCTTCTGTATAAACAGGATCATCTAAGTGAACATGTGTATCCCAGATCATTTGACCTTCGCCCCTCCCGGAAGGTCTTTGTTGACCATAAGGACTTCCAACACATCCCCCTGTGAGGCTGCCAATATCATGCCTTGGGATGTGATTCCCCTCAGCTTGGTAGGTTTCAAATTAGCCACCAAGACCACATATTTGTTTACTAGATCTTCTGGAGCATAGTGCTTAGCAATACCTGAGACCACCGTGCGCACAACGTCGGCTACTTCGACTTCCAACTTCATAAGTTTATCAGTCTTTTCTACTTTCTCTGCACTTAGGACTTTACAGACCCGCAAATCTAATTTGGTAAAATCTTCTATGCCGATTTCTTCTTTGATAGGCTCAAATTCGAGCGATGGAACAGGTTTGATAGTTTCTTTTTGAGCTTGAATTTGGTTTGTGCTTCGATCTTGATCCACTGTTTTTGTCTCCTCTGTTGTCGTATACTGCGAAATATCAATCCTTGGAAAAAGCGGTTCTCCCTTTTGCACTTGTGTCCCATGTTCTAATATACCCCATTGATCCGCTTCTTCCCAGCGAATGAGCCCCTCATCAAGGCCTAGGAGCGCACAAATTCTCGGCGTTAATCCCGGCATAAATGGGGCTGTCAAAACCGCCATAACGCGTATACACTCCATGAACGTATAAAGAACAGTATCTAAGCGTTCCCACTGTTCCTCCTGCTTTGCAAGAACCCAGGGGGCTGTTTCATCAACATATTTATTACAACGTGCCACAAAGCGCCAGATCTCTTCAAGTGCACTCGCAGGATCGAAAATCTCAAGCCTTTTTTCGACAGCTTTTTTAACCTCACGACTTAACGCCTTTAACTCTCGCTCCAGTGAGCCGTCTTGCCCTGGGCGAGGAACAATCCCATCCCGATACTTAACAACCATCGCTAAACTCCGAGATACGAAATTTCCAAAATCATTAGCCAAATCCCTGTTTAATCGTTCAACCACGTTATCTTCAGAATATGTACCATCTGTTCCCACTTGCATTTCGCGCAATAAGAAATATCGGATGGCATCTGAGCCATATCTTTGAATCAGCTCAAAGGAATCCTGTACATTTCCTCGAGATTTGGAAATTTTCCCTCCATCTTTGGTAAGATACCAGCCATGCCCATAGATAACTTTAGGTAGAGTAATATCTAAGGCCATAAGAATAATTGGCCAAATCACAGCATGAAAACGCACGATATCTTTTCCCATGATGTGTACATCAGCAGGCCAATACCGTTTATAATTTTCTCCATCTGGGTAACCCAACGCAGAAATATAATTAATTAGTGCATCCAGCCATACGTATACAACATGTTTTGGATCAAAGGGTACTTTAATTCCCCACTGGAATGTGGTGCGCGAAACGCAGAGATCATCTAAGCCACCTTCAATAAAGCGTAGCATTTCGTTGCGACGGGAAACCGGTTGGATGAATTCTAGATGCTCTTCGATGTGTTTAAGTAAGGCATCTTGATATTTTGAAAGGCGGAAGAAATAACTTTCTTCCTTGAGCAGTTCCACGTCTCGGCCACAATCCGCATTAGGGCATTTGCCTTCGTTTAATTTATTTTCCATCCAAAACGTTTCACAAGGGGTACAATACCAGCCCTTATACTCAGACTTATAGATATCTCCTTGTTCGTATAGCTTAGTAAAAATTTGTTGAACAACTTTTTGATGACGTACCTCTGTCGTCCTAATAAAGTCATCATAAGAAATATCTAAGGCAAGCCACAATTCCATGAAACGCTCTACCACGCCATCAACATAAATCTTAGGGTCTATATGATTTGCTTCAGCGGTGCGAACAATCTTTTGTGCGTTTTCATCCGTACCAGTTAAGAAGCGAACTTCATCCCCTAGTAATCTATGATAGCGAGCAAGCGCGTCAGCTGCAACCGTTGTATAAGCCGTTCCAATATGCGGACTTGAGTTCGGATAGAAAATTGGAGTTGTAATATAATATTTCACCAAAACGTCCCCCATCTCAATTATCTTTGAATTTATAGTATAGGAACTCAGATTTGTCAAGTATACCCATAATTAGAAGTTTATATGAAGGAGGCCTATATTTTTTAAATGGTTAAAGAAATATGAAAAATGGGTTGACTTTAAATGGAACGATTGGTATCATAAGTCTGTAGTTTCATGTCGAATGTTGTTGTAAAGAGGAGTTGAAAAATTGAATGATGAAATCAACCGGAATCGTGAGAAAAGTAGATGAACTTGGACGTATTGTTTTACCGATTGAACTTCGCCGTACTTTAGGTATTGACGAGAAAGACGCTCTGGAAATTTACGTGGATCAAGAAAAAATTATTCTAAAAAAGTATGAGCCCGCTTGTGTATTTTGTGGTAATGCGAGTGATAACCAACTATTTCACGGCAAAAACGTCTGTCGTGAATGTGCAATTGCCATGGGAGAAACCGTGTCTGGCAGCGTTGCATCAAAAGCCGTTTAATTTTCACACCCTAATTACATAGACGAAAACACTAAACTGACTGACAATCAGCATTTAAACTCGGAAGGCCTTTGCGGCCTTCTTTTTCATTCAATTCAGTCAGATCGGTGGGGACACTTGGCCATCCTTGGGCGTCAGAAGTGCTTGATAAACTTCTGACTTCCTTACCCCATAACGCTTCGCCACTTCTTTCATGGCATCTTTCTTACTTAATCCTCGGCTTATTCCTTCTATGACCTCTTGGCACCATTCTTCCGGGCCTCCGACTGGTTTCACGGGGACGTAGGGTGCGATAACGATACAACACTCCCCACGAGGTGCGGTATGTTCGAAGGCTTCTTTTAATACTAAGGCGGTTCCCTTGTGCACCTGCTGATGTAATTTTGTCAATTCGCGCACGATAGCCACATCACGTTCCCCAAAATACTCTGTGATTCCTTGTAAAGTTGCTACCAAACGATGGGGGGCCTCATAAAAAATTTGCGTCTGGGGAAGATTAGCCAGTTGCTCAAGGTTTCTTTTCCTAGCTCCTGTTGTAGCAGGTAAAAATCCGTGAAAAGCAAAATGCTCCGTCGGCATTCCAGATAACACCAAAGCCGTGAGTGCTGCATTAGGTCCAGGCAAGACATCGACTGGAATATTCTCCGCCTGACAAAGACGTATTAATTCACATCCCGGATCAGAAATCCCTGGCAAGCCTGCATCAGAAATAAGCGCAATCGTTTGGCCGCACTTAAGCTTCTCCAACAATTCTAGGGACTTCTTCTTTTCATTATGTTCGTGATAACTAGTCATATGCGTAGTAATTTGGTAATGTTGTAAAAGTTTTCGAGAATGACGCGTATCCTCAGCAGCAATCAAATCTACTTCCCGTAACGTATCTAAAACCCGCAAGGTGATATCTCCCAAATTTCCAATCGGCGTCGCACATACATACAACGTACCTTTAGCCAACATATTTTCGACTCCTTGCTTGGTATAACTAATCTTTCCTTAAAAAGCCCATACAAAACAGGCAATCCCCTTCTAACGGTTGCCCAAAATGAAGGTGGCAGACATGGAAACCTTCTTGATACAGGCGCACTAGATTATCGTGGGCGACTCCTTGAATATGTTCAGCATTGGCAATAACGCGTTCTGTTTCCTTTTCAGGAAGGGTCCATTCCCGTTTTAACTTTATATTTTCTTCCTCCAGAGCTTGAACATAAGGTTTTAAACGGTTAACCTCTTCAAGAAGGGAACGCAATTTTTCTTCCACTTCTGTAAGTGCTTGGGTCAACTGACTCATACTCTCTCACACTTTCCTTTGAGCTTTTCCCCTTTCCTATTGCGTTGCAGTCTCCCGTCGGTTTTAGCAGAGAAGGCGCTGTCCGCACGAGGGTTCTGTTCATCCGAAGCTTCGGGCATCTTTTCCCCTACTTGAGCGTTGCGACGTATGCAATGCTCTTTGTCTTCGGATTTATAACAACAATTTTCATACTTAAGGCAGCACATGAGACGACCACAAATTCCAGAAATTTTAGTCGGATTAAGAGAGAGTTTTTGATCCTTAGCCATTCTAATTGAAACCGGCTCAAAGTCTCCTAAGAAGGAAGTACAACAAAGAATCCGTCCGCAAGACCCGACCCCCCCGAGCATTTTAGCTTCGTCGCGCACTCCTATTTGGCGTAGCTCAATACGAGTCCTAAATATTGCAGCTAAGTCCTTAACCAATTCCCTGAAGTCAACTCGCCCCTCAGCCGTAAAGGAAAAAATAATCTTATTACCGTCAAACGTATACTCAACATCGACTAATTTCATTGGCAATTGATGTTCAGGAATTTTCTTCAAGCAAATTTGGAAAGCTTCTTTTTCTTTTGTTTTATTCTGCTCAACAAGCTGTTCATCCGTTGTCGTTGCCTTACGCATAACCTGTTTTAAAGGCAGAATCACTTCTTCGTCAGTAACAAGACGAGAAGGGATGACCAATTCACCAAATTCAACACCTCTTGCTGTTTCAACAATCACCTTATCAGATGCAGCAAGCTTAAGGTCTCCCGGGGAGAAATAATATATTTTACCGGCGTGTTTAAAGCGAACACCTACAACCTCAATCACAGAGAGCCCCTCCTTGTTGGAATAATTCTAAAGCTAACACTTCAAGCACAAGTCTCGGATTTACTTGTTGTCGTAGTAAATCAGTCGCTTTTCCGATCGCCATAAGCTCATAAGGACGGCTAGTACCTTTTTGAATCCCTTCTTGGGCCCGTACCGCCATGACTTGAGAATAAAGAACGGCTTGCTTCTTATCAATCGGGAAAAGAGGATAAAGTTTAAGGAAATCTCTTTCATCTACAGCGGTCCAAAACTTTTCGACCCATTCTTGCAGCAAAGGCACACCATGCTTTAGAATAGCTGTCGCCAAATTTTGGTCTTTCCCACTTAACCGAAAGGCCCGAACAGCTTCTTGTTGATCCACCTCTCCCACTCCCGTTAGCCAAGTTTCTTCGGAAAGATTGGGAAAATAAACAAGCTGTGCACGACTCTGTATCGTGGGTAAAATTCCTTCAGCATTTTGGGCACATAATATTATAACAGTTCGCTCTGGCGGCTCTTCAATAACCTTCAATAAGGCATTTGCTGCCGGTAACGTCACTAAATCCGCCTGCTCAATGACAGAAACTTGATAATTTCCCTCGTAATGCTTCAGGTATACCTTTTGTTGCCACGCGAGGACCTGTTCGATCCCGATGGTCGTCTTATACGGTTTCAACCATAAAACATCCGGATGATTTCCACTGATAATCTTATGACAGGCGTAGCATTCTTGGCAAGGTCCCTCCGGCGTAGGCTGACTACAATTTAAAATCTGCGCTAATCGGAGAGCCACCTCCCTCTGATGCAATGCACTTCCTCCATGAAACAGTAAGAGATGTGCCAATCGGTTTTCACGTGCCGCCTTCTCCAAACGTACTAACTGTAGATTCATATCGTCACACCTTAATAAACTGTTCAACATCCAGAACAAATACTGTAGCTCCACCGACCGGAACGTCTATAGGAAAGGGAATATGGGCGTCCGCCGGGCCCATAATAGGCTGAACCTGTGTTAACATCTCTTCGCGTTGGCGACATGTCTCGCGGATCATCGACAGAAGGCCAATTAATCGTTCCTCTTCAACTCCAAAGAGCAACGTCGTATTCCCCGACCGCAGAAACCCCCCTGAACTTGCCAGGCGCGTTGCACTCAATCCTTCTCGTGTCACACTTTGTAGAAGTCGACCGACATCCTTGTCCTGAACAATCGCGATCACCATCTTCATCCTTTTCCCTCCTCGACAATCCAAATTGTTTGGCTTTCAAAACCGTCCCACCCTAGCCAACGCCCCTCTCCAGCAGTAAGTAGCGTACCCAGAACTTCGTAAGTCATTTGTTCTCCCATCACAAGGACAGGAATTCCAGGTGGATAAGGGGAGATCGTTTCTCCTGCAATATGACCTAAACTTTCCTTAAGAGGGATTTGGCGTTTATGGGCAAAAAAAGCATCCCGAGGGGAAAGCATTAGATGAGGCAAAGGTGGAATTCTGAACCTATCGTTTCCCACTTGCTTTTTTGATTCGGCAAAGCCAACCGAATGAGCGAACCTCTCAAAACTTTCTAACCCCTTCGTGAGCCTTCGAATGTCCTCAGGCGTGTTCCCAATCCCTAGCATAAAGAGAATGTTTTCCTCATCCCATAACTCCGGCTCAATGCCGTAACTTTCTCGAAGGTACTCCACACAGTGAGGGGCAGGAACACCCAGTGGCTGGGTATTGATCAGGATTTTTGACCAATCTACCGTGTGGATGCCATATGTTCCGACATCTTTTTGAGAGAGAATACGAAAGCTCCTTCCCAATTTCCGATGTAGATCTTCAACTTCTTCCTGAAGGCTCTCCCATCGTCCAAAATCCAGAGCAAACTCTCCGGCCCGTTCCAACGAGGCCAGAAGTAAATAACTTGGGCTTGAGGATTGCAAAAGTTCTAGGCTTTGCCTCAAACGAGTGCGAGAGACCCTATGCCCTTGAACATGTAGCATGGCTGACTGGGTCAGGGCGCTTAAGGTTTTATGAGAACTATGTAAGACAAGGTCCGCGCCAAGCTTTAAAGCACTTGGAGGAAATAATGGTCCAAGATAGTGTGAGCCGTGTGCTTGATCAACTAGAATCGGTGTATTAAACCCCAAACTTGTTCTTTCATCCAATAATCGGTTCAATTTAAAGCCTGTCCCATAATAACTGGGATATGTGACATGACAGGCAGACACCTCTTGCCACGGGATCAGTTGTTTCTCCACCTCAAATCCTAATGGAAGATTAAACTCCGGATGAACTGTAGGCATTACATATTCTGGTTTCAATCCACTTAAGACCAAAGCCGACATAACTGAACGATGGGAACTCCTCTCCACAACAACCCGCTTATCTGCTGTATCTTCCAAAGCGAGAAACATCGCTTGATTTCCAACCGTTCCTCCATTAATAAGGAAAAAAGTTTCCTCCGCTCCGAAAATCCCAGCCGACCGTTTTTGAGCCTCAACAATTATTCCACTCGGTGAATGAAGCATATCGAGTCCCGGAAGCTCGGTTAAGTCAAAATCCAGAAAATCTAAGCCATTAAAAAACTCCTGTCGACCTTTATGGCCAGGAGTATGGAAAGAGCAAAATCCCTGTTTTTGATAACGACTCAATCCATCTCCAAGAACGCCCACCGATGAACCCCCATTCAACCAGAGTTATTAATAAAAACACAGTTGACACATGGTATTCCTTATATTTTAACATAAGTTAGGGAATTTTTCATCCACATCGGAAATCTACAGGGGCAATTCCTGAATTGCCCCTACAGATTAAAAAAGAAGCCCTTTGATCAAGAAGAGAAATTCTTGATATTCTAGAGAGCCTTGTTCTGCTGAAAACAGTTCTTGCTGACAATCCGAGCAGAAAAACATCCCCTGTACTCGGAAACCATCATATAGCCCATTTCTGGGGACTTGAGTGCAACGATAACACACTGGGAGGACTTTTCCCTCGTTCATCACGAAAGTTTCCTGTTCCTTAATTTCTTCATGAATAATCATCTTATATTCCCCCTTATTACTTCTCCCTCTATTCTTGCCCCTCTCCCGTTCAATTAGTCGTTGCGCTGCTGCTTGACATTCCCGAAGTATCTATCTTAACTTGAACATTCAGAGAAACTGGGAAATCCGCAATTTTCTGCTCCCATTGATCCTTTACTGTCTTCCAATACGCTGGATTTTTCTGTTCGATGTGCCGTCCAATTCCCAAAAAATCAAGGCTCAACTCTCTTTCTTTTTTAATAGAAAGCTCGCATTCTTTCTGAATCGCCTTAGCGAAACTCCCTTCTGCCCCTTTCATAAGGTCCGCCCACTCCGTTACCGAGAGTTGTTCTTTTTGTCCCGTAACTTCCTCAACCGCAACACTTGCTTCGATCTGGTATTGTATCCCTATTGTTCCATCTTGATCGGGCACTTTGTACTTTGTCGTGGATTTCAGGACTTGCCCAACAAAGTTGACTTTACTTTCTTCGATGTCTACCGTGCTGATTGAACGCTGTTCAATATCGTTATCTAACCACATATAACCTTTGGTTTCTTTGTCCGTCAAAAAATCAACCAAGCGATCCCCTCGAAATACCCCCGCACCTTCTAACTGTAGCTCTTCTCCCCCATCCTTTCCCCCTGCTTTGTATTCAATGCCCTCGTCCCCTGGCTTTACACTCTTAACCAGCGGGATAATTGGCGCCGTACTTTTTCTACTTAGAACGGTTAAATAATGCCCTAAACGAACCAGCGGGAAGGTCGATACAGTCCCACCTGTTTCAAGGTTATCTTTAATATACATTCCTGGCAATGTCCCAGCGCGCATTTTCATAGTTAATATACTTTGCGCTTTTCCTTTGGTTAAAACCAGATACGTCATACGTCGAAATTCCCCAAAGCGTTGCTCCAAGTCCAATAAATCCAGAAAACCAGCTTTCGCTACATCTTCCCCAATTACGATCACCTTCAGTGAACCTCTGAAAGGTATGAGATTAAGGAGTTTAGACATCTTCTCATAGGCTTCCCTTGGGCTTGAAACTTCTACACTAAATGTCCGGTCTACATCCGTCACATTAGTTGATTCACCTTTTTTTGGCGATACAAATTGTTTCGTAATAAGATATGTACCGGGTTTCTGTCCCAGATCAAATCCTATGGCGATCAGAGGAGCCAATTCTTCAACTTCCCTTTTTCCCCAGCACCCAGTTAATAGCAAACTGCATAAAATCAAGATCAATGCCAGTCCAATGTTAGTGCGTTTCATTGAACACCAGCTCCCTTCTTCCAGCGCGAGACTCCCCAAAGGGTAAGGATCCAAACGGACGTAAAAGGCAAAATCAGATAATTGTCTACGAGTGAAATTTCCATAACCAAATTAATGCTTCTTGTAAATCCTAAGGCGATCCCCATGAATACGACACCCAATGCAAGGTTCCATTTTAATCCCTTCAAGCCGAAGACAGTTTCTAAACCCCAAGTCGACGTGAAAAAGAAAGCACCGGATTTTATGACCCCGGCTCCAAGCCAAACACCTAAAAATATGGATTCAACCCCCGATACAGTCCGACTTAATTCCACCATCTTCCCTAATACAAGTAAACCATACACCAAACGGATGGTTTCAGTTGGTCCAAATACAAGAATTTGAATTAAGGCAACCATGGTATCAAGAATGCCCACCAAGAAAACCGCTCGCCAAACCCCTGTTTTCAGTTGCCCAAGTTCTTGCTTACTGGTAGGTAGAAAAGTAAGGATTCCAGCTAAAAAGAGAATATATTCCATTGCAAAGGGTAGTACTTTGACTCCCCCCCAAAAAAGTGGTTTAAACCCCTCACTCAAAATGGGCAAAAGTTCCCCTTGTTCAATACGAGGTATGGCGAGACCAGCATTCAAAACCAACGCAATTACGATTATCGGAAAGATAGCTTCGGAGAAACGCGCAAACACTTCGATTCCAGAGCTTACCAAGTAGAAAATTAGTAACAGTCCTCCCAGGTAGAACAGCGAGATAGGGGTTATGGGCATAATCGAAGACTGAAAGACATCCCCTATTTGCCCAAGCAACAAGCCGCCAAAATAACCCGTAATTAATATATATAAGATTCCTATGATTTTCCCTATCCATTTTCCAAAGAGTGTTTCGGAAATCTGTAAAAGATTCTTGTGAGGATACCGTTCCACAAGCGAGAGCACCATTAAGCCGTAAGGAATTCCCGCGGCATATCCAGGCAAGATGCTCATCCACCCATCCCGCCCGCCGACACCAGTAACCATCGCGGCTACGGGGAAAAACGTTGTACCCATGAGTACTGCTGCCCCTAAGATCATAAATTGATGTGTTGAGATTCTTTCCATCGTTACCCTTTCCCTTTCCCTTTCCCTTTCCCTTTCCCTTTCCCTTCCCCTTCCCCTTCCCTTTTCCCGCCTGATCGGGGCTCCTCAACGTCAATAAGTTGAGGTCGGCGCTTTAACGCCCACCATGGTGCCCGAACAAAGGTATCTTGCAACATGGCCCGAATACGCAAAGGGACAATCGGACTTAGGTAAGGCACTCCGAAGGAACGGAGGTTTAGCAGGTGAATTGCGACCATATAAAGACCTACAGAGACCCCAAAGAAACCAAGAGTACCCGCCAAAATCATAAACGGAAACCGAAGGAGCCGAACCGCAAGACTCAAGTCGTAATAGGGAATGGCATAACTCGCTACTGCTGTCAATCCAATGATAATAACCATCAGAGGGCTAACCAGCCCGGCCTTCACGGCTGCATCCCCGATAATAAGTGCCCCGACAATCCCAATTGTCTGCCCAATAGGTTTTGGTAAGCGGAGCCCCGCTTCTTGCAATATTTCTAAAACAGTCATCATAATTAAGGCCTCTAGAAGGGCCGGAAAGGGCACTCCTTGCCGGCCGGCCGATATGCTCATCAGGAGATCTGTCGGTATAATTTCCTGATGAAACGTCGTGACCGCAATATAGACGCTAGGGGCTAAGACTGCGACCATTGCTCCTACATACCGAACAAAGCGAAAAAGGATCGCTGTCATGGCCCGTTCGTAGTAGTCTTCATTAACATTTAAGAACTGCGTTAGCACTGCCGGAACCACAAGAATAATCGGAGTTCCGTCAATCATAATTCCCACTTTCCCTTCTAGAAGCTTTCCTGCCAGGATATCCGGGCGCTCCGTATAGGAAATTTGAGGAAAGGGCGAATAGGGGTTATCCTCAATCATCTCTTCGATATATCCACTCCCTAACATGCCATCCATCTTAATCTTACCCAGCCTCCTCAGTACTTCGGAGACGATATCCGGACTTGCAATTTTATCAATATAGGCAACCACAAGATCTGTATTCGTTAAGTTTCCAAGTTTTAAAGAGATCAAACGTAAGGAGGGGTGTTTGATCTTTCGACGTAAAAGCGAGGTATTAATTCGGAGCGTTTCCGTAAATCCCTCATGCGGCCCTTTGACGACTGACTCCGAGACTGGTTCATTAACACCGGAATTAGCCCACCCCCTAGCACCGATGTCGATTGCTTCTGTAGAGTCGCCGAAGAAAATAACCGCATCTCCAGATAAAATTGCATTGATAGCCTCTCCCATTTTGGATATTTTCTTGATCTCTAGGCCAGGGAGACTCTGTAGTGTTTTATCCACAACATTTGCTAAGGTCACTTGAGCTAATTCTGGATGTCCAGCTAAGTCTACCATAAGAGGTTTTAAAATAAATTGGTCCAGCAGATTTTTATCAGCCAGCCCATCCACCGCTACTAGCATACAGGGAATACGTTCTTTCCCTTGGAGGAAAAACTCCCGAAACACGACATCGCTACTACTCGCTAAGATCTCCTTCACTGTTTGTCCTGATATAGGTTTATTTAGATCCTCGTCAAAGGAATACGAGGGAGACTTCCTTATCTGCCGTTCTCCCTTCGGGCGAATAGTGAGTTCTTTGAGCATTTTCAGCCAACTTCGCATATTTTCGCCCTCCTTACTTGCTTATTTTGTCCCGCAATGAATCGATTATTCGCATGTAGAGGCAATTCATGAATTGCCCCTACGGGTATAAGTTGGTGATATAATTAAATAAAGGCATACAAAAAAGGAGCAGGCGAACCTGCTCCTCAGAAAGATCTATTGATGTTATAGGGGCAATACATGAATTGCCCCTACGGGCATTAGTCCCACTTTTGGTCGGCTAGACGTTTGTAAGAATCATAGCGGACCTTTGCGTATTTTTCAGCGCCCGCAAAGAGTTCCTCTGCACTTTCGGGGAAAGTATTCAGCAAGGAAGAATAACGAACTTCACCCATGATGAATTCACGGAAGGACGTTGTCGGTTCTTTGGAATCTAAACTAAATGGGTTCTTGCCTTCCTCGATCAGATCTGGGTTAAAGTGATAGAGATGCCAGTAGCCAGAGTCAACCGCTTTCTTCTGCTCTTGTACGCTTTTAGTCATACCCGCTTTGATACCATGGTTGATACAAGGAGCATAAGCAATAATCAAAGAAGGTCCTTTATAAGCCTCTGCTTCTTTAATAACTTTAATCGTTTGAGCCATGTTAGCGCCCA
>Ga0307377_10003782_pt1 | contig 16858 bp, 16 predicted proteins | sample TR3MG_FD_202535 | JGI IMG/M metagenome (GOLD analysis project Ga0307377, IMG submission 202535) | Soil microbial communities from Risofladan, Vaasa, Finland - TR-3 | ecosystem: Environmental > Terrestrial > Soil > Coastal area > Acid sulfate soil | place: Finland: Risofladan, Vaasa | collected... | reverse complement strand
GTAAATCAAATCCCAGTATAAAAAGCTTTAATTTTTAATATCAGATTTATAGTCAAATTTATTTGAAAAGTACTATAAAACTATTAAAAAGTTGGAAAGTACAGTACAGTGTAATCGCATTTACTGCTAATTCAAAAGGGCTTCCCTTGCGGGGTCGCCATAAATACCTGGGAATTGCGGAAGGCATTATAGGATGGCTGCTGATGGCCCTATTCCTGGTGACTTTAGGCAGGCTAATCATCGGATAGGTTCATGAAGAGATGATAAAGCAAAAAATAAATATGCAATTTATTAAAAATGTAAAAATATTTTTATATACCTATCTTCGGGTCGGCTGGCGGTTCTTTGCGTTTGCAAATGGATCCGAGTCGTTCTGGTCTAGAGATTCATTATCAAGCGTCTCATTGCTGAGTGCCTCATTACTGAGTGTCTCATTGGTCAGAGTTGCATTCTTGAGGGTTTCATTTATCGAGGTTACGTTAATCGATTCATTTGCCGTTGCTTCTTCTGTTCCGAAGGCGAAACCAAAGCATTGAGCTGCGAATACGAACAGAACCATTGATGCCATTGTTATGGAGCTCTTCATTTCTACACCCACTCTTTTTTGCCTCATGTCATCCGGCTTAAAATTTAAATTTTATGTTTGCTTTGAACAGTTTCGGATTCAGCGATCCAAGCTAATGCATCTCCTCAATAATGCGGCAAAAGATGTATATGTCTCTAGGGAAAACGGCTAAGCTGTTACTGATTCAATGTGGCAGGGGAACAATGAGGCAGCAATATCTTGTAGGGTTGATATTATTATCTTTGAATGCGACTATGTTTTGTGCAATGGGGGCTGTGGATAACAGTAGCATTTCTCTGGATGGACCGGGAATAAACGATAGCGGTTTTCGTCCTGATATCGATGGATTTGGCTTTCAAAACTATGGGGAGCATCCCGAGACCGTAGACCTGACCCCAGAGGAGATGCAGCGCATGTTCGGAGATCAAGTCTGTGCCAGCATGGTCGGCGGCAAGTGCATACTCACATATCCTGCCGAGCGCTGGATGAATCAGGCCATTTCTGCTATGAAATCAGGACACTGCGAGGGAATCGCGGTTTTATCTAGCCTTATGTATTACAACCAGACAAATCCCAACCTTTTTGGAGGGAATAGCACTGTTGACCTCTCGCTGGAAAATGTCTTGCTACAGCGCGAGGTAGGCTATTGGTGGACCACCCAGGTCACAAGTCCCGGCGGATCGAAGAAGGTGCTGGAGTCCCCCCAGGCTGTGCTGGACACATTGGCTCAGGCGTTTTATGAAGAGAAGGGCGCTGATGAGTGGTGGGTTATGGGCATCTATCTGCCCGATGGCAGCGGCGGCCACGCTATCACGCCTTTTGCTGTAGAGGATAGAGGAAACGGTACGGCTCGCATTCTGGTATATGATAATAATTGGCCCAAGGATAGCAGGTTCATCGAGGTGGATACGCTTTCCAATACCTGGCGCTACCAGTCATCGATCAACCCGAATGAGCCAGACAGCCTCTATTCCGGCAACGCCAGCACCAAGAATCTGGAGATTGTCTCCCTCTCCTCACGGCTGGGACAACAGCAGTGCGATTTTTGTGGAGCTGAAAGCACTGCTACGGATGTAAATGCGGCAGGGAAAAATGGCAGCAAAGGCACGTTGCAGGGCGCAAAACGCATCCAGATCTGGCAGAGTGGCAAGGCCCGGACACTGATCGCAGATGAAAACGGCCGTAGAGTAGGCCTCCTGGAATCTGGTCAGTTCGTAAATGAGATTCCTGGAGCAGAGATAAGAAATCTGAAGTTTGGGGGTGATCATCCGCCAGTCATTCTGCTTCCCTTGGCCTTGGTAAATGCCTCTCATCTGGCAATAGAAATCAGCAGCACTGCCAACGGTAGCGGGAAAAATCAGGCAGATACGGCCATCTTTGCTCCCGGCTTTGCCCTGGCCTCTTCCATCTCTGACCTGGGGAAGGGCCTGCAGCAGAGGGTGGATCTTTCTCTGGAGGATGAGGCATATAATGTTAGCATCGGCGCTAACCGCCAACTGTCTCCTATTATCTCAATAGATAGCGATTATCGAAGAATCAGCCTTACCGGCCTGAATATCGACCCGGCAGGCAGAATCAATATCTCCATGAACCCGTCACTGGGAGCCTTCCGCATGGGTACCCTGGGAAATCTCAAGCCGGGAACGCTGAAACTCTTGCTAACCTCCCTGGATCCGACGAGCGGGGCCTCATCCACGTTCAAGAGCCTGGATCTGATCTTGCGACCCGATGATGGTGTCTCTATGGACTTTGCCGATTCCTCAGGCAAAACGTCTTTGCCTTCTCTCGTAGTTTCTCGCAAGAACGGCGGAAGACAGGAGATATCGCTGCAATCTATCTCCAAGGATCTTCCCAGGGATCTACCCAAGGATATGCCTAGTGTACGCAACGCCACTAATTTAACACGCACCAAGATACCGGAATCGATTCCATCTTCCCGTAGCGGTATGAGCGGCAGCGACATGAGCATCCCCAGCTCCGCCAGCATGCCCAGTATGGGAACTCCTACATTCCCATGATGTGACCGGAATGGTCAGCAGTACAATAGACATCGGGAACGAGGCCATACTCACTCTTCTGGCGAAGACGGGAGTAAGGCGAACGAGCTTATCAGGCTGGATGATTCCGATTTGGATTTTATCGAGGATCGGTTCAGGCTCAAGTCACATTGAAGAGGACCAACAGAACGCCATTCATCGACAACAAATGCTCTTTCATCCTTGGGCGGTGGCTCAAAGTAATGGATGGCTTGATAAGCGCAAGTCATAGTCTTTTTTCCTGTGCATGCGAGGGGATAGGAGGAAAGAATCCATTGACGTCTACGACCACATAACCTCAAGGAGCTAAAGGAGCCTACCTGGCGTGCGTACCACAGTTGGGGATTTAGCTGATTAGGTTAAAAGGAGATTTATGGATTATATTCGCGCAATACATCATTGCTACAGAAGACTAATCCGTATGTAACGATAGTTAGAAGTCTAAAAATGCGCAGATCCTCGATGATAAGACGATCTACTATGACATGTGCTCTCAAATCGAATAACAATTAAACATAGCTCTTTATATAACTTATGATATCTATTAAAATAGAGTGAAATGTTATATATGAGTTTAATAAACGACGTTTAGAAGTTGTATTTCATGCTAGCATGTGATATTGTCGTGCAGCAGCTCAGATGATGGAAAGGAGACGTGTCCGTGGCTAAAAAGAAGGATGTTTGGGATATAGATCTTCCGCAAATCAAGTTCAATAAGGAATCCACAAAGCAGCAGGCTCAGAAGTATCGCATGGGGAATGTAAAACTCGCACTTGGACGTGGGCGAACACGAGAGGAATTCGAAAAAGATAGGAAAAGAATATTAGAACTTAGGCTTCCTTGAGATAGTCTTAAGGCCTGCGTTTTTTCGGAGATTCAATGGATCATTTCGATGAAGAGGAAGCCGATATCCTTGAGAAAATTGCGAAGCTCTATGATTATGAAAAAGGGTTAATGATCTACGCGGAAGAATTGGCAGATGAATCCTTTATTCCTGCCATAAACGAAATAAAAGATGCCTTCGACCACCTTATGCGCGTTTTTTCTGTAAAATTTGGATTAAGGGAACGCGATTCAGAATATGTCAATGATAACCTTGATGCCACTTTCCGGCATTTGTATCGAGCAACTTTTGATTTATTAGATTTTATCCGATTACTTCAAAAAGAGCGCATCTATGAGACGGTCAAGGATTTCTCCAGAGAGACCCTCGTAGAGGTTTTTCCTGAATATTACAATAAGATCGTGCCTGAGATAGAAAATGCGATGCAAAAGATTCCCAGATATAAGAGTGAGAAAGATATCGGTAATCCGAATTTAGAAAGTGTCAAAAGCTATGTTGAGATAATTGAGGGTACTAAGCAGCATTTTACAAAGATCAGCGAAATGATGCCGTCGCTGGTTGATTATGAAAATCGCAAAAAAAATGAAGAGCGTAATAGAAATATTAAACAGTATGCCATAAAATTAGTACTTGTTATAGTTTCCGCGTTATTGGGGTATCTGCTAGCGGGACTGCATAGTTGAAAACTCATCATTTCCGCACTCCAGATCCATTAGTCTATATTCAACGGATGATCCTCTTCAAAGGGATTGCCGAAACCGGCTCCAGGAACCAGTCCGAATTGAAACAGTCCCTGCTGTTTACTCACACTTGGGAATCCTTCCTAGGCCCCGGCAGTTTGCCAGATTGTTTCTCAAGTCGTTTCTCATCAGACTTCACCCGGCGTTCCAGTTTCTTGATATCCTCTTCCGGGGGAAGTTTTTCCGGCTTGATCCCTCTCTTTCCAAGCATTTCGCGGACGCTCTTGTTGTTCTGGACATGTTCGTGGGTAATTATCGGTTCTCCACTCAAATCGTCCTGTAGCACGTTATGGTTGGTCATCTCCGTGGCCAAATTCTTTGCGGCAATGGTCAAGGTGGGAAGAAAGTCCGCCAAAGGACGGCTCCGGGTGATTCCGAAGCGGTCTTTCATCTCCTGGGTGGTGTATCCCCCGAACAAGGCTGCATCGCCCTTCGACCGAATGCGTCCGAACCCCGCGTCGTCCACACCACGCTCGTAGATGTTATGTGAGAGCGTCTTTTCTGATTCCCGCAGCCGATCTCTGGCTTCAAGGCGGGCTTGGAGGCGCATCCTGTCTTCTATCAATTCCTGTTTGTGGGCTTGAACGGCGAAGTAGCTTTGGGAGAAGGCAATAGGTTCCTTACGGGGGTCCCCGTTCTGGGCGATCAGGTAGCAGGCGTAGCGAGTAAGCATGAAATCTTCGATTTCTCGCTGTCCGCCCTTACCGAGGGATATCATTTTCGTGACGCCACGAAAATGATCGGAGACATTGTAACCCGTTGTTTCACAGGACTCTACGGCCCGCTTGATGGCTGTGAGAAAGTTTTCCCAGCGGGCATATCCCAAGGGTTCCTGCAAGTCCCTAGCAAACCAGAATTCGACATTTTCGCTCGGCAAAATCTGGGCCAACGAGTCAAATCGACTCTGCATTTGCTGGATGAGTTCTCTGTTCATTGGTATTTTCCCTTCTTGCTACATGTCGAGTGTTGATCAAGTTCCCCGACATGTGTGGGAACTTGGTCTGTTCCGGCGTCCATGATGTTTCGTCTCGCGCTCACTCGGTGATGATCTCCATTTTTGGGCTCCTTGCCCTTGGTAAGCCCATCCGATTTAGGGCACCATCCTATCCGGGAACAACTTACAGCACCCCGGTCGCTTTATCTTTGCGTCTCAAAGCACACGTCGTAGGCGTAACTGGCCTTTTTTTAGACTGCGTAGGGATAAGCTACTTTCGCCACAAGCATGGGCAGCCTCTCCTATTACACGGCTTACAGGCTTACAATTTTGCTTACATTCCGCTTACAGGGCGATAAAAAAAATGGTTAGGGAACTCTTCGATACCGAAAAATTTGATAAATGACAGTGATTTTTTGAGCTTAAATCATTTTGCAAAAGGGCATTATTTACAGGCTAATATATGCGCCGATCGGGAATCGAACCCGAGTTTAGGCGTTGGCAACGCCTAGTGATAACCGCTACACTATCGGCGCGTGGTATCGCACGAAGCATCCCCTACAATCACCTTCTAGTCTAAAAACATTGCGGGCAAACAACCCTGCCTCGGGCTTTCTCCCAAGGCTACATACCCTTTATCTACCTTGAAGGGGAGCTTCTTTATGGTGATATTCGCTTGCATGATGTAGTCATAGTAGGAGCAGGCCCGGCAGGGCTGACCGCGGGCATGTACTGCGCGAGAGGCGGAAAGAAGACGCTGGTCTTAGGCAATATTTACAGCTCGCAGCAGTCCATGGGCGGCCTCTATGAAAACTACCCCGGCTTTCCGGATGGCATTCAGGGCATTGAGCTCTCTGAGAGGATGCTGGCCCAGGCCCAGAAGTTCGGGGCGGAGAACCAGACGGATCAGGTGGAGAAGATCGTCCCTCTGGGCGACTTCTTCCGCCTTAAGACAGAGAACTGGCAGTACGAGGCAAAAACCGTCATCCTGGCCATGGGCGCCAGCCACCGCGCAATCGGTGTGCCTGGTGAAAAGGAGTTCACGGCACGAGGTGTGTCCTATTGCGTGCACTGCGATGGTGCACTCTTCAGGGGCAAGGCCGTGGCTGTGGTGGGCTACGGCAACGGCGCTGCCCGGGCCATTCTCTATCTGGCTAACATCGCTGACAAGGTGCATCTGCTCTCCCCGCATGAGAAGCTGGTGGCCGAGCCGGTTTACCTGGATCGCATCAAGGAGCTGTCCAACTACTCTGCTACCTTGGGTGCGGAGATCACGGAGATTCAGGGCGATCAGTTCGTTTCCAGCGTGGAGTTTAAGGTCGGAAACACCCCCCGTTCTCTAAAGGTGGAGGGCGTTTTCGTGGAGATGGGCGTGAATCCCAACACCGAGCTGGCAGTGGCCCTGGGCCTGGATATGACGCCCGGCGGCTATGTGAAGGTCAACCGGCTCAATCAGGAGACGAGCATGCCGGGAGTCTTCGCTGCCGGGGACCTGACAGGGGGAAGGCTACAGGCGGCCACTGCCGTGGGCACAGGCGCGTCTGCGGGCATCAGCGCCCTGCAGTATCTGGGATAAGAGCAGTTGATTGGAACGAATGGATTGGATAATGAAAAGGACAATTGGATATAGGCAATGGCAAGAACAAAAGTGGAAAGAGAGCTGGATCTGAGAAGGCCCGTTACCGTCTGGCGTTCGCAGGACCTTCTGGACGGTCGGCCGGCTGAGTCCCTGACCACGATTCTGCGTACGGTGGGCTGCCGCTGGAACCGCTGCACCATGTGCGGTTTTGCTGGCGAGGGGGCTCCAGCCGGCGCAGACGATCTGATTGCCCAATTTGAAAACGCCATGCAAAGATCCTCTCCGGAAGTCTCCGTGGTCAAGATCTACACCAGTGGTAGCTTCCTGGACCCTGCCGAGATGCCGATCGCGGCCAGAGATGAGATCTTAAAGCGGCTGGCTGCCCTGGGAATAAAGAAACTGGTCATAGAGACCCGTCCCGAGTATGTGACGCCAGAGAGGATCGAGAAATGCCTCTCCAGTCTCCCCACCGAATTTGCCATTGGTCTAGAGACTGCGAGCGACCTCATCCGGGAGAACGTTATTCGTAAGGGTTTCTCATTCCAGGACTTTGCCTCTGCCTCTGAGGCCGTGCACAGGCAGGGGGGGCGGGTCAAAACCTATCTTCTGCTAAAGCCACCCTTGCTTTCTGAGGGCCAGGCTATGAGGGATGCCATAGCCTCTGCCCGAAGGGCGCGCGGATTTTCGGATGTTCTTTCTCTCAATCTCTGCAATGTGCAGCGCAACACTGTGGTGGAACGCATGTGGAAGCGGGGCGAGTTTCGACCTCCCTGGCTCTGGTCGGCCCTGGAGGTGCTAAAAAGCGTGCCGGGCCCCATAGTATGTGATCCCGTGGGCGCTGGAACCAGACGCGGCCCACATAACTGCGGCCAGTGCGATGATGCTGTGGCTGAGGCCATCAGGACGCACGCTCTCTCACAGGACGTGGAGCCTTTTCATAGACTGGACTGCCAGTGCAAGTCGACCTGGAGAGACTTGATGGAGCTGGAGGAGGATGCCTTTGGAGCAGCCTTCGTCTGATTATATGAATATGAGTTCTATTTCTGAGGGAATACGTTCTGCCAATAGGCTCCTTGTGGATCATTTCTCCTAAATTTATGGAAATGCTTCGCGAACCGTGCTCCTGTCTATTGGCCGATTAATGGTTGCGATGCTTGAGCTATGGATGCCGATTTTAGATGTTAAATAGGCGTTTTCCCAATCGCCCTTCTATTTTTTGATCCATATCTGAAGAATCTCTTAGATAATTAGAAATACAGACTAGTCGTAGTCGTGAGGCAAGGAGGAGAAATATGTTCGAAAAGGTTTTAGTTCCAACGGATTTTTCCAAACATGCGCGCAAGGTCATCGAGTGCGTAGGTGAGATCCCAGGCATAAAGGAAGTTGTCCTTCTAGGTGTGATATCGAGGAGTGCTATTACCAGAGTTTGGGACCCTGTGGCTGAGCTCAAAGAGGTTGAGAAAAGCCTTATGGAGGAGAAGAAAGTCATAGCCGATCCGGCAATTAATGTCAAGGTAAGGGCGGTCTCCGTTTTGGACGGAGAGGTAGCAGGAGCGATTCAAAAGGTAGCAGAGGAAGAAAAAGTATCTCTTGTGGCCATGGGCGCTCGCGGAAAGAGCAGAATACAAAGTGTCCTCCTGGGAAGTGTCTCCAGGAATGTTCTGCGCTTTGGGGATACGCATCTTCTGGTCATGCGTTACAAAATCCTTGAAAGCGGAGACATGGAGATACATTGCGCCAGGGTCTTTGCAAAAGTGCTCTTCCCAACGGACTTTTCCCAACCTGCAGAAGTGGCCTTGTCATTCCTCAAGAGCATTCAAGGCATTGAAGAACTGGTGCTGCTCAATGTGGTCTCAACTGGTGAGACCGATGACGAGATAGATGCCAATGTCAAGGAAGCAAAGAAGAAGATCGATGAGATCGTTCAGGAGCTTGTCAAGAGCGGCATAAAGGTCACCCCAAAGGTCGTCGTCGGGCATCCGGTGGAGGAGATCCGAAATGTGGCCATAGCGGAGGATGTATCTCTTATTGCCATGAGCTCGCAGGGCGCAGTAGCCATAAAGAAGGGCAGGATAGGGAGCACCGCCTACGACGTGGCCAACTCTGTGAACAAGCCCGTCCTCATCTTGAGAAGATCTAAGATAGCAATGTACTAAATCTATTTTTTTATAATTTTTTGTTCAAACATTTTTTGGTAATTTATTATATTGCTTATTTGATATGAGTGTTTCATTCCATTTTAGTGCGTGTGAATGCACAGCCTCTATTATATTATTTGTTTATACCTCTAAGCCTTTGGTGGATCATAGTAGAATTTAGTGAGTTGTGCTAACATTTTTCTTTTTTTCGTTCAGTGTTTTTGGCTGAATTGCCAATTTTCCAAATTGCTATAATGGCTATTTTAACGTATTTTTGGCCAAAATTCATTTAGATCAATTATTTTGTCCTTTAATGCAGATATTATCTATATTTCAAGATTTAGACTTAATATGCTCTTTTTTAAAGCATTTTTCTTTTTTGATCGATAATGATCTCTATTTGCTTGAAATAAATCGAGATAAAATTGATTTAATGAATTAGAAAAGCAGAAAACCTCGAAATAAAAACCAAAAGCATTTAATATTGGAAGAGCATCCGCATACCAGGCTTTCTCGCGGTAAGGGAAGGCAAATTGGACGTATCCTATGGAGGTATCGCTACTGTGTCGCTAACGCCAGTTGATATGGGGTTATTCGCTATTGTCTTGGTTGTCCTGGTCGGGCCTTTTATGGTCAAGAAGATCGAACACAACCTGGAAGTATTTCTGTTTGTCATGGGTGTTTTAGCTGTAACTATTGCTGGTTTTGAAAGCAAAATGGTTTTGGAGAGCATTGGTTACAACGCCGAACAAATTGCCGAAGTCGGCTGGAATATGAAGCTTATCATGGAAGCTATCATGGAGCCGGTTGTAAAAGGCATAGTCCCGGCTGTATTGCTTGCAGGTCTCGTCTTCCATTATGGCCGGTCCTATGCGCAAAGTGCCATGGCCGCTATCCTGGAAAAAGTCTCTCTTAAGTTGATTGTATTTTTGATAGTCGTCGTCCTCGGACTTGCATCAAGCATTATCACGGCAATTATCTCTGCACTGCTACTTGTAGAGCTGGTCAACTGCATGCCCGTCGATCGCCAGACAAAGATCAATATCGTAATTATTGCCTGCTTCTCTATCGGTCTTGGTGCAGTGCTCACACCGCTGGGTGAACCACTTTCCACTATTGCCATCACTAAGTTGCAGGGAGTGCCTTACAATGCCGGTTTCTTCTTCCTCTTCGACAGGCTGGCAGTTTATATCATACCCGGCATCTTGGCTATGGGCTTTTTAAGCGTCTTTTTCACCAGCAAGAAAGCAGGAAAAGAGTGCCTTTATGTAGCTGAAGATACCGAAACGATCCGAGATGTGGTTATCCGAGCAGTAAAAGTTTACGTCTTTGTGATGGCTCTACTGCTTTTGGGCGGAGGAATGAAGATCGTCATAGATAAATTCCTGCTGACTGTTCCCTCAACAATCCTATTCTGGGTCAACATGATATCTGCCATATTGGACAATGCTACTCTCACCGCAGCGGAGTTAAGCCCCTCCATGGAGTTAACTCAGATCCAGGCAGTTCTAATGGGTCTGCTAATCTCAGGTGGCATGTTGATCCCTGGAAACATCCCCAACATCATCTCTGCCAACAAGCTAGCCATTGGCAGCAAGGAGTGGGCCAAACTGGGCGTACCGCTTGGACTTGTTCTGATGGGGCTATATTTCGTGTGGATATTCTACATACCGTTCCACATAGAATTCCATCTCTAAATAGTGAAAGCGGTTCAATTTTTTTTATTTTGTTCCTCTGGCGATTGTTGATCTTATGCCGGGAGTTGTGAGGTACCATCGTCCCTTCTTCCCTTTCAGGAACTGCAAGGCTTCATGATAATCGCCAAAGTAATAGGTTTCTTCGCTCTCTAAATTCATCACGGAGATCTTCTCTTCTACTACCTGCCCCTTCTTCTCCAGAAGGGCTTCAATCTCTGCTCGAAGCTTGCTCTTCTTTTTTTTAGGCATCTCTTCATTCATGGGCATTTCTTCTTGCAGGACCCTCATCTCCTCAAAGCTTGGCCGGCCTGGCCTGGCTTAAAGCCCACTTTATATATTCCGCAGCCGGAAATTCGTGCACTGATGTGGCCACGATCAGTCCTTCTCCGAACTTTGCCCTAACCAGGATAGTCCTGTCTTTTTCATCCTTCAAGACGGTCTCAAAACCTTCGCCCGGAATAAGGTAGCCGTCACATTCCGGCGTACTGGTGCAAAGCAAGCAGGAGCAATCATCTCCGGAGGGAGAAACGCTCTGGGAGCCAAGCTCGCAGACATAGCGGAGCGGCAAGGGCAGCCAGTCGTAATCGTGTTCGGGTACCATCGGGCCGAAGACGGTCAGCACTCCGCCTCTCTTCACAAAGTCGGATATATTCGATTTCATCCTCTGCAGTGCCGGCAAATTCTTGGAGTACTGGGGATTGGCAAAGCCCGTGGGAATCATGACCGCCTTGAACTTGGGCAGAAAGGGGCTGCCCAGGATAGCGGGGGAGAGAAACTGAAAGCTTATGCCTAAATCCCCGAAGAGCTTTTCATAGAGAAAGGTTCTCTCGCCGATGATAGCGATGTCTGACATATTATCATCATTTGGTGGCGCGCTAAGGGAAAACCTTTATGGTTCCTTGCATCTATTGCCATCCGGCTCTGACATTTTTCTCCATTAAGTTTATTACTAAATAACATCGGCATATTGACCGCGATTATATATGGAACAAGAATTAATGAGGATCGGCGTTTCGTTGCCGGAGAAGCTGCTCTCTCGGTTTGACGAGATAATCTTGCATCGCGGCTACTCCTCGCGTTCGGAGGGCATCAGAGATGCCATCAGAAACTACATTGTCCATTACGAGTGGATGAGCGATGTGCAGGGCGAGAGGGTGGGCGTCATCACCCTCGTTTACTCTCATGGTCAACGCGGGCTGGTGGAAAATCTGACGGAGATTCAGCATGACGCGGGACCCATCATCCAGTCCAGCTTGCATGTCCATTTGGACCACGACAACTGCCTGGAGGTTATCGTCTTGCGGGGCGAGGGTCAGGATGTGAGAAAGGCCGCCGAGAAGATGATGTCCCTTAAGGGCGTAAAGCACGTTAAACTCACCACGACCTCCATGGGCAAAGAACTCTGAAAGGCCAAAATTTCATGCCTCCTGAGGAGATTTCACCTGGAGTCTTTATCATAGGAGTAGAAGGGCAGAAGAGACTGGCTACCAGATCAGATGATGTGGTGCCCGTTTATGGGGAACGCATCCTGGATGGCTACCGGCTCTGGGACCCCTTCCGCTCCAAGCTCGCTGCCCTCTTGCTCAAGGCTCGCAGCACGCGGCCTGTGCTGGCTCGTGATGCCAAGGTCCTCTACCTGGGGGCGGCCACGGGCACTACAGTCAGCCATGTCAGCGATATCGTTCGCGATGGAATGGTCTATGCAGTGGAGTTCTCGCCTCGCTCTATGCGCGATTTAGTGCGGCTTTGCGAGAGGCGCAAAAACATAGTGCCCATTCTCGTCGATGCAGCCAAGCCCGAGGAGTATGCTTTTCTTGTCGAGCCGGTAGACTTGGTCTATCAAGACATAGCTCAGCGAAATCAGGCTGAGATCGCCTCGGGAAACTGTGCTCGCTACCTGAAGCCCGGCGGCGATCTAATACTCATGCTCAAGACGCGCTCTGTAGATGTCACCGCTTGCCCTGAGGCAGTTCTTCAGTCAGAGACGAAAAATCTGCAAGGGCTGGATCTCATGCAGGTCATGGATCTTCTGCCCTTTCACCAGGATCATTTTGCGATGCAGGCCAAAAAGCCCAAGTAGCCTCTTCTATAGCCAAATTTCTAATTGGCCTAGCCTATGATCTTTTTAATCTCATCAAAGATGATGTTGGGCAGAAGCCTGACGTAACCTACCAGCGGGATCTTGGCCTTTGCCACTCCAATGACCCATTCTTCTTTTACTGGTGTCAGGAAGCTGATACCTTCGCCTACAAAGGTACCGTTTTCGGTCTTGTAAATGAGCAGGCCTGTCTTCTTATCCAGGTATACATCACTGCCTACATCCAGAATCTCGCCCCGGTGTGCCTCGACGTAGGATGTATTGGCTGTGCCGAAGATTTGCCCGGCCATCTGGTCGATCACCTCATTGTGGTCTCCTTTGGTGATATAGCCGGAGAAGGGTGCGACGGGGCCGCCTTCCCACATGGTCTCTCCCTCTTTCACATAATGCAGGGCGCGGTGAATGATGGGCGTGGCCTTCTCTTTGCCGGGAGCAAATCCCAGAAGCATTTTGAACTGGTCCAGCAGATTCATACTCGCCTTGCCATAGGGTCTATAGAGTATGACATCCCCCGGATTATTGAAGGCAGTATAGCCGGTTTTTTCTGCCTCGTCCCAGGGAATCACATCCGTGCGCGATGCCCCCTGAACTACTACGATGTCTCCAATATTGAGGTTAGGCACCATGCTTCCTGACTCCACGGCAACCATGGGCGTCCAGAGGCCCAATATCAGTTGAGATAGCAGGGATATGCCACCCACTACCACAACCACGAAAATTATGTCCTTGACCAGGCCCGGAAGAGGCAAATTGTCAAACCACTCTGCGATCTTCATCAACCAGATTTATCAGTTGGTAGGCTCTTATACTCCTTTCGATGCAACAGATATCGTCCAGTCGCATCCGACCCAAGCCCACAGTCGGCCGAGGAGAGATCGTGCAGAGGTTTGCCGAGCTGGGCTATCAAGTGGAGCCGCAGGCCCTGGAGATCATCTGCCGCTATCCCGGCAGCAAAGAGGAGCTGCTGCGGCGCATCATCAGCAGCACGGATAAGTCCGTGGTAGTAATTGGAACTTCCATGGTATCATGCCATCTTGATTTTGCCGCTGCAAAAAGCGCTTCCCTTGAGCGGACGGGCTTTCCTTCCTTGTCGCGCAGTGCTAGCTCGCCCCTTTCCATCTCAAAGCATGTGCCGTCCTCGCATTCCTCTTCTCTCCCATCGCCTTCTCCACTTTCATCATCTTCGCTACCCTCGCTTTCCCTGCCCGCCTCATCTTTTCCATGCTTACAGGATTCGTCTGTCGAACTGAAATGCGACATAACCGGTCGGTCTACATGCGTTGGCGATTACAACGATTTCGTGCACTATTTTCGCGATAGATACTCAAAAATCAGGGAGATCCTCACCCGAAGGCTCAACTCCCGGCCCATCGAGTCCCTGGGCAAGAGCACAACAGGTCGAGAGGTATCTCTCATCGGCATGGTCATGGACGTTAGAACCACAGCCAAAGGCAATCGCATAATAGAGCTGGAAGATCCCACCGGCATGATAATTGCCGTCATTCAAAAGGATGCTGAGGTCTACGAGCAGTCGAGCCTAATCATAACGGATGAGGTCATAGGCGTCACGGGTATTTCTGACGGCAATGGAAGGCTTTTTGTCAAGTCTTTGCTCTGGCCGGATATGCCGAGCCATACTGCCCCCCTGGAGAAGGGAAGCGGTTGTGCTCTGCTCCTCTCCGATCTGCATGTGGGAAGCAAATACTTCATGGCCGATGCCTGGCAGAGATTTTTGCAGTGGCTGAATGGCGAGGTGGACGATCCTTCCGGCCTTGCCTCTCAGGTGCAGTACATAGTGATTGCTGGAGATCTGGTGGACGGGGTTGGCATCTATCCCGGACAACAGAACGACCTGGCCATCATGGACATATATGCCCAGTACGAAGCCGCGGCAGAGTGGCTCAATGGCATAAGAAAGGGCATAAAAGTGATCATTGCGCCCGGCAATCACGATATTGTGCGCCAGGCAGAGCCCCAGCCCTCTCTTCCTGAGGATGTGCAGAGGTATTTCCGCAAAGACATGCTCTTTGTGGGTAATCCTGCTTGGGTGACTTTGAGCGGGGTATCGGTCTTGATCTACCATGGTCGAAGCATAGACGATCTGGTCTTGCGCCTGCCCGGTATCTCTTACGCCGCGCCGGAGAAGGCCATGATCGAGATGCTCAGAAGGCGGCACCTTTCTCCTATTTACGGTAGTCGCGTCTCCATAGCGCCCGAGCAGGAAGACCATTATGTTATATCTCGGCCACCGGCCATATTGCATTGCGGACACGTCCATACTGTGGGGATTGCCAGGTACAAGGGCGTGGCTGTGATCAATAGTGGCACCTGGCAGTCTCAGACCGATTTTCAGAAGAAGATGAACATTCAGCCCGTGGCTGCGGTAGTACCTATTGTCGATTTGGCTACAATGAAGGTCCGCAAGCTGATATTCTCCTAAGCAGGGTTTATCTCTATAACTCAGAGAATATCTTGCGTGTATCATGCTCAAAATAATTGTACTTTATTAATATATAAATTCAAACTTATCCTTTATGGCTCAATTTCTTTCAACCAATATTCCCATTTTCAGATTCAATATTTGTATTCGCTTATTGTCTCAAATATATTTGTCAAATTTATATTATACTGATAATGGGGATGAATCTCTTTTATTAGTGTTTTGCATAACCCATGATATATGGGTGATATTTGAAGGCTTATGTCTCATAGCTCATACCCTCGTTAGTATCTCTTACCAAAAAATATAAATATTATCAATGCAAACATCCGTCTATATTAAAGGATGTATGGGGTGAGATTATCAAGAAAATAGGAGTACTAATGGTATTGGCTATAGCTATGATATCCATTTCTGCCATGGCGCAGAGCAATTATGGCTTGGCTGGAAGCGGCGGTGTGGATATTCTCGGAACTGGGATTTTTGAGACAGAGGGATCTGCTATCAGGTTCCCGGAAGCTCAGGATACCAATATCGACACCTTGGAAGTAGGCAATGATAAGGCTATGGCATTTGGGAATCTTTGGCAAAAGACTCCACTGGCCACTGCTACCAACAACCTGGAGATCAAGAAGAATCAGGATTCCGGTGTATGTGAACCCTGCGACGTAACCGAAGATGATGGTACTACGAATTACGCAGGCTGCATGGACCCTTGCATCAAGGTGAATATCGATCAGATCAAGGTGGGCAATAGGGAGGCCATGGCTTTCGGATTCGCTTCAGCTACCAACAACGTTAAGATCGTAGCAAATCAGCAGTAATTCCAGTCTATTGATCTGAGAGGACCGAAATGAAGATATCGACCAAGCCCACTAGCCTTATGTTAGTGGGAATTCTTTTTATTTGCATCTTCTCGGTTCCGGCATTAGCTGAGCAGCAGTCAAATGACCTGGAACAGCTCAATAAATTCAAAGAGCATTCTCTTTACTCTCGTCACCATGAAATGAGCTCCGATTTGGGCATACTCAAAGTAGGCGAGGATATCATCTATCTCCCATGGTATCGAAAGACTCTGCCCGTGTGCATCGCTCTTTCTGGTTCTGTATCGACATCCCCTAAAAAGGAAGAGATCTTGATGGATCGCTCCAATTCAATCGCAACTGTGGGGGATCTATTGGCCATAAATTCCTTAAAACAGAGAGAATTGCTTTACAAAGATTCCCAGAATGGGGACCCAAACTATGGGGGGCTCGCAAACTCGCAGGATATAAGCGTGAGTGGCAAAGGGAATGATAATGTAGATAAGAGCCCGATCAAAAGCTTTGCAGATGACTTTGAACCACTCTCTGATGGAGTCACCAATCTGGAGTGGCAAGAAGGTGACATTGGTGGCCGAGAATTTGATAATAGTGATATATATCGAGCTGGAAATTATCTGAGCGTAGATGTCCATGACATATCTGTCAGCGCCATAAATACCATGGAAGGCGGAAGTGCCGTGGCTACCTCCAATATCATCATAGAGCCGGTGCAGATCATCTACTGCTCCTCTGAGGTTGAAGAGAAGCTGAGATGATGCAGGATTGCATCGTCCTTTAAGCTTTTATTGAAGATTTCATCATGCCGATTAAGTGCTGACTTCTCTTCTGCAAACTTGATAAGATCTTGTCTTTTGCCCTCTTCTCCTGTTTTACCGGAGTTTATAAAATCTTACCTCAATTCCATTTCCGTATGCTGTTTTTTCCTAGGGTCTAACTAGAAAGTAATTATGTTTAGAGTAATTT
>Ga0307377_10003780_pt1 | contig 16863 bp, 25 predicted proteins | sample TR3MG_FD_202535 | JGI IMG/M metagenome (GOLD analysis project Ga0307377, IMG submission 202535) | Soil microbial communities from Risofladan, Vaasa, Finland - TR-3 | ecosystem: Environmental > Terrestrial > Soil > Coastal area > Acid sulfate soil | place: Finland: Risofladan, Vaasa | collected... | reverse complement strand
ATAGTCGAAGGTACTTAACAGCTCTCTGTTGGGGACTGGCAGTAGCAGTACATGTGTTCGTATTAGGTGCGATTTTCTTCTGGCTTATTGTAGAATGGCGCAGATACGTTAAGCCTCTCGTAGCAGTTACCCTACCGCTTATTGTAGTGTTTTACGGTTTCATTCTGTTACTAATGTACCTAGAAACGCCTAGACTAATTGCAGGCGGTCTGAATGTATACTCACTCAAGCAGTACTTAACTGTTACGGCGGGAGCAATACTGGGACAGCTCAGTATATTCGAAGCACCGAAGCGATTACTACTTACGTCGCAACTCATGTTGATGAGCTTCGGCCTAGCTTTGTTACCAGTAGCAAATTCAATTAAGAAGCCCATAGGCAAACCAATTGCAGTAATGTTAGGAATAATCCTTTGGACGTTCTGGTATCAAATAACCAACATAGATGTAGCAGCATGGACATTTATAACCTACGCGTCACCTTATATTGCCGTCCTGGTAGGAATAGGCTTGTCGCGTATGAAGATATTTCACCTTAAGGTAGTAGTTACAGGTGCTCTTATACTTGTTGTCGTTAATGGGATATTCCTTAACGCCAACAAGCTGACGAACGAAAAACCGTTAGCGACTGAATACTATGAAGCACTACAAGAACTGCCAGACGGTTCGATTGTACTAGCAAGTAGTGGTTCGCACAGCTTAGGATTGTACTATGCTATGAGTGAAGGAAAGGACTTAGTTCCATTGATATATCCATATTTGGATGATTGGAACTTCTTCGACTATGGTTTGTGGTTACATCGAACATACGGTATTGAGACGTATGTAATAACTTCTCCCGGCTTTCATAGATGGAAGGGTACGCTAGAGCTAATCGAAGATAACCTAGGGGTTGTAGAGGTATACTATGCAAGCACACCTTGGAGACAGTCAGACACCAGACGATGTTTGGTATTGGAGGATACCGAATGGACACAGATAAAAAGGGTAACGGGCTTAACAGGTCTGGAACCGGAACCGTTTGTAAAATAGTTTACGGTATACTAGCAATGCTGACTGGATTATCCTATTGGGTAGTCAGGTCCTTTGTCATTGCGCAAGAGCCACCTAGTACACCCATCATTGTGTCCAATCTGACTCTCAATCTCGTTCTGTTCGTGCTATTGGTAGGAGCATTCGTACCATTTGTGACTAGAAGGTTCTTCTCCAGAGCATACAAACGGATGTTAGTACCTACGGCAATAGTAATAGGTGTAATACTAATACTGCTATTGAGAACTCTGGGTATGGAGATGCGATTTTGAAGATTTGGTACTTACTAATTGGAACCTACTTAGTCATACACATTGGAGTAATGACCAAGTACGCACCAATGACCGAGCGCACTGAGTTAGTCAGTTGGTTCTTCGCTTTGCAGTGGCTTGTACCTACACTTATGCTCGTATTACTCATACCTCGTATCCAAAAGTCTTTGAATCGTGTTGCTAACCTACGGATGTTGACGGTCGTTGGCCTCGTTCTTGTCGCAGTATGCATCACTCTATACTTCACTAGTATGTTCGGACGCTGGTTTGCTTGGTCAACCTTGGGTTTGCTCATACTCCTAATGCTGACCGTAGCAAATGCTCAAACAGAACGTGGCTATACTAGTGCATTTTTGTTAGGTGCTATGGTAGTATTTTTGTCGTTGGGAAGTTGGGAAGTAATTTACCAAACCGGTCTGTTGTTCTACTATAACTTCTTTGGTTGTGGAATAATGAATTATTACGTCATTGTAGGAGAACAACTATTATGGTTTATACCAGCACTAATTGTCGTGTTAGTATTACATCAGCGCGGCTTACGTCTACATGTAAGTCGAATCACTATTGCTTGCATGGCAGTGTCGATTGTATGTACGTTACTTTGGTTTGTTAATGGTATGGACATACCATTGTTGTGGTGGCAGGGTCCAAACGGTTTGGAAGGTCCCGTAGTAAATGAAGCTGCAAGACCATTATTGATATCAGTATCACGTGGTAGTCAGAGCTTCTGGCTCTTGGGTATAACAACAATGTTTACAAGAGCACCTAGACTCGACGTTACAGTAATTACAGGTGGAAGACGTAGTGGTATGTCTTTATCAGCTGCTATTACTACGACTAAGATGCTTAAGGAGTTAAGGAGTGTTAATGAATAGGAGTAGATGAGAATGCACTTATTAAAACGTTTAGCGAGGATATTTTGGTCGCCTAATCCTGGACCTACCATTGCCTTGCTTATGGCCTTAGTGATAGCACTCATAATCGCACTAATTGCACCTATAGCTACATCAATACTCGGACAAACCACTGCAGATTACATCGCGAACCTACGAGGACAGGGTTATTGGGTATTAGCTGCCGGAGACTGCTATCCTGAAGACTTCGTTCCCTGTACTGATAATACTCAACGCTTAGGTAGTCCTGAAGCTAGATGGAAAGAGATTTGGTTAGGAAGTAGTTCACTACACATAGGCGAAGCTACAATAAGTACTGCAGCTGACACTATAGACCTCGATAGACCTCTTACTCTAAGTCCTATAGGTAAGGTATGGAAGGAAGTACAACCAGACCTAGACTATGCTACGGTAAGAGCTAAAGGTAAACCAACACAGGTCTATCGAGGTACTCACTCTGGATTTAGTTTACCCATCTACGATAACGACAACGAAGAGCTATACGTTAACCTAGATATACTTGGAGAATGGGATGGCATAACTAATCCCGTAGTACACATCCACTGCTTTGTTCCTGGAGGTAATGGGTGGTACAGTCCTACCGGACATGTGGCTAGTGTTTGGGATTCTGAAGTTTATGCTTATGACGAGCAGTTGCCGTCTGACTCTTTCTACACTGTAAGTGGTAACAGTTGGTCTCCACCTATAACCTTTACTATTCCTGCTAGTAATTATAGTGAGATTAGGACTTATGCTGAATATAATGCCTCAAACATCAATGAGATAGACCTAGATGCTTACTATAATGCGAATTGGTATGACGTTTATCAGGGTGCTTATCCTAAAGATGAGTGGTTTACAAAATCTTTAGTTGGTACTTATAGCGTAACTTCCTGGAGAATGAAGTTCTATAACGATAGTAGTGGAGCATATACAGCTAAAGTATACGAGACTGATATAACTGGTCCCAGTACTGGTGGTAACTTCAAGTTAGAGATTGGCTACTGTGCATTTACACCTGGGTCTAACGATATAGTTTCAGATATACCATTGATTGCTACCACAGAAGTAATAACCTCTACGGGAAACTATCTGTCCTATTTAGTTGAGATACCAATAACGTGCACTGATATGACTAACTGCGCCGAACTGGGTATGAGATTGCGCAGGGTTGCTGCATCTGAGAATGAAATAGCAGGTGAGGTAGTTATTACACATATAGGTGTAAAGTTCTTGAGAGACAAACTGGGAGAAGTAATGGAGTAACAAATGAAAGTATTAGTAACCGGAGGGTGTGGTTTTCTGGGTTCTCATGTCTGTGAGCTCTTCAAGGAAAAGGGTTGGGACGTAGTTGCTTACGACAACCTCTCCAAGCATGAGCTGAACAGAACTGGATACAACGTCGAGGCTGTACGTGACTACAATCGCCGTCAACTCGAGAGTATGGGTATTACTGTGCAAAAAGCCGATATACTAAACCTCGACACGTTACTACAATGTACTGAGCACAGCTTTGCTGGAGGTAAGTGTGATTACATCGTACATACAGCTGCACAACCTACAATGACTATTGCCTTAGAGCAGCCATTGCTTGATGCCAGCATCAATATCATGGGAACGCTTAACGTACTAGAAGTAGCTAGACAACTTGACATTCCAGCTGCAATATGCTCTACAATACACGTATATGGAAATGGTAGTAACGGTCAAATATTCGAACACATGTGGGAAAACCGTTTTGCTGCATTACCTGAAACAACAAGCGAAGACGATGTGATACTTACAGGTACTTTAACTCCTCTACACTCCTCTAAAAGGACAACGGAAATTTATGCACGTACGTACACAGAATCGTACGACACAAAGATAGCCATCTTTCGTTTGACGGGTATTTACGGCCCTAGACAGTTTGGTGGTGAAGACCATGGTTGGGTTGCTAACTTTGCTATCCGAACCATTCTTGGCTTGCCTATCAAGGTCTTCGGAAGTGATAGGCAGGTAAGGGACATCCTATATGTCAAAGATGCAGCACAGGCATTCTATGATTGGTTTGACAACAGCCAAGTACCTGGCGTTTACAATGTAGGTGGAGGTATACCCTGCATAACCTCTATCTGTCAGTGCCTAGATATGTTGAGGGAACTAACCAACGAAACACAGGCCATAAAGCTAGAGTCGTTCAGAGATGGAGACCTTTGGTACTTCTGTAGCAACATTAGCAAGGCTAGTGAGACCTTCAATTGGCAACCAAAAGTGTTACCAAAGGAAGGTATTACCAAACTAGTCAAGTGGATACAAGAAAATAGGGAGTTGTTTCAATGAAGTGTATAATACCATGCGCAGGTGAAAGTAGCCGAATGAGTTACTTACCAAAGTACTTAGTAAGGATTGGTGACAAACCTTTGTTGTTACACATCGTAGACATCTGGAAAGACTATGTAGACAGCTTCGTATTCATTCTGAAGAGGTCAGCAACCTATCTGTGGGAGTATCTACCAAGTAACTCAATCATCGTATTCCAAGACGAACCTAATGGGTTGGCCGACGCAATTCTACAAGCAGAGAAGTGTGTAGACGGCAAATTCGTAGTTGCTCTCAGTGATTGTCTTCACAAAGGTACATTCATTGAGGAAATGTTCGCAACTTCAAATTTCAACCTAGGAGTAGGCGTATGGAAAACGGATATCCTAGACGAGGTAAACAAAAGCTACTTGGTAGAAGCCGAAGATGAAAGAGTAACGAGAGTAATTGAAAAGCCTGATATACACTCAGCTGATATAAGCGGACTTTCGAATTGTGGTATGGGTACTTACTTCCTTGACACTCGTGTATTTGACTACATATGTAATACTATCGTAGTTCCCGGAGGAGGTGATTTCACAGACGTAATACAGCACATGATAGACATGGGTGAAAAGGTAGTGCCCATGTGGTTCGAAGGAAAGTACATAAACGTTACACATCCAGAAGACCTTAGGAAAGCAGAGGAGCTACTTGCATGACTAACAATATACCAGAAGAACTATACCAAGCAATTGTAGAAAACATACCTATTGTGTCTGCTGACGTAGTGGTGTTAGATGAGAATAAGTTCCTGCTACTACGCAGAACTATTGAGCCCCTGAAAGGTTATTGGGCTCTACCCGGAGGTCGACTCTTACTGGGTGAAACGCCACGTACCGCTGCTTGTAGAAGGCTAAAGGACGAAGCAAAAATATTTACGTGGCCATGGGAGTTGGTAGGTGAGAGAGTTGTAAATTACTTTCATCCTGGAAGGCAAAATGTTGCCATAACTTATCTATGTTACTATGATGGAAGTATTGTAGTACCAAAAGGTGGTCATGACAGCCATCAATGGTTTTCTAGAGATGATTTACCTACACCTATTTGGAATACTACAATAGAGCAAATAGATTGGGCATTACAGAAGGGTGAACAATTATCCAAAGCGATACACCAAGGAGGCACTAATTGAAAGCATTAATAACCGGCATAACAGGATTCAAAGGTTCGCATCTAGCAGACCTACTACTCAAGGAAGGTGTTGAGGTCTATGGTACTATTCGATGGCGAGCTAGAATGGACAACATCGAGCACCTGAAAGACAGTGTAAAACTCTTACCAGCTGATATTCGTGACGGCTTTTCTATGAGGAACGTTGTACAGACAGTACAACCCGACTGGCTATTCCACCTCGCTGCTCAGTCTTTTGTTCCCGAAAGTTGGAAGGCGCCACATGAAACTTTATATACCAATACCATTGGTACTCTCAACGTACTTGAAGCTGTCAGACAAGTAGGTTGCGACACCATAATTCAAGTAGCTGGGAGTTCTGAGGAGTACGGACTTGTTCTTCCAAGTGAAACGCCCATAAGAGAAACAAATCCCTTACGTCCTATGAGTCCCTACGGTGTGTCGAAAGTTGCTACCGACTTACTAGCACAGCAGTACTTTCGTAGCTATGGACTGAAGGCCATTATTACCAGGAGCTTCAACTCCGAGGGACCCAGACGGCCGGAGGTCTTTGTTACGTCGTTCTACGCCAAAAGGATTGCGCAGATAATGAAAGGTAAGAAGGAACCGATACTCGAGTTAGGCAACATGGAAGCTGAAAGAGACTTTACGGATGTACGAGACACTGTAAAGGCTTTCCTTCTTCTAGTACAGAAGGGTATACCCGGAGAGGTATACAACCTCTGCTCGGGTATCTCTCGTAAAGTGCAATTCATAGTAGATTACCTATTAGCAGCTACTGGCTTGCAGGTAGAATATACTACAGACGAGTCTTTGATGCGTCCCAGTGATGTTCCTCGGTTACAAGGAGATAGTAGCAAGTTCCGAGAAGCTACGTCTTGGACTCCTACAATACCCTTCGAGCAAACTCTGTTAGACATACTAGACTACTGGAAGGAACGTGTCTAATGAAACCTGTAGTTGCTATTAGTGGCGGCTTCGACCCTATTCACCCCGGCCATTTGTTCCTCATAGACCGGGCAGCTAAATTGGGTGAGCTGGTTGTGATAGTCAACAGCGACGACTTCCTAATAAGGAAGCGGCGTAGGTTACAGCAACCTGAGCAGCCTCTACTCTGCTTGGCTGAACGTATAACTATTATAGAACACATCAAAGGTGTCAGTCGAGTGGTAGCTTGTGTCGACGAAGATGACACTGTGTGTAGGACCCTTGAGATGCTTCAGCCTACCATCTTCGTCAACAGCGGAGACCGCAGAGATACCAATGCTTTACCCTCACCTGAAGTAGCTACTTGTCGTCGAATAGGATGTCAGATGGTTTTCTTTCGGAGTCCCTACCACAACCATAGTAGAAACTTGCTAGCTAACTATCGTGAAGGAGCACAGAGGTGAAAATATTATGGTGTTTCTGTAACACAGGCGTTAAGTTCCGTCGTCCTCCACTTTGGCTTATTGGCCTTTGTGGGTTGATTGGGATACTTGTCGACCTTGACTATGTCCGAAAAGATAATATCGGTGAAATCTCGAACGGAGCACGAGCAAGCCATCCGCTACTACGCGTACGAAGACTATCTAATACAAAGGTTTTAGGAGAATGTGATGGTGCTGGTTCCTGCTGACCATAGTACAACCGTACAGGCTTTGGGAGTAGTAGGCACAGCTAAGCTAATGACGTCATCTGCTCTCAACTACCACCATACCTTAGCTTACCTGCTAAGGCAGAGGCGCTTTCGCAGCTTATACAACCTGTTGTATACCAAGACCTTAGTACCGACAGGAGAAGGCTCGGGTGAATTAGCGTACTACGTCATAGGACCTATTCTACAAAGGTATCCACAGTTAACCCCTTTCCCTAAGTACATCGAGTTGGAAGTTACGTCTCGTTGCAACAAACGGTGCATCATATGTGAACACACTTGGTGGAAGGAGCCTGCGAGAGACTTACTCCTTAACGAGTTCAAGCACCTCATAGACCAGTTCGACCTACGTTGGATAAACCTAACGGGTGAGGGAGATGCCTTTCTAAACAAAAGCTATCTCGATATGATACGCTACCTGAAGAGAAGGGGTGTCAGTGTTTACTTAGTAGACAGCTTCGACCTAATAGACGAAGATACAGCGTTCCGTCTAGTTGAACTAGGAGTTGATGGAATATACATCTCAATGGATGGTGCTACTAAAGCAACCTACGAGTCTATCAAAGTAGGCTGTGACTTCGACAAAGTTGTTACTAACATCACAGGCCTTCTGAACGCCAAACGTATTAAGCACTCACCACTGCCAGAGTTGTGTTTTCGATTCGTTGTCAATAAGCGCAACGTACATGAGATGGCCGACTTCGTACATCTTATAGGTACTCTAGGAAAGCGTCGTGAGTTGGGAGACGGCTCTAAGATACACTTTGTAGGTTTACTAGACTATCCAGAAATTCACGACCTATGCTTAGATACCATTCCACAAGAGCTTATAAGTGCTACAGTAGAGGCAGCTAATGAAGGTGTACCTGTAGTGTTTGCACATACTAGTACCACTACTAATCCCTCTATCAATAGGTGTCTAGCCTGGATGGAACCCTACTTCGCTTTGGTACCCCATCATATGGTTCTTCCTTGCTGTGCTGTATTGATGAGCAACGACCGCACAAAACTTGCTGAATACTGCTTTGGTAATTACAACACGGAGTCAATGAAGAGTATATGGAATCACCCCTACTACAGGTGGTTTCGTCGTACAGTAACTAAGAGGAATGCATCTGTACCAATGCTGTGTAAAGGATGTCGTGCTTATGATACTCAGGAGCGTGAACAACAATTCGGCATCGATGTACGAAAGAGAGAGGACTTCGAATGAAAGTGTTAATCGTTCACCATCAAATGGCTCTTTATGGAGGAGCCGAACTTGTAGTGGTTCGGTTGGCTCACTATCTACAGGAGCAAGGTCACAAGGTAAGTATCCTTGCAGCATCTACAGCACAGCATAACGATTACGAAGGTTTGGATATCATTACACCACCTAAGGAAGTTAATTGGCACTTGTGGAATGGTACCATCAGTTCACTACGAGAGATTTATGGAGTACTTATGTCTCTGCACAAACTCTGTAACAGATATGCTAATAGCTTCGACGTAATTAATACTCATAACTTCCCTACTACGTGGACCGTGCCAAACAAGAAGAAGGTAGTTTGGATGTGCAACGAGGTTCCTGACTTATGGCACAACGAACACGTACCAGTACTACTCAACCAAGTACTCAATACGGGACGTTTGATTGACAGAGCTATTGTACGTAGCAAACAACTTACAGCAGTAGTACCTGACAGCAGATGTGCGCAACGATTCCGACACCGTTACGGACTCATACCGAAAGTCATTCCCTACGGCATAGATGGTAAGTTCTTCTCCCAACAAGTTGATGCAGAGAAATCTAGTAAGTTCTGTATCATACAACCCTCAATGATATCACCATCAAAGGGACAACTAGAAGTACTTGACGCCGTACGGAGTTTAGATGCTAGAGTCATCTTTGCAGGTTATTATGAACCACGTCACCCTTACACGCTAAAACTGTTCTTGGATAGCAGAGGTCGAGACATAACCTTTACTGGTCATATCAACAAGGAAGGGTTACGCGAACTGTATAACACAGCACATGTTGCGGTCTTTCCTGGAAAAGGTCAAGGCTCGTGGTTAGGTCCCTTCGAGGCATTAGCCTCAGGATGTCCAATAATAGTGTCACCTAACCTGTCCTGTTCAGCATTGATTAAACAGCACCAACTGGGCATAGTCACCTTTGACATAGGAAGCGCATTCCGTGAAATACAATGTAACTACCCCAAATATCAGCAACAAGCACTCAGGGGTAGGGAGCTCGTTTTAGATAAGCTAACTTGGAGCAACTTCGGAGCGAGAATGTTGGAGTTGATGGAGAAATGAGACCTAAGATAGAACTACGTATACTCTATGCTACTCTGACCGTCGGACTAGTAGGGTTCTCACTATTGGCATACATACCCCTAACTGGTATGGTTTGGAGCGCAGTAGCGTTTTTATGCTTCGCACTGATTGTACTCGTTTTCCTAATGGAGAAGGTACTAACGTGGAGAGGAGCGAAAAACATGGAAATTATTTCCAATGCTCTTACACTGCTTCGGTTATTTCGAGGTGCCCTAGTACCCCGAAAAGCTCAAAACCTAGCACGTGTGAAGGAATACTACACTAGCGAGCAGTACGACTGGATAACGGATGCCAAGTTTCCGGAGACAATCTTACACGACCGCAGACGTACCAATACTACACGAAGAGCCCATGAATACATCACAGGTTCGGAGGTACTCGACCTAGGATGCGGTACAGGCCTAATAACCCAAACATTGCCTGGAAACGTCACAGGAGTAGATATCAGTCCCTGGAAGATAGAACGTGCCCGCCAACACTGCCCTCATGCAGTCTTTCTGGTAGGAGACGCAGAAGACGTATCGGCACTTCTGCCGGACAGTAGCTTTGACGCTGTAGTTTGTACAGATTGTCTAGAACACCTAGAAGCTCCAGATAAGGCAGTGGCCGAAATATGGCGAGTCCTAAAAGCTGGTAGCATTTTTATAGGTACAGTCCCAAGCAAGAGCATTGTGTGGAAATTCCGAAGGTTTCTAACTACCTCAAATACCTCCGGCGAACCTTTTCACAACTACTACTCCAAGAAGCAAGTCCGAAGACTTCTGGAGTCCTTCGAGGTACTGGAAGTCACCCACCAAAGTCTTGGATTAGAGGTATTCTTTGCCGTAAGGAAGTCGAATGAAAAAATGGTACATAGTTAGCCTAATAACACTGTTCGCCGTACTGACAGTAATATACTTCAGGTACACTATAGTTGTACCGTCAGACGCCTTTGTGACCAGACACCTAGCTACAGACCTCTACGAATACTTTATAACAGCACACGAGCATATAGGACTGCTTGGACAAGGTTTTGTACCCTTAGGCGATTACTGGGTAAATCGTGGCGGAGGCTACCCAGCCGTGCCTGTAAATCAACTATTGAATCCCTCAAACCTCTTACTGATGGCTATCTATACTCTTACAGGAAGCTTTGCTATAGCTCTCAGAATCCTTATGCCTCTCATTTACTTCGCAACACTACTTACAGCCTACTGGTTTGGCACAATTATCCTCAAGCGAAGAGATGCGAGTATAGTCTTAGCAGTTGCATATACGTTCAGCATATATGGGATTGTACACTTAGAGCACATAGACCTAACGGGAGCGCAACCACTTGTTTTACTTACACTAATCTTCCTAGAGAAGCTATTGGCTTCACCGAGAAGACCCAAATACATAATATTGACAAGTGCATTCCTATTTTCGGTCTACCTAATACAACTGTACCCATTTTACTTCACTGTAATGTTCATAGGTTGTAGGGTTACCTTCCACCTACTAACAGCGACACAACGCATAGAGACACTCAAGGGCGTCGCAAAGATAGTTGTAATATTCCTTCTACTAGCTATACCCTTTTTGCTAACCCAACTGAACAATGTACCTTCACAGCAAGTACAAACTGCGTTGGAGAAAAACCTAATCAGTCTGTCTCAGGCTCCTGACACAGTTTTCCTTAGAAGTACAACGGACGTTCCCATACCAGAGGTAGGTGGCCCATTCTACATAGGTCTTGTAGTAGTACTTCTTCTCTTGACACCTATCATCTTAAGGAAAGCGAATCGTATGTATGTCTTCTATCTGCTCGTCACTCTATTCTCGGTGGGCTACGCCATGGGAAGCCACAATCCACTAAACATCGCAGGTTGGACTCAGACACACGTACCGCTGTCCTTCTTTCTTCGAGCACCGGGTAGGATTATGATAATAGGATACCTGAGCCTAGCAGTCGTAGCATCTATAGGCTTTACACTTCTAGTTGATAAAGTCAAGCCCTACGTCCCCAAGTGCCTTCTTCTGCTTGCAATAGTAATACTAGTCTTTGTTGACCGAACAATAGGATACGAACCACCTACAGTTCCATGGGCACTCACTCAAAACGGAGCCTATGAGTACCTGAAGGAACAACCAGAAGACTTCAGAGTGGTAGAAATCCCATCAACGTATCTTCAGATGGCCACATCTAGCATGCACACAAATCGTGATGTACTCAGCAGCTTTGCCTGGGGACATGGATATTTCGACCCACAATACACGTTTATTGATATATACAACAAACACTTACAACGGGAGGTCACAGCACAGGAGGCAACTCTCTACGGAGTCAAGTACGTTATAGTTAACACAGACCCCCAATATTACAATAAACTTCACCAAGACCTCAAGTACTACACCAATCCAAAACTCGTACAAGTACAAGGGGTTGCAGACTACTTTAGCACCATCGAGGATTACAAGCTTGTCTATAACGAGAGTGGATATGCTATTTACGAAAACTTGCTGTATCGTGGAATCGTCTTCTCGAACGAGGCCACTATACAGTACGAACGAATGGACCCCAACACAATTGTAATAGATTATGATAGTACAACACCTACATCCATAATCATCAGTCAAAGCTATGCAGATGGTTGGATAGCTACTCTTGATGGAAGTGTGAGACTTACAGTTCGCGAATTCAAATCAGTACAGCAAATCGACGTACCTGCCGGAAGTCATAACATTACGTTGTACTACCAAAACTATGGGAGGTGGTTCATTGTACTTGCGTCTTGCTATACAGTTCTCATCGCCGTCATTGCTTGGCTGTTTATCAAAAGAAGGAGGTTTGAAAAATGCTTGAAGGAGTAAGAAGACAACTAGCGCGCAGACGAGAGGAATCAGAGAAGGCAAAGTTAAAGGACATCGAAGTGCAGCGTCGTCTAAGTTACATTAAGACGAAGCGACTTCAGTCAAGAAAAGGTGCCGAAGAAGAACTCAGAGCTCAAAAGGGTGCCGAAATAACTACACTCGCCGAAGCAAGGGAGGCTCTTGCTGAGAGAAAACGAGCCGAGAAGGAACTCAGACGCATGACTCCTGGACTTGGACGAAGAGTTGCTACAACTACAAAACGAGCTTTCTACGACGTACCGGTTAAGACTATAAAAGCCTTCTCACAACCAGGTACCAGTAAGAGACTCCAAAAAATGGTTATGGGTGACCCAGAAGTTCTCTTTGGACGCAGGAAACCTGTTGAAAAGACACCTGAACGTAAAAAGGCCGAACAATCTGCGAGCGACTTTGTGTTTGGCAAATCGCATGAAGGCAAAGACATCTTCTCATGAGTAAGAATGCCTACCGCATAAAGTTCAGAGAACTTAACAAGGGTCGTGACGGTGGCCAGGGGGAAATTAAGGCTTTTCAGTGTCATGCGTCCAATCCTAAGAAAGCCCTAAGGAAGCTCCGCAAAAGGGGTAAGATTATCTCTATCCGAAAAATTTGAGTTACCCGAAAGGCTCCTATCCTGATAGCTTGCAATCAGAATACGTACTGTTGTATAATGGTAATGTAAGATGAGCAAAGGATGTGTTTATGCTTAAAGCAGCTACATTTGTATATCATGGTCAGACGGAAGACAAAAACCGTGTTGTAAAGTTTCATAAACGTAACGGAATGTATGTTTGTGAAATTGAGGGTATGCCCTCTCTTACCATTACACATCCTTCGTATGAGCGTGTTCTAGCTGCATTTGAAGGTTGGTATCAGATGGCTTGGAAAGATTGGGGTCCGTCTGACATTGATTGGGGAGATATGTCTCAATGACACAGGAAGACGAAGAGTCTGCGCGAAATAAGAAGCTCAAGTTGGGATTAACCTCAGCAGCTGTAGCAGCTCTACTTGTTGGTGGAGTAGGATTGACATATTATAGTACTACGGAGTCTCCACATCGACCTGTTGTAGCCAAAGTTGAAGTTGTTGATACTTGGACACAAGTCAAACCCTACACACACTGGCTCGAAGTTGTGTTCCCTGATGGTAGTACTGCTACTATTCCGTCACCTTACTACGATGTAACAAAGAACGAAAATCTCGTAGGTAAGACTTTGCAAGTCAAGATAACTCAACATGGAACCGAAATCTTGGAAGTAGAATGAGTTACTGTTGTAGATGTAAAACAATCGAAAAAGGTGTGACATGACGCAAGCCGAATATGGTCAAGTCGTGTGTAAACAATGTGGAGCCAAGAGTCGTGTTTGGATAGGCTCACTCGCATATACACGTCAAAGATGTCCCGAACACTTAGGTTCTCCCACATCACTACTGCGTGAGGTTATGCAAACCAAATACTTCGGTGTTCAGGGAACACTCGAGGGTGATTATATGCCTGGTCTCTACGTTATTGAAGCTCCTAACATAGAAACAGCGCGTACGCTCCTTCATTCTAAGACGCTACGCTTGGGACGTGGTGAGTATAGGCAAGACCAGCTTCAGGAAATTACAGGTGAGTGGGCGAAAGTTCTTTCCGATACAATCGACGCCATACGAAACCGTGAACCAAACTACTACGTAAATCTCGGTAGCGGAGTTTACTACGTTGAGATATAAATTCACCAAGAAGGGTCGAGACAAACTCTGTGAGCTACGTGAGAAGCGTTGGTCTGTCGATACAGCTTTAACCATCGCAGTTAAGATTGCCGAAGATGGTATAGTTAGCGAACGTGAGTTGATAAACAATGCAGGTATTCCTCCCGACCAAGCTAGTCTTGTCATTGACCTTCTAAAATCTCTGGGATATATTGAAACGGCACGAGGTGAGGAAATTGGCTAAAAGACAGGACATACGCCTCGCAATCACTCCCAAAGGTGAAAGTTACTACCAGAAACTCGTTGACAAAGGATACCTTAAAGTCAACATCGAACAACGTACCGAATGGGATATATTACAGGACCTCATATACGGTGGGAGTAGCATGGGTTATGATGGAATCAAACTAGCTGACTTTCTTGCAGAGCGACAGGGTACTATTCTAGGAAGGAAACTTCAGTTCTTTGCTGCACGAGGCGAAAGAGGTCAAATTGCTGCGGAAAGTTATGGACGTACTCTACACCGACTCATTAAGGAAGGCTATGTCAAATCTTGGATTCACTAGAAGGACAAGGAGTAGTTATGGATGACACAGAAAAGGAAAGACTCCAAAGGCACGCTGAACTTCTAGGTCATTACCAGCTTGCCAGCAAAGGTACTACAACCCAACTCCTCAAGTACAGAGACGAAGGTATCGACCCCTTCAGGCCCACAAGGCAGAATACCTACACATTCGTCGCACCTACCCAGGGTGGCTATTACTATATAGCAATTACAGCCGACGACGAACACTCAGCTCGAGTTAGAGTCGCAGACCTCATGAGCGACATCGAGACCCAAGGTATAGTACAGCTTACAAAGCTTCACTCCAGGGAGAAGCTTATACTCACTCCGGCTGAAGAGAAGACACTTGACCTGGAAGGTGCTGTACGAAAGTACCATTTAGGCAAACCCCGTGGCATCGAAATCCAACGTAGTTGAGGAGGAATGCAATGTCACAACTCTCCGAAGACATGAGCGTTGAAGGAATTATACGAACAGCTACGTTCGGAGACCCCAAATACCTAAAAGTTCCGAAGAAGGGACTGATGTCTCCCGAACGCAAAAACACTTCACGTCTACTACGAGAGACATCTGCAAACCTTGCGAGTAGTGAGTCCGACTCTTACTACAAACCTTCACAGGAAGACCTCGAGGACGCCAAACGCCTCAAAAATCTTGCAGACAGAAACATCAGTGGCTTACTCACTATAAAGGAAACGCAAGAAATATCGGAAATCCTCGAAAGTCGCAATCCCGTTACTGTTGACATTGGTACAGAACGGTGGGTTGAAACGCAATAACAAGGAGTGGAACATGAAACCTGGACCAACGAGAACAATTGACGTGGGTGACCGTGTCGTAGTTACAGTACCAGAATGTAAGTACTTCATGCAGGAAGGTAATGTCATTGAATACATCCCAGCAACTGAAACATCTTGGGGCTCTTACATCAGAGTCCGCTTCGAGGACGACAACACCCGCAGGTTCCGACCCGCAGAAGTACGTAAGATAACAAACGACGAAACACACAAGGATATATTCTTATAGGTATAACAATGACAATTACCAAAATCATATCGGGTGGACAAACAGGAGCAGACCGATGATAGCAGTCTGTATAGCCTTAGTATCAGTACCAGCATGCCTACTCATCATATGGTTCTTAACCCCAATATTCAAGACTGTCATGGAAAGTACAGTTACAAGTTGGGGAGCAGTTGTTGGACTAAGCGGCTTCGCACTAACCATCGCAAACGCAATGCCCTTCTTAGTACCAACAGCCTGTTTCAGTGTAATCATAGTAGGTCTTATAGGCTTGGCAAAAACGGGAAGGTGAAACTAAAAAATGGAATCAATTGACACAAATTATGTGCCCACTGATTGGAACTCCTTAATCTTTGGTACATACAACGCAGCCCAAGTTCAGCGAGCCATCTCTGAATCTCGATGGCAAGAATACCGTACAAATATGTTAGGTACAAGCCTTCGAAGTAAATACATAGCTCTGAAGGATTGGCTAGAAGATAGTGAGTACTCCGACGCCGCTAAAATTCAGGTTACCAACTATGTCAATGCATTGAAGCGCGGAGGCCTAATTGTTACAAAGTGAAAAGGAGGTCTGAAACATGAAGCTACACATCTTCTTCAACACAGTCACACTCGTAGGTACGCCGAAAGAATTTAGTGAGATTATTGGTCATCCCGATAGTACTACAACTGAAGCACTTCAGGAACTTGCACTAGATGCTGGCCTACTCACTAGCCTACAAGGCAGTAAATGGCGTATTTCAGGTAACTGGAGACAGTTTGCGGACTTCATAGGTTATCCAGAAGCAACTACCCAGTCTGACTTCTCTATGAGGTTCAAGCAAATCCATCCAGAAGTTGAAATTACACTGTCACAGCCTTAAAAAAGGGTAAGAACTCAAGGAGGTTTGAATAACATGCCAAAAACAGACGACCAAGCTATGTCTCATCTAGACATACTAAAGGAAGCTCAGCCAGACTTTCCTTGGCCTACAAAAGGTGAAAAGGGTGACTATCCCGAAGAGCTCGGTGCAATGCTAGGCGATACTAGACGCTTTGGATTTCCCCCAAAACAGTATACACTCATATTCAGAACTTCGAGCGAAGACTGGGCGATAGCGCG
>Ga0307377_10003779_pt1 | contig 16863 bp, 14 predicted proteins | sample TR3MG_FD_202535 | JGI IMG/M metagenome (GOLD analysis project Ga0307377, IMG submission 202535) | Soil microbial communities from Risofladan, Vaasa, Finland - TR-3 | ecosystem: Environmental > Terrestrial > Soil > Coastal area > Acid sulfate soil | place: Finland: Risofladan, Vaasa | collected... | reverse complement strand
TCGCCGACGGAGCCGAGTCGGCCATCGACCCCTACATCGAGGTCCTGGCCTTCGAGCGGCCGCCGGAGCTGAAAAAGCGGATCGCGGCCATTCTCTCCGAGGAGCTCGGCGGGGTGGCGGGGACGGTTACGGTCGCCTTCCACGACATCGCCGCGGGCGACTACTTCGAGGATGGGGAGCTTCTGTAGGGGGCCGCCCGCTGTCGCTCGCTACCACGGTCGGTCATTTCAGGCAGAGCTCGCGCCGGCGCTTCATCGGTCGAAAGCTTAGCCTGGGATTAGGCGCTTCCCCTCTCAGAGATCCAAATCCAGGACGCTCAGCCCGTCTCCATTGCCTTCCCAGTCGAGGGTTCCCCTGCACTCGTGGCAGTAGTAGATGGTCTTGAGATATTTCTTGTGGATGCCCTGGATGCGATCGCAGGAGGAGCAACGTTCATTGATCGCGAGGGACGATATGATCCCAGGCGAGATGCTCGGCGGCGCCGCAATAAACGCAAATCTTCTCAGCGTCGACGAGCTGGCGATCTTCGCGGAGAATCTCGGACCACTTCTTCTCGTCGCTTCCCATGGCGCCTTTGGCGATGATCTTGGCGTACTGGTAGTAGATGAGTCGCGTACGGTCTTCACTTCGCGGTCGGGCATTGCGGCTACTCCTCCACCACGTCCTCCGGGTTGAGGTAGGCGAGGTAGTCGGTATGGGCGGGGCTGAAGACTTCGATGGCGGTCGAGTCCTCGAGGATTTCGGCGCGGTGGGAGACGCCGGAGGGGATGCACCAGCTGCAGCCGGAGCCGAGCTCGCGGCTCGAGGCGCCGATGTGGAGGCGCAGGCGGCCGCGCACGAGGTAGCCGGTCTGTTCGTAGGGGTGGGCGTGCTCGGGCAGCTCGGAGCCGGCTTCCATCGAGAAGCTGGCCATGAGGGTGCGCTCGCCGCGGGCGATGGTCTTGATCCTGATGCCGCTCGCGATCTCCCGGTAGCCGTGGGTGGAGTTCAGTCCGAACATGGCTCGCTCTCCTTCGGATCGGCGCGACTGGGCCGCGCCGGAGGCTAAATTCAGTTTCCTCGATCCGCGCCGTTCCGGTCAATCCTTGCCGCGCCGCTCGCCCTCGCCGCTCGATGTCTGCGGGTTTCCTAGTCCTCGCCCTCGTCTGGGTTCCGGAGACGACGGTATATGCGCAGGACGCTGGGAAGGAGCTCCTTGCGGGCGAGCGCGTCGGCCTCGACTTTTTCCTGCGGCGTGGCTTTCGCCAAAAGATTGTCGCTCGTCGTCGGGCTGGCGAGGATGAAAACGGGAACGAGCAACATCGAGAAATCCTCGTCCTTCCGGAGCTCCTCGCCGTAGAAGAGACTGGAGATGATGAAACCCCGGCACCATTCGGCGCAGGGAGTGTCGGGCCTGATCCTGTTCCTGTATCTTCCGCCCATGTACGGCCTGAAGTCGCGGTTGTCGAGATCGTCCTCGAGTGAATCGCCGAGCGCCCGTATCGCTTCCGCGAGGTCTTCGCGGTCGATGCCGGCGGGCGGCTTGAAATTTTCGGGATCGTCCACGATAGGCAGCAGTGCCAGGTCATCGCCGATGTCGCCCAGCAGCGGAAGTGCGCAGGCCAGTCCGGTCGCGAAGCCCTGCACGAAATCGAAGCGCCTGCCGTCGGAGCGAAATCGCTTCAACCAAGTCTCTATCTGTTCGATGCCCGCCATATCGAAGCTCATGATGCGCTCCTTCGCGTCCCGGATGGCCGGGTTGGTCGTCGGAGCATACCACGAGCGCCGCGCTCTTTCGATGGGCGAGCTTGACGTTCCGGGGCTTCTCTTCCCATGATCGCCGTATGCGGATACTTCCCGGTCTCACCAGCACCAAGCGCGAGCGCATACCCGCCTTCATCGCCGACCTGCGGCGCTCGGAGGAGCGCCTGATAGCCCTCTTCCCGACCTGCCTCGACAAGGGCGAGCGCCGGGAGCTCTACCGCGAGCTCGAGTCGATTCCGGGGCTCGGGATTCCGCACGTCCACGCGCGCGCCGACTGCGGTCTCGAAGAGATGCGGTACCTGGAGCGGAGCTTCGGGACCGAGGTTTTCAACATCCATCCGCGGCGCAGCGGCCACCCCTTCACCGCCGACCTCGATGGTCTGGCGGGCCGGGTCTTCATCGAGAATGTCGAGGTTCCTGTGGAGGACGCCGAGCTGGCGCCGCCGCCGGCGGGCGGCCCGGCCTTCGGCGGCATCTGTCCGGACTTCTCGCACCTGGAGAACGCGCGGCTGCATGACCGCAGCGCCTACGTCGAGGCGACGATGCGGCAGCTCGGGCGCTTCAAGATCGGCTGCTGCCACCTCTCGGCCGTCAGGGTCGGCGTGCCGAACGCCTGGTCGGGCGAGTGGGACCACCACGCCTTCGCCCGCCTGGCCGACTTCGACTACCTGGCGGCCTACCGCCGCTTTTTCCCTGCCGACTGGGCCTCGCTCGAGCTGGAGAACCCGCTCGCCGAGCAGCTGGAGGCCCGGGCCTACATCGAGGCGCTCCTGGCAGCCTCGATGTAGGTCGACGAAGCGCCAGGTCCGGGGAGCCTGCTCTCGCGGCCTGCGCGGATACGGGGCCAGCGGCCGAGCGGTTCCGATCAGCCGGCGCGGGCGCGCGCCTCGGCGCAGGACTCGGCGAAGGCCGCGGCCGCGGTCTCGACGCGCTTTCGGTCGACCCAGTAGTGGGTGACGAAGCGGTATTCGCCGCCGAAGGCCGGGCTGATGACGACGCCGCGCTCGCGCATGGCCGCGACGAGGGCCTCGTCGAAGGCCGCCGCGTTCCCCTCGACCTTGACCTTGAAGAAAACCATGTTGATCTCCACGGCGCTCGCGTCGACCGCGACGCCGGGGACCGCGGCGAGGAGCTGAGCGAGGCGGCGCGCGTTCTCGTGGTCCTGCCCGAGGCGGCGGCTCATCTCCTCCAGGGCGAGGAGGCCGGCGGCGGCGAGGACGCCGGCTTGGCGCAGGCCCCCGCCCATGATCTTGCGCTTCCTGCGCGCCGCGTCGATGAAGCTCCGGGGCCCGGCCAGCATGGAGCCCACGGGCGCGCAGAGGCCCTTGGAGAGGCAGAACATCACCGAGTCGGCGCGGGCGGCTATGTCCGCCGCCTCGACGCCGAGGGCGGTCGCGGCGTTGAAGAGCCTCGCCCCGTCGAGGTGGACGGGGAGGCCGCGCGCCTTGGCGACGTCGCGCACCGCGTCCATGGCGGCGAGGCTCACCACGCGGCCGGAGGAGTGCGCGTTCTCCAGGCAGACGAGGGAGGTGACGGGGTGGTGGATGTCTTCCTCCCGGATGCGGGCGCGGACCGCCGCCGGGTCCAGGACGCCCGAGGGCGCGTCCACGGGGCGCACCTGCACGCCCGCGATGACCGCGGCGCCGCCGGCCTCGTGCTGGATGATGTGGCACTGCTCGCCGAGGATGACCTCGCTGCCGCGCGGGCACCAGGTGAAGAGGGCGAGCTGATTGCCGAAGGTGCCGGAAGGCACGAAGAGGGCGGCTTCCTTGCCGACGCGCGAGGCGGCGGCCGTCTCCAGCTCGTTGACGGTCGGGTCGTCGCCGTAGACATCGTCGCCGACTCCGGCTGCGGCCATGGCCTCGCGCATGGCCGGCGTGGGCCAGGTGACGGTATCTGATCTCAGGTCGATGTACTTCATGCGAACGAGTGTAGCCGCGGCGGGTCGCGGCGGCAAGATTCGCCTATCGGGAATCTCCCCGCGGCGTCTGCTTCGCGCGGCAGGCCATCGGCGGCCTGCGGACTCCGCCTTGCCGCGCGCGGGAGCATAGGCTCGAGCCTCGCCTTTTCGCTGCTGCTCAGGCGACCCGAGCTGGACCTCGTCCTCGTGAACCGCAAACAACGCGGGGCCTGGGTAGTGTTCCGAAGCTTAGTGACGACTCCGGCTATTCCAGCGTCTTTTCCCAGAACATCGCCCCGGGCAGGGGATTCTCGCGGTAGGGCGCTATGGGCTCGAAGCCGAGGCTACGGTAGAGGGCGACGGCGCTCTCCAGCCGGTCCAGCGTATCGAGGCGCATGCGCCGGTAGCCGGCCCTTCTTGCCGCCTCGATGACTCGCTCGGCAAGGGCCCTGCCTAGACTGTAGCCGCGGTACTCGGGCCGGACGAAGAGGCGCTTCATCTCGCAGATCTCTCCATCGAGAGGCCTGAGGGCGACGCAGCCCGCCGGCTCGGCGACGCCTTCCACCCGGTCGTCTTTCGAGGCGTCGTCGCCGGCCCCCGCGGCGGTTCCCGCGCCGGTCCTTGCGCCGTGGACATAGGCGAGGAAGAGGGCCCCCGCCGGCGGGGCGTAGGCGCCCGGAAGATTGGCGAGCTCGTCCTCGAAGCCTTGGAAACCGAGGTCGACGCCGAGGAAGGCCGCGTACTCGCGCATGAGGGCGCGGACCGTCGCGAGCTTCGCGCCGCCCTTCACGCTTTCGATCAGAGGCGACTGCGATGCGCGGCCTTCGAGGATGCGCTTCGCTGCCCTAAGATGCTCGACGAGGGCGTCGAGCTCCTGCTCGCTCAAGCCGGTCACGAGCGACTCGGCCTAGAGGTCGGAGGCTTCGTCGATGGATGCGGCCACCACGCGCCCCTGTGGCGTGAGCTCGAGGAGGAGAACCCGTCCGTCAGCCTCGTCTTTCCGCGCCGCGATGTGTCCATACGGGAACTGTAAGGAATATGCTTGCCTCAATCAATTAATAAAAAGTCACATCATTCCTACTGTACTCCGACGGCTTTCGGCCCGAGCGGCGGCTTGCGGCTAGGAGGCGGGGCCGGCCATCGGGCAGAGCTCGGCGAGAGGACAGGCCCCGCAGCGCGGCGTGCCTGCGGGGCAGAACTCCCTGCCGAGGCGTATGAGGTTGACGTGGAGAGAGAGGGGATCGACTGCGCTCAGGGCCTGTGCCCGGATGAGGTCGGCCCCGCGCTCGGAGGGCGAGTCGCCCTTAGAATAGCCGGAACTGCGGATCCCGCGGCCGGCGCGGTTCCGCCTCGAGCAGCGGGACCAGCTCTTCGATCCGGGCGAGGAAGCGGCTGGGCGGCAGGGAGAGGCTCCGGCCGCGGAACTGCCGGGAACGGGCCCAGGAGAGCTGCAGTCCGACGCGCGCCCGCGTCATCGCCACATAGAGAAGGCGCCGCTCCTCTTCGATCCGCTCGCCCGCGGCGGCTTCATCCCCGTTTTCGCCGTGCTTGCCTTCGAAAAGGGTGAAGGGCACTATGCCGTCTTCGAGCCCGACTACGAAGACCCGATCGAATTCGAGACCCTTGGCCGCGTGCATGGTCATGAGGGCGACGCGCTCGGAACGCATCTCGTAGCCGTCCTGGGGACTGCCGAGCGCCAGATCGTCGAGAAAGCTCTCGAGTTCCTTATAGGATGAGGCGCGCTCGGCCAGGCGTTCCGTCAAGAGCTCGCGGTCGCCGCCCGGATCGGCTTCCGAGCGGCGGCGGCGGGTTTCCGAGGGGCGCAGGCTCCCGGAAAGCTCGACCGCGGCGCGCACGGCGGCCTCGGGGGAGAGTCCTGGCAGCCGTAGCCTGAGGGCCTCTTCCGGTTCTCCGCGCGCGCCGCCGGTGCCGCCCCTGTGCCGAGTCCGAACCGGAGGGGACTCGGCGGGGATCGGCGCTCCGGCCGCGGGACGAGCGGCGCCGCGCAGGAGGGCGATGGCCGAGCGCAGAGGTTCTTCGCTCCACCACGGCCTCTCTCCGACGAGGCGATACGGTATGCCGTGGTCGAAGAGGGCCTTCTCGACGGCCGGGGCCAGGGCCGCCGCGCGGAGGAGGATGGCGCACTCGCCGAGGCTGCGCAGGGCCGGACTGCCGTCGCCGGCCATCTGGCCGGGTTCCGCGGCCGAGGTCGCTGTAGTCGCGAGCGTGGTCCCGGAGACCGAGTCCACCATGCCGCTGTCGTAGGCGAAGAACCGCGTGCCGCCGATGAGGCGGTCGATCGCGGCGGCGACGCCCTCGGCCTCGGACTTGTCCGTCGGATACTCGGCGCGCGAGAGCGTCGCGGCGGAGCCGGAACCCCCGAGCGGGGCGTCCACGAGGCGGCCCGCGGCGCCGATGATGCCCGGCGAGCAGCGGAAGCTGCGGACGAGCCGGTACTCGGCCGCGCCGGGATAATCCGCGAGGAAGCGGTCGATGAAGCGCCGATCGGAGCCGCGGAAACCGTAGATCGCCTGGTTCGGATCGCCGATGACGAAGAGCGCGGAGGAGGAGTCGGGAGCGAGGAGCCGTACGAGGGCGTATTGGGCGAAGTTGAGGTCCTGGTATTCGTCTACGAACAGGTTGAGGCAGCGCCGACGGTAGCCTGCGAGGACGAGCGGATCGGAGGCGAGGAGTCTGACCGCCCCGGCGATGAGATCGTCGAAGTCGAGGAGGGAGGCAAGCTTGAGCCGTTTGCGATACTCGCCGTAGGCAGCGTCCAGGCCGGCGTCGAGGGAGGGGCAGCCGAACTCGGCCGCGAGCTCGGCGAGGCCGGCGGGAGCCGCGGGCCCGAGCCGAGGACTCGTCTCGCCGGGAAGCAGCAGGAAGCGCTTGCGCGCTTCGATGTAGCCGCCGAGTTTCGCAGGATTCTCCGATGCCGGGGCCAGCTCCTTGAGAAGGCGCTCGCGCTCCTCCTCGTCGAGGATGCCGAAGCCTGGGGCGAGCGAGGCTTCGGCCCGGTGCTCCCGCAGTATCGAGAGACAGAGGGCGTGGAAGGTTCCCGTCCACACCTCCGCCGCCTGCCCGCGTTCGAGGTATCGGCCGATCCGCTCGCCGAGTTCCCGTGCGGCCCGCGTCGTGAAGGTGATTGCGGCGATGGAAAGGGGCGCGGCACCCTGCTTCACCAGGCGTGCGATGCGGAGGGCGAGGACGGCGGTTTTTCCGGTTCCGGGCCCCGCCATGACGATGGCCGGCCCGTCGCCGTGCTCCACGACCCGCGCCTGGGCGGGATCGAGGTCGAAGGCGGCGGGCCTGCGCGGGTCGGCTTCGCGCGCCTCCACCCCGCGCTTGTCTTCGGCGCTCATCCCGCCTTTTCTCCGACCGCCGCCGCCTGCCGGTTTCTCGCCGGCAGGTCTCCCGTCGGCTGGTCTCCCGTCGGCTGGCCACTCGTCGGCAGGGAGCCGCGGTTTTGGATCGCTCTCGGGCGCAAGGTTCCCGACTGCGAGGTTCCCGGCTGCGAGGTTCCCGGCCGAGTCGGCGAAGAGCTCCTCTCCCGCACGGCCTAGCTCGAGCTTTTCTCCCGGCGCGAAGGCGCGCACGCGGCCGTATTCGCCGTCATACCCGGGAACGATGGACACCCTGGCTTCTCGCATCCTGCCGACGGCGGCGGCGAGGAGTTCGCCGGAAACCGCGCCTCCGCCCAGGGCCTCGAGCTCCTTTTCGCTGCGGTCCAGGAGAATGTCGAACTCGCTCCCCGAGCGCTCCACGAGGGAATTGTAGGCCGCCGCCACTTTCTTGCTTACCTCGCCGACGCCGAGGAGTTCGGCCACCAGTTCCTTGAGCGGGATGAGGGAGCGGTAGGGGCGGCGATTCGTCCCTTCCCAGCTCTCCGGGCAGGGGGCCGAGTCGTCCACCGGCCGGTCGGCGAGCTCGGCGACGCGGCCCATGACGCCGGGCGTCAGGGGCTTGCCGCAGACGGGGCAGAGGCCGCCCGCGGCCGCGCTCTCCTCGGGCGAGAGGGCCACGCCGCAGGCGCGGTGCCCGTCGTAGTGGTACTTCCCCTCCTGCGGAAAGAACTCGACGGTGCCGAGAAGCCTGCCGGCCGGGCCGCCGCCGGAGAGCGCCTCGGCGAGGCCGGGGAAGCCGGGCTCGATGTCGAGGATCGTCGCCTCGCGCCCGAGTTTCTCGGGCGAATGGGCGTCCGAGTTGGAGATGATGGAAAAGCGGTCGAGGGCGCTCACCGCCCAATTCATGGGCGGGTTCGAGGATAGCCCGGTCTCGACGGCGCGGATGCGCGGCGCCAGATCGCGATAGCAGTCGTCGATCGAGTCGAAGCCTGAGCGCGCCCCGAGGGCCGAGAACCAGGGCGTCCAGATGTGGGCCGGCATGAGGACTGAGCGATCGTCGGCCTCGAGGAGGAGCTCGAAGAGGTCGCGCGAGTCTATGCCCAGGATGGGTCGCCCGTCCGAGGTGATGCTGCCCACGCGCTCGAGCTTGGCCTGAAAGGCGGCCGCTGCCGCGAAGTCAGGGAGGAGCACGAGGTGATGGACCTTGCGGGTCCTCCCTCCCGCGCTGTAGATCGTGCTGATCTCGCCCGAAAGAACGAAAAACGGCTCCTCGCGCGACACCCGCTCCCGCTTCTGCGCCGAGCCTTCGCCGGGCCGCGGCTCGGGCAGGCCTTCGGCGAGGGCCTCGCCCGCGTCGAAGGCCCGGCGAACTCCCGGCTTCAGGCGGAAGAAGCCCTCGCCGGCGGGTTCGAGCCGCTCCCCGAGCTCCGCGAGCCAGGCCGGGTGCGTGCAGTCGCCCGTGCCGACCAAGCTAATGCCCTTGATGCGCGCCCAACGGTCCAGGTGGGCGGGCGTGAGCTTGGGACTCGTGGCCAGGGAATAGTGGGAGTGGATGTGGAGGTCGGCGACGAGGCGCATGAAGAGATTGTAGACGGGACTCCGTGGGGCGGCAAGGAAGACTGTCGGAGCGGCGCAGTCATCGGTGACGCTTCGCATCCGCGGCGGACCGCGCCCTGGCCTTGCCGCAACTATCTGCCAGCCTCGTCAAGGCTTCGGTCCATGAAGGGCGTCTGGAGAATTTTCGAAAAAGTGCTTGCCAAATTCCGATGGCCGAGATATAAAACTGTATCAAGTTCAATATCGAACAAATTACAAGGAGAGATCATGACGACCTTCATCTGTTCAGTCTGCGGCTACGTCTATGTCGGCGACGCGGCTCCCGCCCAATGTCCTCAGTGCAAGGCCCCCAAGGAAAAGTTTGTCGAAAAGACCGCCGCTTCCAACGCCGCCTTCGCCGACGAGCACCGCGTGGGCGTGGCCAAGGGTCTCGATCCGGAGGTCGTCGAGGGCTTGAGGATGAATTTCCAGGGAGAATGCACCGAGGTCGGCATGTACCTCGCCATGAGCCGCCAGGCCGAGCGCGAAGGCTACCCCGAGGTCGCCGAAGCCTACCGGCGCTACGCCTTCGAAGAGGCGGATCACGCCTCCCGCTTCGCCGAGCTTCTCGGCGAGGTACTCCACGCCGACACCAAGACCAACCTCATGCTCAGGGCCGACGCCGAATTCGGCGCCTGCGAGGGCAAGCTCAAGCTCGCCAAGCGGGCCAAGGAACTCGGTTACGACGCGATCCACGATACCGTGCACGAGATGTGCAAGGACGAGGCCCGCCACGGCGCCGGCTTCCGCGGTCTCTTGAGCCGATACTTCAAATAGCCGGGTAGCCGATGCGAGGCGCCGTCCGGGCGCTCCGCCTCGGCGGCCCGCCGTCCCGAGCGGACCGAGGCTCGATCGGGACGGCTCTTCCGGAAAGGAAGGTACACTGATGGGTACTGCCGACTTTCTCCGCGGGAGGGATATCCAGCCTTCGCAGCAGAGGATCAGGATCTACGAGTCGCTCGCCGCGACCACGGCCCATCCCTCGGCCGACACGCTCCATCGCCAGCTCCAGCCCGAGATCCCGACCCTGTCCCGGACCACCGTCTACGGCACGCTCGAACTATTCGTGGAAAAGGGCATCGCCCAGCGCCTGGCTCTGACGGGCTCGGAGCTGCGCTTCGATGCGGACACCTCCCGGCACGTCCACTTTCGCTGCCGAGCCTGCGGGGCGGTCTCGGACCTGCCGGGGGTGTCCGCGCCCCTGCCGCCTCCCGCTCCGGCGGGCTATCGGGTCGAGTCCTCGCAGTTCTTCGCCGAGGGGCTCTGCCCCGCCTGCGCCTCCGAGCCGGAGGCGCGGTGATCGGCGCAGGGCGCGTCAGAGCGTGACGTCGGAAGCGCGCCTTCGATCGCCGAGACTCGCGGAAAAGAGCAGCTCGTAGGCGTCGGAGGCGATCTGGAGTTCTTCGTTCGTGGGTATCACCAGGATCGCGGTCGGGGAATAGGGCTGCGAAACCGCCCCCTCCTTGCTGCCGTTGGCCATGTTGGCCGTGTAGTCCATGACGATGCCGATGTGCTCGAGCCGATGGCAGATGCGCTCGCGCATCCTGATGCCGTGCTGGCCGACACCTCCCGTGAAGACGAGGGCGTCGACCTTGACGAGCTCGGCGGCGTAGGCGCCGATGTACTTGCGGACCCGGTGCGCATAGACTTCGAGCGCCTCTATGGCGTTGCGGATACCCTTGTCCACGGCGGCCTCGAGGTCGCGGAGGTCGTTGGATATGCCGGAGAGGCCCAAGAGGCCGCTCTTCTTGTTGAGCATCGCGTTCAGGTCCTTGGAGGAATACCCGCGCTCCTCCAGGAAGGACAGGATGGCTGGATCGAAGTCGCCGGATCGGGTGCCCATCATGAGGCCTTCGAGGGGGGTGAAGCCCATCGAGGTGTCGATGGAGCGGCCGGTCTCGATGGCGGTGATCGAGGCGCCGTTGCCGAGGTGGCAGGTGATGAGATTCGTGTTCTCGTGGTGCCGCTTGAGCAGTTCCAGGGCCCGGCCGGCCACGTAGCGGTGGCTCGTTCCGTGGAAGCCGTAGCGGCGTATCCGGTACTTGTCGTAGAGCTCCCGGGGCAGGCCGTAGAGATAGGCGGCCGGGGGCATGGTCTGGTGGAAGGCGGTGTCGAAGACCGCCACCTGGGCCACGCCCGGCAGGAGCCGCTCGGTCTCGCGGATGCCGAGGAGGTTCGCGGGGTTGTGAAGCGGGGCCAGCTCGATGTTCTGCTCGATGGCCGCCAGGACTTCGTCGTCTATCTTCACGGAGTTGCTGAACTTCTCGCCTCCGTGCACCACCCGGTGCCCGACGGCGGCGATCTCGGCCATGTCGGCGAGAATGCCGGCCGCGGAGTCCGTGAGGGCGCGGCCGACCCGGGCCATGGCCTGGCCGTGGTCGGAGAACTTCTCCTCCACCTTGAGCGTGCCGCGCTCGGAAGTCTGCGTGAGAATGCCCTTCTCCTCGCCGATCCGCTCCACGGATCCTTTGCCGAGGCTCTTGCGATGCGGCATGAGGAAGACCTCGTACTTCAAGGAGGAGCTGCCGCTGTTGAGGACCAGAATGCGCTTTCCGTCGCTCGAATCGCTCATCGTTTTCCCTTCGGTCGCGCGTGAGTACGGCCGAGGCGATTCTAGCCAGGGCCTCGGAACGTGACAATCCTTCGAACGCGAGCGGGCCGCGAGGAAAGCGCGCGGACTCACGGGGAGAGATACGCGAAAATGAGCGCGAGGGTATTCGCCAGCGCGTCGCGGTGCGTGCGCTCGTAGCCGTGGCTCGCGTAGACGCCCGGTCCGATGAGACCGTGGCGGACGTCGTGCCCGGCGAAGAGAGCGACGTCCGCGTCCGAGCCGTAGCTGGGATAGATGTCGACCGCGTAGTCGCAGAGGGCGCGTTTGGCCGCCTCGATCAGGGCGTTCGTCACGTCCCAGTCGTAGGGGCCGTTGGAGTCCTTCGCGCAGATGGATACCTTGTACTCGTCGCAGCCGAGGTCGTCCCCGACCGCACCCATGTCCACGCTCAGGAACTCCTCGACCCCCTCGGGAATCACGGCCCCGCCGTGGCCGACCTCCTCGTAGGTGGTGAAAAGGAGCCAGGTCTTGCGGCCCAGGCTCAGGGCGCCGGAGGCGGCGGCCGCGGCGATCGAGAGGAGGATGCCCGCCGAGGCCTTGTCGTCGAGATGCCGGCTCTTAATGAAGCCCGTTTCGGTGAGCAGGGGGCGGGCGTCGATGGAGACGATATCCCCGGCCGATATGCCGAGGGCGGTCACGTCTTCGCGCTTGGCGACCCGCTCGTCGAGGAGAATCTCGACGGTCTGGTCGTCGAACTTCATCTCCCTGAGCTTGGTGTTGACGTGGAGCGAGGCGTCTACGGGCTGGAAGGTTCCGGTGAAGCGCCGCCCGTCCCGCGCGTGGACGATGCAGGTCTCCGTGAGAATGGAGAGATCGGGGAAGGACCCGAGATGGGAAAAGCGGAGGCGGCCGTTCGGCTTGACGGATCTGACGATGGCGCCCAGGGTGTCGAGATGCGCCGCGAGGACGAGGGGCCGTCCGCTGCCGCCCAGGTCGCAGAAGACCGAGCCCTTGTTCGTCCGCCGGGGCGCGATCCCGTCGGCGCGCAGGGCCTTCTCGACCAGCTCGGCAGCGTCGCGGGTGAATCCCGTCGGGCTGGGGATGCGGCAAAGCTCGAGCGTCCGCCGGACGGCGAGCTCTGTGTGGCGTTCGTCGATGTTCATGGGGCCTCCTGCGATGCGGATGAAGATTCGGCGGCGCCTGGAGGGCCGCCGGCCGGCCGCGTGGCGAGCTCGAGCCGGGCGAGATAGGACACGGCCTCTTCGCGCGAGGAGCCGCACATCTCCGGCTCGGGACGCAGATGCGCGCAGACCGCGGGCCGCTCGGGGCGGCCGAAGAGGCGGCACAGGCCGTTTTCGTCGAGCTGGACGCAGGGGAGGCCTGCGGCCTTGCCCCGCGGCATGCCGGGAATGGGCGACGATATCGATGGAGCGATGCAGCAGGCGGCGCAGCCCGGCCTGCAGGCGAATCCTCCCATAGGGAGGACTGTAGCAGAAGCTCGCGCTCCGAAACAGGGCCGCTGCAGTCGTGGCGCTCGCGTCTGTCGCTGCGGCGACCGCGCCGCCGTAGCAGCCGGGCTCAGCTCAGGCTGCTTTCATGAGTGCGCGGCCGCGCCCCTTCGAGCTCCAAGAGCCTTTGCTTGCGCCAGATCCCTCCTCCGTAGCCGCCGAGTCCGCCGTCGGCGCCGATCACGCGGTGACAGGGCACGACGATCGCGATCCGGTTGAAGCCGTTGGCGCGCGCGACGGCGCGCATGGCGCTCGGTTCCCCGATCGCCGTCGCGAGTTCCTTGTAGGAGCGCGTCTCCCCGAAGGGTATGCGCCGCAGCTCTTCCCAGACGCGTTCCTGGAAGGGCGTGCCCGGCTCGAAAATGGGCACGTCGAAGGAGCGGCGCGTCCCGGCGAAGTATTCGGCGAGTTCCTCGCTCAAGCGGGTGAGATGCGGGCTGGATCCCGGAGCCACGGGAAGACCGAGCCGGGATCGAAGGGTGCGGGCCTGGGCTTCGAGCATGCGGCGATCCGAGAACTCGAGAAGGCAGACTCCTCTGTCCGTCGCGGCGGCTATGAGGGGGCCGATCGGGCTTTCCAGCCAGGATATCCTGACGAAGTCCCCGCCGCTCTCGGCGGCCTTGGCCGCGGCGCCCGGCGCTGAGCCGAAAAGCCTCGCAAAGGCGTCCCGGAATCCGGAGTGGGACTCGTATCCATGGTCGAACACGGCGTCGTCGAGCCGGGCGCCGGACTTTATGGCCTCGAAAGCCGCGGCCAATCGCCGGGCGCGCTGGTAGGCCTGGAAGCTCAGGCCGAAGCGCGCCTGGAAACGGCGGCGCACCGTGGCGGGCTCCAAGCCCTCGGAGCGAAGATCCGCGTCCCGGATCCGCCGGCGGGGATCGTCCTCCACTCGTTCCACGAGCTCGGCCACCCATGCGGGATCGGCGCTCGAGGTGAGCGGGCGGCAGCGCGCGCAGGGTCTATACCCCGCGAAGAGGGCCTCGCTCGCGGATGCGTAGAACACGACGTTCTCGGGCTTGGGTTTGCGGGCCGGGCACGAAGGCCTGCAGAAAATGCCGGTCGTCGCCACCGCCGCGTAGAAAATACCGTCGTAGGAGGCGTCGCGATTTCGGAAGGCGGTGTCCATTTCATCGACCGAAGGGAGACTTGGCATATTTCGCTCCTCTCTAGGATTCGATACTATGCCGGTCCGCGCGTCTTCGGCCACCGAAAAACGGACGGTGAATGCGAAAAAGGCCATCCGTGAAACCCGGATGGCCCTATTTTGTGCCGGCAGTGGGACTTGAACCCACAAGCCCTCGCGAGCAGCAGATTTTGAGTCTGCCGTGTATGCCATTTCACCATGCCGGCGGCATCGAAACTTTCTACTATGGTCGGCCGGTCGAGTCAAGCTGGCGTGCAGCGGCCCTGTGGAACCGCGGGGCTTGCCTGCTTCCATAAGAGAGCCTGATAAGAATAGTATATATTGACATTGTGGACATTCTTCGGGGAGAAGCATTTGGATTTCGACGGCGGCAAGCATAGCGCAGGCGACAGCGATGAAGCGGCGTATCGGGCGACGATCGCCAAACGCATCCTCATCGGCGGACTGGTGTTCGGGACGGCCCTCATCGTCCCGACTGTCCTCATCGCCTTTCGGGACGGCGACCTCCCTATCGTCTTCTTCGACAGTTCCATCTACCTCGCCTTCGTGGCAATCGGCATTCTGCGAGGCCTGTCGCCGCGCCTGCTCACTATTTCGCTCGTCGGCTTGGGCGGCTTGCTCGGCGCTTTCCTCGTCTTCCACTACAGGCACGGCGGGGTGGGCGACGCCTGGATGATCACGGCGACGATTCTCGCCACCTTGTTTTTCGGAAGCAGGGGGGGGATCGTCGCCTGCCTCGCCATGAGTCTCGTCTATGGCGTCAGGCTTTTCGCCGGGAGCCTGGGACTCCTCGCCTGGCAGCAGGGAATTTCTTCGTACGCGCTGCACGCCGTGAATGTAATCGGCCTCGCCGCCCTGAGCTGCTTCGCGATCGGGAAGCTGTTCGACTGGCTTCGGGGCTCCATGCAAAAGCAAGGGAGTCTATCGCGGCAGCTTCGCTATCGGCAGCTGGAGCTTGAACGGGCCGATCAGGAGCGGACGATAGCCGAGAAAAGAGCGGAATATCTCGAAAATCACGATCGGCTCACTCGGCTGCCGAACCGTTCCAGCTTTCTCCAGGAACTCGAACGCGCCCTCGCCTCGTCGGAACGTCGGGGCCAGATCTTGGCCGTCATGGCGCTCGGCCTGGATCGCTTCAGGCGCATCACCGAAGTGCGCGGTTCAGCGACCGGGGATGCGATAGCAACCGAGGCCGCGGCGCGGCTTTCGCGCTGTTTTCGCCTGGACGACGTGGTGGGGAGGGTCGGCGACGACACCTTCATCATTTTCTTTCCCGACATTCAAAACCAGAATGACGTCTCGACCATAATCCAGAAAGCTCGCCGAGCCTTCGATCGCTCCTTCCCGGCGGCCGGTGTCGATCTCGCCGTCTCGGCCTCTTTCGGGATGGCGCTCTATCCCAATGACGGCCGCAGGGCCGAGGACCTCGTGCGGGCCGCGGAGTCGGCCCTGCATATCGCCAAGGAGGACGGATCGGGCTCCTGTCGATTCTTCGACGCCGATCTGTACACCCGGCTCCTCGATCGCCTGAGCGTCGAGCATGAGATCGAGGAGGGGGTTCGCCTGAGCGCCTTCGAGCCTTGGTACCAGCCCAAGGTCGATTGTCTCGGCCGAATAGTCGGGGTCGAGGCGCTGGCGCGGTGGAACCTTTCCGGCGGGGGGCTGCGCCTTCCCGCGGACTTCATAGACATAGCCGAGCGGTCGGGGAGAATCATGGAACTGGGCAGGATGGTCCTGCATAAGGCCTGCATCCGCGCCGTCGACTGGGGGAAGGCCGGCCTGATCCCGATTCCCGTTTCGGTGAATCTCTCGCCCATTCAATTCCGGAGCGACGGCCTCGTGCGGGAGATCCGCGAGATAATCCTCGATACCGGGCTCGAGCCTTCGCGGCTGGATCTCGAGCTGACCGAGAGCGGGCTCATGGGCGACGAGCACGACACGATCGAGAAATTGGCCGAACTCAAGGCGATCGGCATCCACGTGTCCATCGATGACTTCGGGACGGGCTACTCCTCGTTCTCGATGCTCAAGGATTTTCCGGTCGATACGGTCAAGATACCGAAGTCCTTCGTCGAGCCCCTGCCGGGGGATATCCGCGCGTCGATGGTGGCCGAGGCGGTCATCGATCTCGCGCACAATCTCCATTTCTCGGTCGTCGCAGAGGGAGTGGAGACCATCGACCAGTTTTCCTGGCTGGATCGCGCCCGCTGCGATCATTACCAAGGCTATCTCTTCTCGCCGCCGGTATCTCCGCGAGAATTCGAAAACCTGCTTGCGAGAGGACTGCCGGCGATTGTACAGTGAGTCCGGGGGCGGCCGAACATGAACGACATTCTCGCCTGGGGTCTGGAAGCCATTCGCTTCGTGCAGAAATTCTCCAACCCGCCCCTGACCCTGGTCATGAGAGGCTTCACCGCCCTCGGCACGGCGTACTTCTACCTTCTCGCCCTGCCCTTCGTGTATTGGTGCGTCGACAAGCGCCGGGGCATGCGGCTCGGGCTGCTTTTCTTCTTTTCGGTCTTCGTGAACGGCTGGCTCAAGCATGCGACCATGGAGCCTCGACCCTACACATTCGATCCCTCCCTGGCCATGGCGAAGGAGTCGAGCTACGCGTTCCCCTCCGGCCATGCCCAGGCTTCGGCCACCTTCTGGGGGAGCGCCTCGCCGCTTTTCGGCGCGCCCTGGGGGACGGTACTCGCCCTCGGCCTGCCGCTGCTCATCGGCTTGTCGCGCGTCTATCTCGGGGTGCACTTCCCGACCGACGTCGCCGCGGGCTGGGCGATCGGCGCGGCAGCCGTATTCGTCGAACGGCGGTTCGGCGATCGCCTGGAACGGCTCATAGGCGCTCAGCGCGACCAGCTTCGTCTGGCCGCCGTGGCCGCCGTCGCGCTCGCGATGAACGCTCTCGACATGCGGGATACGACCGTCTCGGGCTTGTTCTTTGGCTTCGGCGCGGGACTGGTCCTCGCGCGGCGCGCGGCGCCGTATTCGACCGCCGGATCCTTCGGCCAGAAGGTCCTGCGCCTCATCGTCGGGTCGGCCGGGACCGTGGTCCTCTACTTCGGGCCGAAACTCCT